>OJFP01000081.1_pt1 | contig 72901 bp, 70 predicted proteins | sample 1594141 | NCBI WGS metagenome assembly OJFP01 (sample SAMN05416843, study PRJEB24817) | seawater metagenome | isolation source: Sea water | place: Canada:Atlantic | collected 2013-07 | reverse complement strand
CACTATCCTCTTCGTCGGCAGCGTCAGATGTGTATAAGAGACAGCCGCCGAGATCGCCAAAAAGAAGACCCGCGCTACGCACGACGAGTAGACCTCCGATCAAAGGAAGGCAGGTGCATCGATTCCTGAAAGATCGGTGCCCTGCTGCTCGTTTCAGGCCACAACATGGCCTTCGACTCATCCGCATCCTCACCAATCAACCGGCTCACCGACATGGCGGTCGGCGAGCGGCCGCAAGAACGACTGCAAAAACACGGTGCAAGCGCACTGAGCGATACTGAGCTTCTGGCCATGCTGCTGCGCAGCGGCACCCGTGGGTTGGATGTGGTGACGTTGGCCGGACAATTAATCTCTCAGGCCGGCTCCCTCCCCGCGCTGATTAAATGGACCCAGAAGGATTTCGAACGGCACAAAGGAATCGGCCATATCAAAGCGCTCCAGCTCGTCACCGTGATGGAGATCTCCCGCCGCGTGATCCAGCAAGCCCACCCGGTTGATCCCAAGTTGGATGAACCCGCCGCTATCGCCGAATTTTGCCGGCCCATTTGCCTGGGGCTCAGTGTAGAGAAGTTTTGGGTTTTGTGCCTCAACCGCCGGAATCGGTTGATCCGTCTCGTCGAGATCACTTCCGGCACCGCGGGCAATACTCTGGTGCACCCCCGGGAGGTGTTTCGTGAGGCGATCAAAGAGGCCTCGTCCGCCATTGTATGCGTCCACAACCATCCCAGTGGTGATCAGGCCCCCAGTGCGGCCGATATTCGCGTTACGCGGACCTTAAGAGAAGCAGCCGGAACGGTAGATATCCCGCTGCTTGACCACGTGATCGTGGGAGAAGCGCGTCACGATCCAACCGGCTCCGGGTTTTACAGCTTCCGCGACGCAGGGGTCCTGTAACGTAAGACCTTCATATGTATCCACGAGAAAGCGTAAACGGTCCTTCCGAGAAGGTAGGGACGGACCGCTGGGCCGTCCGCCACTGCCCCTCCTCAGACAGAGGACCAAATCAGACGCCGTTTGGGTCGGGCGGTCGGCGACCTTATCAAACTGTTTTCGCCGTCAGCCCTCGGACGGCCCAGCGGTCCGTCCCTACCTAGATCGGCCCACGCGCGGCCTTTTTGGAGTCAAACAAAAAAATGGTGGTGGGAGTTGGATTGGCTCCGCTTTCGCTTCGTCCCGCTCCGCGGGATCGCACCTTTCAGGTGCGCCCCATCTGCGTCGAACCAGGTGGTTCTCATCCATCTTTTGGGGTTAAACCAAAAACGCCCCCGTGACCGGGGGCGTTTTAAAATGGTGGTGGGAGTTGGATTCGAACCAACGTAGAGCGATGCTCAGCAGATTTACAGTCTGCCCTCGTTGGCCACTTGAGTATCCCACCGAACGAACGGCGAGTTCACGGTTCCAGACCCGAAGTTCAAGGGCTTTTTTTAATAATCGTATTTTAGTTTTCGAGATCCTCCTTTTTTGTCCCAATTTAAACCTAATTTTCACCCTCAAATCCATGCCCTCCCTACTCCGATTATTCATCATTTCCATCTGCTTGGGGCTCGGCTGGTCCCATCTTCAAGCTGCGGGACTCAAATCAGCGCATGATGTGCTGGATCAACTCCATCTTGCCGCCGCCGAGGCCGACGGTGACGTCTACTTCAACCTATTCGCCGACGATGCGGTGTTTCTCGGCACGGATGCCACCGAACGATGGCCGATAGCTGCGTTTAGAGCGTTTGCGACCCCCTACTTCGAATCCGGCCAAGGGTGGACTTACGTCAGCACCGAACGGAACATCAACGTCTCAAAGGACGGTCTTCATGCCTCGTTTGATGAACTCCTCGACAGTAAGTCCTATGGGCTCTGCCGGGGCACCGGAGTGCTGCGGTTGGTGGCGGGCGCCTGGAAAATAGAACAATACCACCTAACGATTCCGGTCCCCAATGACATCGCGCGAGACGTGGTCGATCAGATCAGAAAACTTTCGAAATAGTCCCAAATCAAGGGGCTGATCTATTCCGGTTCGGTTGACGCAGCCGAAGGGGATTCAGATTCAGCATTGTCCAGTAGTTCCTTCGCTGTATCCAAGATCAGATCCCACTGCAGTGCCGGTCCTGGGTCGATTTTGTTACTTTGCACATGATAATGGCCCAACACTCCGGAGAATGACGTCCACTCGGCGGGTGACAGCGTGTCTTGCCTTACTTCCCCGGCTTCATCCCGCGGAGAATCTAAAGCTATTCGCGGAAACACGGAGTGCAATGTGGCCACTAAATGGGCCAGAGCACGGTATTGCTCTGGGGTCAAATCATACTGCCACAATTGCTGACCATTGATTTCGCCCGTGATCAATTCGCTGCGCGCCGGTTGCCCGGAGAACGATTGGTTTCTGACTGAATCCGGATGAGCCTCTGCCGGGATGGCTAATTGGACTCCACCTGCTTCATTGGAACGATACCATTGCTCGAAAATATCCGCATTCGGTGAAGCGTAAGCACCGACTTGGGCGATCTCTATGCCGATTGATCGACTATTAGCGGTGGTCGCGTGCCAAGCTTTTTCTTTGAGATCCAGCGTTTGGTAGATCGTTCCATCTACATCTACCATGAAATGGATACTCAGACCACGATCGTCGTGAAGCCGTTCAAAACATTGTCGGCTGGTTCCGCTGGCATCGTAGTGTAAAACAACCTGATCCACGACCTGCTGGAGTTCAGCCAAACTCCACCTTTCGGATCGGTGCTGCTCCCTTTCCGCCGGGGTAAGCGTGGCCGAACGGAGACTATAACGGTTGGGCGAAGTGAGGGATGGGGTCGCGGCCCGAGAGGTTTCCCAATCGGATTCGACCCAGGGAGAAAACCGGCGTTCCACGCGGTAACCATCGTAGCCCGTCTCATCCAACCAGAGTGCTACGGGAGTTCCGGTGCGAAAAAACCGACCTGCTGCGACGATTTCATCGCCGTGACGAATAACGGGAGTTCCCGGCATCACTGCCGGTTCGGCCTCCACAGAAACGGTATCGTCAATCGCTACCGTTTCGATCTCGGCGGCCGGAGACACGTGTTGGGCGGATTTCTGTGTCTCCGCCGCAGTGGGATCGCTAGACACACACCCCACCCCCAAAACGGAGATCACCAAAATCTCCGAAATGAATAAGCTGTTTCTCGATTTCCGCTCCATGGTGTCTCCATCGAAAATCAAACCGCCCGAATGGCAAGATCCCCACTCAATCGGAGCGGGCGAGTTAGCTCAAAAAAAGACCGGCGCCCCAGGGAGGCACCGGTCTTTAAAAAACGGACTAATTACTAATTAGTAGCGGTAGTGGTCTGGCTTGTAGGGACCATCAACAGGCACACCGATGTAGTCGGCTTGCTCTTGGGTGAGCTTAGAAAGCGTGACGCCGATGCGATCAAGGTGCAGACGAGCTACTTCTTCATCGAGGTGCTTCGGCAAACGCATCACGCAGGGCGTGTAGGTCTCCCGGTTCGCCCAGATGTCGAGTTGAGCCAATACTTGATTAGTGAACGAAGCGGACATCACGAACGAAGGGTGACCGGTCGCGCAGCCCAAGTTGACCAAGCGGCCTTCGGCGAGGAGGTAGATGCTCTTACCGTCGGCATAGGTATACCGGTCGTATTGGGGCTTGATTTCAGTGTGGGTGATGCCGGGCTCCTTTTGCATTTCAACAACCTGGATCTCGTTATCAAAGTGGCCGATATTACAGACGATCGCCTGGTCCTTCATTCCCCGGAGATGCTCCGCGCGAATGATGTCCTTGTTACCGGTGGTGGTCACATAGATGTCGGCCACACCGAGAGTGCTCTCGATGGTGTTGACTTCGTAACCTTCCATGGCGGCTTGGAGCGCGTTGATCGGATCGATCTCGGTAACTATAACCCGAGCGCCAAAGCTCTTGAGCGAGTGCGCACAACCTTTTCCTACGTCGCCGTAGCCACAGACACAGGCAACTTTGCCAGCAATCATGACGTCGGTCGCCCGCTTGAGGCCGTCAGCTAGGGATTCGCGGCATCCGTAGAGATTGTCGAATTTTGATTTGGTGACGGAATCGTTTACGTTGATCGAAGGAACAAGAAGTTGTCCCTTTTCGGCCAATTCGTAGAGACGGTGCACACCGGTGGTGGTCTCTTCCGAAACGCCCTTCCAGTCAGCAGCGATACGAGCAAAGATAGTCGAATCTTCAGCGTGAACCCGTTTGAGGAGGTTTTTGATGACCTGCTCTTCTTCGGAGCCGGACTCGCTATTCACCCAGTCGCTGCCGGCTTCCAGATCAACACCCTTATGAATGAGAAGTGTCACGTCGCCGCCGTCATCGACGACCATTTGAGGGCCGAGACCGTCAGGACCGACTAAGGCTTTCCAGGTGCAGTCCCAATACTCGACGAGAGTCTCGCCCTTCCAGGCGAATACGGGCACCCCGTTATCGGCGATCGCGGCGGCGGCATGGTCTTGCGTAGAGAAAATATTACACGAAGCCCAACGCACGGTAGCGCCGAGGTCCACGAGCGTCTCGATGAGCACGGCCGTCTGGATGGTCATGTGCAAAGAGCCCATGATCCGCACCCCTTGAAGAGGCTTGTTGGGGAACTTCTTCCGAATCACCATCAACCCGGGCATTTCGTGCTCGGAGATCGTGATCTCTTTGTGGCCCCATTCGGCGAGGCTCATATCTTTGACGTGAAAGTCAGTGAATTCAGCTGCGGTTGTCATAATTATATTGGTTTTAAAATGGATTATTTAGTCAGGCGTTTCACGGCGGTGGTGAGCACGCGAACCTTGTTGGTTTGTTCCCAAGGTAGGTCGGCTTTGCCGAAGTGACCGTAGTTGGTCGTCTGGCGGTAGATCGGATTGAGCAACTTGAGCTGCTTGACGATCGCCGCTGGCTTGAAGCTGAATACTTCCTTGACGGCCTCCGAGATGACGGAATCAGGAACGGTGCCGGTTTCGAACGTATCGACGAAAACGCTCACCGGTTCAGGGTGACCGATAGCGTAAGCGAGCTGGAGTTCAGCAATCGAAGATAGGCCCGCGGCCACAATGTTCTTTGCAACCCAACGCGCCATGTAGGCGGCTGAGCGATCAACCTTCGAGGGATCTTTACCGGAGAATGCTCCGCCACCATGGCGACCCCATCCACCGTAAGTATCTACAATGATCTTACGGCCGGTGAGACCTGTGTCACCTTGAGGTCCACCGATCACGAATCGACCCGTTGGGTTGATCAGGAATTCGGTATTCTTGGACAGAAGTTTCTTCGGGATCACCTTCTTCACGACCTTAGCAATCAGGTGCTTTTCAATTTCCTCGCGAGTGACGTTTTCGGTATGCTGGGTTGAAATGACCACATTGACCACTTCGGTCGGCTTGCCGTCGACGTAACGGACCGACACTTGAGACTTCGCGTCGGGGCGAAGCCAGTTAGCCTTACCGGACTTACGAAGCGCAGCTAATTCATGACCCAGATGATGCGCCAGCATCACGGGCGTCGGCATGAGCTCAGGCGTCTCGTCACAGGCATAACCAAACATGATGCCTTGGTCGCCTGCGCCCTGCTCTGCGTGGCCTTTACCCTCGGCCTTGCGAGCATCAACCCCCTGCCCGATGTCGGCAGATTGGCTGGTTAGAAAATTTTGGATGAATACCTTGTCGGCATGAAACACGTCGTCGTCGTTGACGTATCCGATCTCGGTAATCGCTTCACGAACGATGCTATCGAGATTGATCACGGATTCGATCGGCTTGCCCTTCAACTTCGGAACAGAGATCTCTCCCGCGAGAACAACCATATTCGATTTAACCAGCGTTTCGCAGGCCACTCGGCTGTTGCGATCGACCGTGAGGCAAGCGTCTAGGACGCTGTCCGAGATAAAATCGGAGACTTTGTCGGGGTGGCCCTCGCCAACCGATTCAGAGGAGAAAACAAATGTATTAGCCATATAGAACTCCGTTTATTGAGCCTCTTAACTCCCAAATCACAAGTTCAATATCAACATATCTCAATTTAATGATACGTGTTGAGTTCCTGCAGTTACATTGTATTTACCTAAAACGCTCGCCCGGACATTAATTCCTTCTGACATTCGGACCACGCGACTCTGTCCATTCCCTAAAAATGACTGATCCAAGTATTCTAGATGCTGAAGCTATCCAAAATCTCCGAGCCCTGGAAGACGAAATGGAAGACGACTCTTTTCTGAAAGAAGTTGAGGGGATCTATCTAACCGATACCCTCAAGCGTCTAACTGAGATTCATGACTGTCTAGCCTCGGGCGACCAGACCACATTCAATCGTGCGGCGCATAGCATCAAAGGAAGCTCCTCCAACTTGGGCGCGATTAGGGTCATCGGTGCGGCCAAACGTCTCGAAGAAAAATCAAAAGAATCTCTCGAAAATCTTGAGACCGATATAACTGAGCTTGTCGGAGCCTTTGCTGAAGCGAAAGCCGCTCTCAAGGCCCTTTAGGCGCCGGCTATCTTCCCGCCGATCTGGCCGCCTGAAATGCGCGCCAACTGTTTGAGCCCAAGAACGCTACGAGCATGCCGAGCCAGAGACTGCGCCAGTATAGGGCCAGCACGATCAATCCAGCTGCTCCGACGAGCCCCACCGCACTGGCGAATAAAAGGCTACGGATCAGGCCGAATTTGAACCACAACAGGCTCCGTAGAATCTGTCCTCCATCGAGCGGGTAGATGGGTAGGATATTAAAAATCAGTAGGGCTATGTTGATATATTGAATACTGGCAAGACACACCCAGAAATCGACGGAGTCAGGTCCAAGCCCGGTGACCCGAAGTCCCAAATCGATCGCCATCAATACCGGGATCAATACGACGTTGACCAACGGACCAGCCGCGATGCTCCAAAGCTGCGCACCGGGACGTTGCGGAGCATTTACGTAGGCCACTCCGCCCAGCGGCCAAAGCACGATTTCATCCGATTGACCGCCCACTTGTCGACATGACAGCGAGTGACCAAATTCGTGAAGTAGCACGATCGTAAACAGCCCGATATACTCGACTAGATTCCATAGCGGGGTCGAATACATCCCCTGCCGTCCCGTCAGCGCCCAAAGCGCGATCAATCCCCAACTCCAATGTAACCACACACTAATTCCAGCGAAGCGAAAGAGTCGGACTGAGCCTTTTTGGGTTGGTAACATCGATTGATCAACGGGGCAGAAGTCTTCGCGCGTCAAAGCTCGAAGTGCGCAAACTCATATCAACGAGGCAACGCATGTTCCAGAAACCACTGATACAGGTCTTCACCTGCATACACGCGCACCCGCGCAGCATGCCCCTGATCGGCTTCGATCGTAAATCGAATCCCCGGGTGCCCGAGTCGTTCGAGTTCATTCAGAGCGCCATAAAAACACCGCACCGGAACGACCGGATCCTTGCCGCCCGCGAACTGCCAAATGGGCAAGCCGGCTTCCGCTAATGGTGGTGCATGGTCCACGTGACCATGCCCGACGACCGGAGCAATCGCGGCAAATCGATCAGGGAACTGCGCGCCGAGATGCCAGGTGCCATACCCACCATAACTTAGCCCCGTCAGATAAACGCGATCGGCATCACCGTGGAAATTTGCGACCACGTGATCTACCATACCCATCAATTCATCCTCAATTAAGGCCCACCCTTCCTTCATCCCTGCTGGCGGATACGGCGACGGTTCGGCGAGTTGTCCCTGCATCGCGCCGCCTCCGCTTTTTCCTTTTGAGCGAGGTGGGACGCTATCGGGTAAACGCAGCGGTATATCGTCAGCAGATCGATTCTTTAGGTAAGACACTTCACCTTGGTCAAAAAGAGGCAATTGCGGAGCAATGATCACAAAAGGTAGATCTCGTTTCTGAATCCAAGCCTCATAAATAGGGCCGTGTTTTAACACGAAACCCAAGTCTCCTTTACTATCACCTCGCTCACCGTTGCCGTGCAGAAACAACAAGACGGGCCAATCCTTTCGCTCCGAATATCCCGCAGGGATATAAACAAAGTAGTCCCTTTCCAGGCCCGTGGCCGCACACGCATAGGACACGGTTTCCAGCCGAGGTTCATCGGCCTGGGTAGATTTCACTCCCAACAAATCGATCAAAATTACCGCGAGAGAAGCTAGTCGTAATCGACCCATATCACAGCTAGTTACAGACTCCCAATGCTGCCAAGCGTCATCCGTCCGCGCGGCGGCTACTCACCCTCATTCGAGAGATCCTTCGGTGTGCGTCGGTCCCTGAAACTCGGAACCAGTAACACGCCAGCGGCCAAACCGCACGCCCCCGTGAGCAACCACCACGTAGCGCCCATCCAGCCGTAAACCCACACTCCAAAACTTCCCACCAGGGTTGAAAAACCCCACATCATGCTGAAGAAACCAAAAAACCGGCCCCGATATTTCTCCGGCGCAAGTTGAGCACCATAGGCAATACTGACCGGCAGACCGATCATCTCACCCAGGGTAAATAATCCCATCGCGAGAAAAAACCCGAGTCGAGAGTCGGCAAATGCAAACACGGCACAGCTCAGGCCAATCGTAGCAAATCCAATCGCGGTGATCCTCTTGGCCGGGAACCGTTTAATCCACTGAACGAGAGGCAACTCAATCAGCATGATCAAGAAGCCGTTGAGCCCCATCACCAATCCATAATCAACCGCGGTCAGACCATTGGCTTTGGCATCCAAGGCCAAAACATTAAATACCTGCACGAACGCGACGGCCATCAGCAGCTTGGCTCCGAGCAATTGCATGAACGGTCCATTGCTCCAACCATCCTGATCCGCCTCTTTCCAGCTTTCCCACGCCAACTTCGGTGAACTCACGCGGCCCTTCACGGTCCTGAGCCCATGCGGCAGCAGCCACCAAGCGAGTCCGGCAAAGATCAGCGTAGTAATCGCATCGCCCCAAAAAATGAGACTCGGCGCCCGCATAAAAGAAACCCCGCGACGGCGGGGCCGGCGGCAAAACCGGCATTCAGCGCCAATCGGAAAACGGCAAAGGCCACCACCCTCTTTTCCTCCGGAACCACATCCGACACCAGCGCGTTGGCCGCGGGACCAAACATGTAGGTCAGGAACCCGTGAACAAAAGATACGAAGAGCAGAAGTGGAAAACTCCCGCAGTAATACAGCGCCAAAACGGACACCGCACTTCCGACTAACGATAATACGATCGTATTACGACGCCCGATCGCATCGGCCAAATAGCCGCCGGCAAACGGAGTCAGCACTCCTCCGACCGAAATTGCTCCGAGCACGAGTGCAACACGACCAAGATCAAACCCCTGCTCGACCAGATAGAGCGAAAGGAACGGGAACACGAATGATCCAAACCGATTGATAAACTGTCCGCCCGTGAGCACCCACAACGCACGGGGCATCGTGCGGATATCGGACATTAATTCTCGGGTAAAGGACTGCATTTAAAGGCGACGGGGGGCAGTTCCTTGCCGCAACTTTTACGGCCGAAGATCAGGCAACCTCAACGACCGGGTCCAAAGCACCCGCTACCGAACGAGGAAATAATTGCGCTGCTTTTCGCTGATAGGTAGCGCCAATTTCTCCATCACATGTAAGAGATCTTCCCAAATTGCCCGCTTCGAGCGATGGGACTGGTTCCGCAAAATGTAATTAGGATGATAAGTGACCATCACCGGCACCCCATCAAAATCCTGCCATTGGCCCCGGATCTCGCCCAAGGCCTTGAATCGATCTTGACCCAACATCGCTTTAGCCGCTGAAGCGCCTAGGGCCACAATTACCTTGGGTTTAACGATGGCCAACTGAGCCCTCAAATAAGGCAAACAATAGGCCATCTCTTCCGCCGTCGGGGGACGATTCCCAATCTGCTCTTGCCCCTCTTCCGTGGGAATCTGCGGGCGCCAATTCATGATGTTAGCAATGTAAACACGGTCTCTAGAGAGTCCGGTCCCCAAAATCATTTTATCGAGCAACTGCCCGGCTGGCCCGACAAACGGTTCTCCGCTGATCTCCTCTTCCGCACCGGGAGCCTCGCCACAAAGAAACACATCGGCCTCCAGATCGCCGACGCCGACGGTAATCTGTTTTTCTGGTCTGGTGGCTTTTTGGCAGACCGAATCCGCCTCAACCATCGCGACTAAAGCATCCCACTGTTCCTGCTTCGATCCTTCCATTAGCTCGACCTTCGGAGGGTCGGGAAACTTAGGTTTCGGAGGTGATGGCGGCGGCGGTGTAGGCTTGGGCACCGACCGACGTTCCACCGGCCGGGATTGCGGTTCGGCAACACTGCCCCGCGGTTCCTCCACCGCTACAGGTCGACTCTTCTCCGAAGACACCCCAACCAACGCTCGCAATGCACGTATCGATTCATCCGATACATTAATATTTTTAACTCCTGCCGTCTTCAGCCGGATCAGCTCTTCATTTAGGGCCAGGAGGGTTGCGCGCATTTCTCGGAGAATGTTTCGGAAATCAGGCCAAGGTTGGCGCGACCAGTTTTTCGACGTATTTACCGAGCTGATCAAACTCGAGATTCACGCCTTCGCCCACAGACTTCGTCTGCAGATTAGTCTCTTTCAAAGTGTGTGGAATCAACCAAACCGCGAACCCATCACCTGCCACCTCCGCAACCGTCAGCGATATACCGTCTATGGCCACGCTGCCTTTATGCACCAAATAACGCCCCAAACCCTCCGGGGCTTGGACTTTGAGGAATGTATCTTGACCTCGTTGTTCGAATGTTCGGACTTGCCCCACTCCATCAATATGGCCGGTCACAAAATGCCCGCCCATCTTACCATTGAACCGAGCTGCTCGTTCCAGGTTCACCAACGATCCGGGAGTGAGTGACTCAAAAGTAGTGAGTCGACGACTCTCGGCTAGCACATCAAAAACCAACTTAGACTCGTCGAATTCCACGATGGTCAGACAGCAACCATTAACCGCAATACTGTCGCCGAGAGCAGCCTCTTCGAGTGCTCGATGGGCCTCAATCTCCAAACGCCAACTCTGCGCTCCCTCGGCGAAAGAGAGCACGTTGCCCGTTTCTTCGATGATGCCGGTAAACATACGGATCAATGCACACCCCTACACCGCACGGGCGCAAGTTAAGATGCCAATCGCGGAAAAATCACTCGTCGATCTTTACTCGCATGACGGAAGTCTCACCGCCGCGACTCACCAACATCACGACTTCTGGTCGTCCACTAGATTCCGCCGCCCCGAAGAGTTCCAACGCTTGCTCGTAGTCAACCACTGCGGTGCCATCGATTTCCTTGATCCAGTCATCCACGCGTAAACCGGCCGTTCCGGCGGGGCTACTCGGTTTGATGAAGTGAGCAATTACACCGATCAAACTCGAGGGATCTTCCCGACGAGCGACGACATCGGAGAACACCGTTTCGCGAACGGTGATACCGAGTTCTTCAAAGTAATTCCGCGCTGCTTCCTTAGGTGTCTTGGGTGCGTCGCCCAGCTCAATCGGTAGCTCAAGTTCGAGCTGATCACGCAAAATCGTCAGGGAGAGCGTATCGCCCGGCTCGCGTTTGAGAATCTCTCGCATGAGATGCGCTGCCACCACTCCATCCGGCTTCAGTCGCGGCAATGGCATACCATCGAGGGCGATGATAATGTCTCGCGGCATCAGTCCTCCCTCTTCCGCCGGACTTCCGCTCAACAATTCGGAAATTACGAGACCGGTAGTCGAACCGAGTCCCAGAAACTCTGCGACTTCAGGTCCGACCGGATTGATGCCATCAATGCCAAACCACGGCAAGGGACGTCCAAAGAGGTTATTCGGAATGCGCCCGATGGCAGGATAAACCTCTGCGGCCAGCCGAAAGCCCGCCGCTTCGTCGGGATTAATCAAGACCGACATTTCGCCCCGCCGACGTTGCGAATAAATCATCATGCGCTGGCCGAACCCAGAGGCGCCCATACCGATAAACTCACCGGCTTCATTAAATAGCGGGCAACCGCGGCCCGCCACGCTGCCAAGTGCGACTCCCGTCAACTGGGGTAGTCGCTGAATCAAACTCACCTGCGAGCTGAGATAGTAAGGCGCAAAATCTTCATCCTTTTGCCGCAAACCGATTCCCCATATCTTTTCTCCCATCACCGGCATCGCCGCGGGATCGGCCGCAGCGAAATCGGTAATCGGCCGCAGCCCGGTGCGCCCTTCCGGTTGCACCTTCACAAAATGCCATGTCGTGTAACCATCCTGACCCAGATAATCTGCGGTCGCATATTGAGTGGTCGGATATCCTGGCCGGTAAATTTTGAAATCTACCAATTGACCTGGAGTCGCCCGATCGCTGATCGCACTGGATTCGAGAATCACGGTGCCATCGTCATCGATCACAATTCCATTGATATAGTTGAGGGTGCGATCGAGTTCGTGCTCAATGGCAAATTCGACCACCACCACTGACGCCAAACGCTCATCGAGGAGGGATGCCGGGGACTGGTCTGCCACGATGGAAGAAATGCCGACTATGCAAAATAGACCGGCGAGGAAGGGGGTGAAGGAGGTCTTCATGGTTTTAGGACGTAGAGGGAGACACGGAATTTTCTTCGAGCTTCCACTAAAACTTTATCCGGTAATTCCTCATAAGCTTCCGCCTGCTTCAGAATGTCGGCGATACTGGCAATGGGCGTGTTGTTGATCTTGGTGATCACATCCCCCGTGCTTAAGCCCGCGACTTGGGCGGGAAACCCACGCTGAACACCGATGACCAACACGCCCTCGTCATTGGGCAGCTGATTCTCACGGGCAAATGGGCGCGATACCTCACGAATACTAAGTCCCCAAATCTCGACCACCGACTCGTCCCCGACTCGGCTGACCAACTCCTCCGTGGTGACGGTGTAGTCGTCGGTCGAATCACCCCGTTTGATGGAAAGCGTCAATTCGGATCCGATCGGACGAACCGCGATCATATTCTTGATTGGCGGAAGTTGTTCAGGAAATCGCCCATCCACCCGTTCGCCGTTGATCTTGAGTAAAATATCGCCCCCACGCATCCCCGCTTCAGCCGCAGGCGAACCCGGATCAACGCTGTTGATTAGCATTCCGGTATTTAATTCAAGATCGTAGAAATCCTCTAAGTCGCGCAGTGCGCCCGGCACGATTCCCACGTAACTGCGTTCGATCGCGCCATCTTCAGCCAAACCGGTCATGACTCGTCGTGCGGTCGATGACGGAATCGCGAATCCCAAATTGTCCGCTCCAGAGTAACCGCGGGAATTTATTCCCACGATACGACCATCACTCGTAACCAGCGGCCCTCCGCTGTTGCCGGGGTTGATCGCTGCGTCGGTCTGTAGCCACGTATTGAACTGCCCGGTTTCATATCCCTTCACGCCTCGCGAATCGGCGAAAAAACGACGCGGATTCGAGATAATACCTCGGGTTACGGTGCGAGTAAGTCCGTGGGGAGTCCCTACCGCGTAGACCGTTTCTCCGGGATCGAGGTCATCGGAATCGCCAAATCGTCCTACCGTGAACTTGTGCCCCTTTCGCTTAAGTTCTTCCGCATCCAAGCGAAGAAGCGCGAGGTCAGTCCAGTGATCCCAACCGACCAGTTCAGCGCTGACGCGTTCTAGATTGGCGAGAGTTACATTGATATCGACGGCGCGGAGTCCCACCACGTGCGCGTTCGTGAGAATCAGACCGTCGTCTGATACAATGACACCGGAGCCAACTCCGCTCTGAAACCGTTTGGAGCCCGCTTCGTAAGCAAATTCGCGCACATCGATGCGCACGACGGCATCTAGTAGCCTCTTAAACCCCCTTGAAGTTTCTGCCATTGAGGCCGTTACGAGCAGTGTCCCTACCAAAGATAACAGAACGAGCCGCGTCATTGACCGAGTTAGTGAAAGTGTCACAGTGACCGATTTCTTCAGATGGCAACGCATAGCATAGATTACGACTTTCCCTCCATTGAGCCTCGCTGGCAATCCTTCTGGGCAGAAAACAAGGCATTTAAGGCCGAGGATTCTTCCCCGAAACCTAAATACTACGCGCTCGACATGTTTCCATATCCGTCTGGCGCGGGGTTGCACATCGGCCATCCCGAGGGCTACACCGCGACCGATATCATGTGCCGCTACAAGCGCGCCTGCGGTTACAATGTGCTGCACCCGATCGGTTGGGATGCCTTTGGACTGCCCGCCGAGCAGCATGCGGTAAAAACCGGAACGCATCCGGCGACCAATACCGAGGCAAATGTCACCAACTTCCGCCGCCAGATTAAGGCTCTGGGGTTTTCCTATGATTGGGATCGGGAGATTAACACGACCGACCCGGAATATTACCGGTGGACGCAGTGGATCTTCCTTCAACTGTTCAAACGAGGCTTAGCTTACGTCGATAAGCGGCCCGTCTGGTGGTGTCCTGCGCTGAAGACGGTCTTAGCCAATGAGGAAGTCGTCGACGGAAAATCTGAACGTGGAAACCACCCCGTAGAACGTCGTGCGCTGCGGCAATGGGTCCTGCGGATCACCGCTTACGCCGATCGATTGTTAGCTGATCTCGAGGGGCTGGACTGGCCTGATTCGACCAAGCGTATGCAGGCCGCGTGGATCGGTCGCAGTGAAGGCGCGGAGGTCGACTTCATTTTAGATGATCACAGTCTGGGAAATTTAACGGTATTCACCACCCGGCCCGACACGCTGTTTGGCGCGACTTACATGGTGATCGCCCCGGAGCATCCGCTCGTCGATAAACTCACGATCGCCAGCCAACGTGGCGCGATCGCAGCCTACCGACAACAGGCTGCCGCCAAGAGCGATTTGGAGCGCACCGATTTAGCCAAGGATAAGTCCGGGGTATTTTCCGGTGCGTTCGCCATCAATCCGATCAATGGCCAAAAATTGCCGATCTGGGTCGCTGACTACGTGCTGATGGGCTACGGAACAGGGGCAATCATGGCCGTTCCGGCTCACGACGAACGGGACTACGAATTCGCTCAAAAATACGATATCCCAATCGTTCAAGTGATTGAACCGCTGGATAGCTCCAGCGACCGTGAAGGTGGGCCGGATCTACCTTACAGCGGCGACGGCAAACTCGTTAACTCCGATGGATACAGCGGGCTGCCATGGCAGGAGGCCAAGCAACGTATGACTGCAGCCCTGGCCGACAAAGACCGCGCCAAGGCCACCGTTAACTTCAGACTTCGCGACTGGATATTTTCCCGCCAACGCTACTGGGGAGAACCCATCCCGATCGTTTGGGTGGACAAAGCAGGATACGAATCCGCGGTAGCAGCCGGTGCGTCAGACCTCCCGAAAGATCCCGTAACATTTGAGGAGGATGGTTTGATCAGCTATGCCCTACCGGTCCCGGACCAGGCACTGCCGCTGGCATTACCCGAGGTAGAATCCTATCTCCCCAGTGACAGTGGCGAGAGCCCCCTCGCAAACGCTCAAGCATGGTTAGACATTTGGTTCAATCCTCTGACGGGTGCCTCTCACTCTGCTACCGAGGAACCACCCATCGACTCAACCTGGCTTCGCGGTCGAAGAGAGACCAACACGATGCCTCAATGGGCGGGCTCATGCTGGTATTACTTGCGCTACATGGATCCGAAAAACTCGGAGGCTATTGCGAGTCGATCCAACTTGGAATACTGGCGCACACCAGATCTTTATATTGGCGGCGCAGAGCATGCAGTTCTCCATCTATTATACGCCCGATTCTGGCACAAAGTGCTATTTGACGTCGGTGTTCTGCCCTATGACGAACCGTTCCAGAAGCTTTTCCATCAAGGAATCATTCTAGGAGAAGACGGGGAAAAAATGTCCAAGAGCGGAGGCAATGTAGTGAGTCCAGATACTATAATCGAGTCCCATGGTGCCGACACCTTAAGACTCTATTTAATGTTTTTAGGGCCTTTGGAGGCAAAGAAACCGTGGAATCCCCGCGGAATCGAAGGCGTTCACCGTTTTCTACAAAAGGTTTGGCGAGGTCTGATCAACGAAGACGGGAAAATGCACTCCCGGATCAAAGCGTCGCCGAATTCCGAATCGGCCGATTTCACCAAACTCCTCCACGAAACGATCAAAAAAGTCACCGAGGATATTGAGAACATGCGATTTAACACCGCGATTTCCCAGATGATGATCTACGCCAATGCCTTACTCAAGTCCGAAGTGGTTACCAATACATCGGCCAAGGCTTTTGTCCAGCTGCTTGCTCCCTTCGCCCCCCATGTCGCAGAGGAGCTCTGGGTGAAACTTGGTGGCAATGCGCCGGTGCAGGCTGCCGCATGGCCGGGATACGACGAAAAATTACTCGAAAACGAAACCCAGAAACTGGTGGTTCAGGTTAACGGCAAACGTCGCGGGGAGTTGATCTTACCCAAGAACATTGAGGAATCAGAAGCACTGGTCGCCGCCCAGAGGGACAAGATCATTATGTCCCACATGGAGGGAAAAACCCTCCGACGCGTCATCTATGTTCCGGGCCGGATTCTGAATATTGTGGTTGCGTCATGAAAATTTCCAGTCACCTGGGGTGTATACCTTAGTTCGTTTAAGGGGGGGGGGGAGGCAGGTCTCGATAATTTAAGTAAAGACAGTTGAGACGAGATTGATTCTCCCCCAAAACGGAAATCTTCATACCATGAAAAATACCGCCCAAGTTTGCCGCACACCTCGACTCATTATATTGAATCTCTCGCTGCTTACGACCGTCGCATTTGCCGCCGGCCCAAAAAACCCGACTAGCAAACTGTATAACGCTGATCTTGAGAGCCAATCCGAGATCGATACCGGTGAGCGGATTGACGATATCAGAAATAAGTCCGTGCATAATGCGCAGGGCACCATAATCGAATCCAAAACGAATTCGAATAATTCTATGGTCTTCTCCAATAGCACCGGGGTATTTCTCGACGAAGACACCCGACTTGAGGTTCAGCAGTTCTCACAAGAACCCTTTACCCCCAATCGCACGGACCTCGAAACCGAACCCTCTATCCTCCCAACCCGTAACTACATCCCTCGCGGTCGCGTTGGTATCTGTGCTCCTCGAATGGTGGCCGGTAGTTCAATAGTTTACGCCACCCCCCATGGGATCCGCCGCAATTCGAGGAAAAAAGGTCGTGGTGGAATCTCAAGATTTTGAGACCGTCATTAGTTCTGTAGAAGGCGAAGTAACCGTTGAAGGCGACAGCGGAGGAGGCGGCGGACGCACAATCAAAGGTGGTGAACAAGCAATCATCCGCCAACTTTCTGGCCAACGACCAACGATTATTGTTCAGCCCATTACTGACGATCAACGTGAAATGATCGAAGACAAAGTCACCATGGCGTGTAACGCCCGTCGCACCGTGTATTTCGACGTCGCTCAAAAGAAATCTGAGACGGGGCGAGCCCCCGGCGACGGTCCCGTGGATGACAACGCAAAAAGTCCCGGATCCGATGAGGATGAGGATGAGGATGAGCCAAAAGGGGATGCTGTGGTCAAAGAAGATAGCTTAACTCCGGGCGGATTAGACGAGTTATTCCTTGAGGACACCACTGGCACCGACGAGGGAGGCAATTTCCTCATTCCCGTCGTGGTAACTCCCGTGGACACTACCCCTGACGAAGTCGTGGGAAGTGCCTCAGAGATCCAAGGAACCTAAGTCCTTCCCCGTTCCGAATGCCATGCGGTTACCGACCGGTAGATTCTGTAATATAGTCCTTGGAGGGATTTGGCTTACACTAGCCACCCTTCCTTTAGGAGCGATTGTGCGCTGGAACGAAGCCAAGGATCAAATATACGTCACCGGCTCGGCCATTTGGGTCTACGACTCAAATATCTTCACTAACTCGGAAGGCGTATCCGATTCAATCATCCGTGGTTCAATCGGGGCTGAATATAGACGCCAAGCAGGACTGATCGGGGTCAATGCAGATCTCTCAATTGCGATTGCTCAATTCACCGAAAACGAAGACGAGGGATTTTCAAACCCGAACATGCGCTTGGAATTCACCAAAGACAGTGGCAGAACCACCGGTACCCTCGCATTTTCCGGGAATCGAACCAGCCGGGCAGATCCTGCAGCCAACATGCGAACCGACTCATGGAATTACGGAGCTGATTTCCGGGTTAAATACCCTATCAGTGACAGACACTCCTTCTCCGGTGGTTATGATTGGCAGCGGCAAGATTACGAAAACAATCAATTCTTGGTCGATCTGAACAGCCATAGTATGTCTGCGGACTGGTTCTACGTGTTCTCGGAAGAACGTGATTTATTCAGCGGCTACCGACTTCGCCTGAGCGATACGTCCGCCGGGAGTAAGTTTGCCGACCACTCGGTTAGCGCCGGAGTAGCTGGTCGACTCATTCGAGGACTCAATGGGACGGCCCGTATGGGTTATCAAATCCGTAAAGATCTCGTTGGGGTTGCTGATACCTTTTTGGGTTTCAATGCCACCATCACTGGCACCTGGAATCTGACGCGTCAGATCTCATTAACCGCTCGATTTTCTAAAGATCTAAGCGTCACGTCTACCAATATATCCGCGCCCTCCAAGGCGCAAAGAAGGACATCTTGGGAATCGTGCTCAACGGCCTCTCCCCGCGTAGAATTGAATACTATTCAAATTACCGATACTATAGTAGCTCCAAAAAATATTACGGCGCCGAGGCTTAAGCCACCAACGACTGTTAATTGTGTCGTTTCTTCTGCCTGATTTGAGTTAGGACTCGAGAATTCACATGAGTTCCCGTTTCCTACCATCCGATTTTTCAGCTGATCGCCCCGTCACCCTGATCGCTGGCCAAGGGCTTTATCCGCAACTTGTGGCGGAAGAAATTCGCGCGGCGGGAGTTCCACTTAGGCTTGTAGGGTTCGAAGAGGAAACTCCCACTGCTCTCGTGGAGACATTCGCGCCCGGTGAAAGAGTCATTATAAAAGTCGGGCAAATTGGGAAGATGCTATCGGCATTGAAGAAATTTGAATCTGGCTACGCCCTGATGGCCGGTCAAATCACGCCAAAACGACTCTTTCGCGGCCTTCACCCTGATCTTAAGGCCACGCGAATTCTCTTCTCTCTAAAGCGGCGAAATGCCGAAACCATCTTTGGTGCTATAGCGGAGGAAATCGAAAAAATCGGCGTTCACCTTTTAGACGCACGCAGTTTCTTGGATGACCACCTGGCTCCAGGAGGCACATTTGGGGCAAAAAAATTCCCCATTGAAAACGAATACCTGGAGCACGGGATTCAAATTGCTCGCGAATGTGCCCGTCTCGATATCGGCCAAGGCTGTGTCGTGCGAAAAGGCACCGTCCTCGCAGTCGAAGCATTCGAAGGCACCGACGATATGATCCGCCGGGCGGGTGGCTTCAAAACCGATCAGGCCTTGTTCGTGAAGACGGTAAAGTCCGGACAGGACTACCGTTTTGATGTGCCTTGTTTTGGACTCACAACGTTGGAAACCATGCGATCGGCCGGTATCCAAGCAGCGGCTCTCGAATCTGACAACGTCATCATCTTGGATAGACCCACTGTTGAAAAGCAGGCGCGAGACTGGGAAATCAGCCTCCATGGTTTTCAGGTCGATTGAGTCACCCGACTTGCGCTCCGTTCTTCATTAACTCAACTTTCGCCCCATGTCATCTGAGGCTATCAAAGTTAACGTCCGGGGAGTAATGCCAACCGCCAATGGTTGTGCCGTGTTTTTGGGCAACTCAGACAAAACATTTATCATCTACGTCGACCACTCAGTCGGGAATGCCATTCAAATGACAATGGATGGTGTTAAAAAGGAACGTCCCCTCACCCACGACCTTATCGGGCAAATCTTTCTCGGCCTCGGAGTCGAGTTGGATCAGGTCCTTATCAACGCCGTCGATGAAGGCACATTTTTCGCCCGAATTCTACTCCGCATGGATAACGAACTCGGTAAAAAGATCATCGAATTAGATTCCCGGCCCAGCGATTCCATGGTTTTGGCTCTGCAACACAAACGTCCCATCTATGCCGCTCGTGAAGTCTTCGAAAAAGTCGAGGACATGACCGAGATTTTGGAACGCGTGTTACGCCAAAGAGAAGAAGAGTCCTCAGGTGGCAAAGATGCCGACAGCTGAACTCAACGTCTTACCGGCTCCGATCTCTTCGGGCCAACCTATCACTGCATTAGCCCCGATGCAGGATGTGACTACGCTCGCGTTTATGGGTGTCGTCGCCGACTACGGCTCCCCAGATTACTTCGTGACTGAGTTTTTCCGAGTGCATGACACCTCTCGTCTCGAAAAACACATTGTTCAATCGATCGATCAAAATAAAACGGGGCGGCCTATTTTTGCTCAACTCATCGGCGAGGCAATTCCCCACCTGGAGCGAACAGTTCATGCGCTACTCAAGCATCCCATCGCCGGAATTGATCTGAACTTAGGTTGCCCAGCACCCAAAGTTTATAAGAAAAATGTTGGAGGTGGACTACTCCGGGATCCCGGACGAATTGACGAAATTCTCGCGGCTTTACGCTCGGTCTGCCCCGGAAGATTCACCGTCAAGATGCGACTGGGGTTTGCGGACAGCAGTCCATACGATGACATTCTGGCCTCGGTTAAACGGCACCGCGTAGACATGCTCACCGTCCATGGTCGCACCGTTAAAGGAGGCTACCGCAGTGAAGTGGACTACGATTTAATCGCGCATGCCGTTCAAAGCGTCCCTTGCCCCGTGTTGGCAAATGGAAACGTCACCTCGTCAGCTAGTGCCGTGCGAATCATAGAGAAAACGAAAGCCGCGGGAGTTATGATTGGTCGACATGCGATTCGTAATCCTTGGATTTTCAGCCAATGCCGAAGCCGCTTCGCCGGTGAATCTTACGCTCCGGTTCAATTGCGCGATGTTTACGATTACGTCGAAAATTTATTCCACGCGACGCGCTCGGATAACATCCCCGAACAAGCCCACGTAAATCGCATGAAAAAATTCCTTAACTTCGTCGGTCAGGGCGTAGATAATCAGGGTCGTTTTCTATATGATATGCGGCGCACGCAATCCGCGGCCGAACTCTTTAGCGTCTGCGAGAAGCATCTCTTGACCATTCCCGACACGCTCTTTGCGGACGAGCCGTATGCCGGGATTATTGCCCGCCCCAACTGCGAAACTCCTCTAGCCTCCACCGCGTAGCGGCGAGGCAATGTTCTGAGTCATTCAAGTCCGAGAACTTTTCGACCCGCATCTGAAATCATATGCGGAGTCCAAATTGGGTCCCAGACGATATGAACTTTGGCGTCAGACACCGTCGGTAAAGCAGCCACTTTACTGCGAGCATCTTCGGCGATGACTGGGCCCATGCCACAACCCGGCGCCGTGAGAGTCATCTTAACCTCGACGGTTCGTCCCGCCTCACCGTGGTCTTCCACCGCCAAGTCATAGACTAATCCGAGATCTACAATATTAAGCGGAATCTCGGGATCAAAGCAGGTTTTCAACGCGGTCCAAACCGCGGCTTCGCTGAATTCAGCGATAGTCGAGGCCTCAGCTGATTCAGCCTCGTATCCTTCGATGGCATCACAGTCAGACTCGGCGATTCGACACAATCCTTGTTCCGTTCTCACCGTTACGTTTCCGCCCAAAGTTTGGACGATTTGCACGCTGGTTCCAAGAGGCAGTTCCACCGGGGTCCCGGCAGGAATTATGGTGGCCGCTACGGTGCGCGTTAAAGTGTACTCAGTCATGGTCGGAAAGTAAGTCTTGGTCGGATGGAAATAGAGAGGACATTCGCAAAATTAAGGAATCACTAACTCGAGAGGCATACGCGCATAAATACCGCGCGGGTCGTTAAAGGCTTCGAGTTCAGTTTGGGCCGTCTCGAGCCGAATTTCGATCTGAGCCGCGATTCCGTCCCCCCTCACCTTTACCTGGAATCTATTCAGCGCTTCACTCAAAACTTCTGCGAAGTCACGTTTTCTCGGAAACTCCGTGAGTCGAAAATCTCTTTCTAAACCGGCCGCTTCTGCCGCGTAGGCAATCGCATTGGATAGTCCGCCAATTTCATCGACCAGACCAAGGTCCAGCGCGGACGTTCCGGACCACACTCGACCTTCCGCGATCTCACGAACCCGATCTTCTTCAATATCTCGTCCCGTCGAAACGAGTTCGATAAAGTCATCATAAATCGCCGAAACACTCTTTTGGATCAGCGCCATTTCCGCCGCTGTTTTGGGGCGCGCAATGCTGATCGAATCAGCAAAGGTTCCCGTTTTAACGGTATCAAAAGTAAGCCCGAAGTCGTTGGCTAACTCCTCCACGTTGATCAGCATTCCATAAACTCCGATGGAACCGGTGATGGTGGTCGATTCGGCAAAAATTCGAGCTCCTTTCGCGGAGATCCAATACCCGCCAGAGGCAGCGTAACCTCCCATCGAGACAACGACCGGCATCTGCTCCGCCGCCAAGCTCAGTTCGCGCAGAATTTGATCCGATGCGACGGCCGACCCACCCGGGCTATTCACCCGTAACACGATCGCTTTGATGTCGGGGTCTTGCCGGAGTTTCCGAATGGCTCGTCCGAAACGCGCGCCGCCCACATCGCTGAACTGACCTTCACCGTTAACAATCGCGCCTTCGGCGTAAACAACTGCGACCCGACCATTCTCCGAACCATCGGTCGCAGGTTCCGCTTCAGCACCCGGAGAGACCTGACTGATTTGACGAATGTATTGGCCCAGCCCCACTTGCTTAAATGCCTCGCTGGAACCACCTCGACCCGTTGCTTTTTTAATATCCTCCAAAAACTCATCGAGATAAACGAGTCGATCAACCAGTCCTTCGGCCAATACATCATCGGCCAAATAACCTTCACCACTATCTAAAAGTGACTGCAAATCCTCCGGTTCGATGTCACGCGCACGAGCTACCGTATCACGCATGTTGAACCATAAATCGTCCAATATCTGCTGGAGCTGTTCTCGGTTCTCCGGACTGAGATCACCGCGGGTATAGGGCTCAATGGCGCTTTTGAACTTACCTACTCGTGCGGTCTGCACTCCTATTCCGTATTTCTCGAAAAGCCCCGCATAGAACATGGGTTGGGAGGCGAGACCGGGCATCAACAGGCCACCATTAGGATCCAACGCGATATCATCAGCCACGCTGGCGATATAATAGTCCCGCAGATCGGGATACTCCAGATACGCATGAATCGGTTTTCCGGCGTCTTTCACGACCAAAAGTGCGCGGCGAATCTCGGCCAAAGATGCATATGACGTTCCGAAACCCCCTGGCGTGAAAGAACCTTTTATCACCACTCCTTTGATTCGATCGTCATGGGCAACTTCATGGAGCGCTCGGGTCACCAGGCGATGCTGAAGTTGGGCCGGTGATTCAAATCCGCCTAAGGCCGCACTCAATGCACTGTCGTCGAACTGGGCAGGCGCATCGGTGATATTAGCCCGCAGATCAAACACCAGATACGAACCGGAAGGAACTGAAGCCGACTCTGGCTCGTTTAGGGCTGCCGCACCTAGGATAAAAAAGAAAAGGACCAGTCCTCCCCCAAAGGTTATCAGTAAAATGGCGGCTAGGGTTCCCAGTAGAGACGCAAAAAATGTCTTCATGAAGCACTATCCTACGCCCATTGGACAATCTCGCCAGCGGATTTAGACAATCGGTCGAAGTAATAAATAAGCGGCAAACGAACCAGAGGATTGCGCGAATCATGTGACCGATCAACCTTACCGGATATGAATGCTGAACCCGACTTGCTCACCACCAATCGCAAGGCGCTCACCTTAAACATCGACGATGCCAAATATGGCACCTTCGCTGAAATTGGCGCGGGACAGGAGGTCTCTCGGTTATTTTTCCAAGCCGGTGGCGCGGCGGGCACGATCGCCAAATCTATGTCGGCTTACGACATGACGTTCAGCGACGAAATCTACGGGAAGGCTCCGAGATATGTGTCCCGCGAACGGCTGGTCACCATGCTCGATTATGAATTCGGCCTCCTCCACGAGCGTCTGTCAGGCCAACGTGGTGACGAAACCACGTTCTTTGCCTTTGCCGACACGGTAGCGGCCAAAAGCCATAAAGGTAACAACGAGTGCCATGGTTGGATGGGGGTCACGTTCCAGCCCGAGCCCTCAGCCCCACCTTCCACCTTAATCATCCATGTCCGAATGTTGGATAAGGACCATGTGCTGCAACAAGCCGCGCTCGGCATCGTCGGAGTGAATCTGATCTACGGAGCATTCAACTACCTTTCGGATCCAGAGCGTCTCATTTCCTCTCTCACCGACAATCTGGGGAATGATCGCATCGAGGTAGACATGATCAAGTTCGACGGACCTGCGTTTGAAAAAATTGATAACCGCCTCATGTCACTACATCTGGTGCAGTTTGGGTTAACCAACGCGGTGATGTTCGGACCGAACCAGGAAGTCCTGCAGCCTTCTGAGGTATTACGGCGCAAAGCCTTGTTGGTTGAGCGCGGCAGTTTTCGCCCCGTCACGCACGTCAACGTCGACATGCTCAACTGCGCGTGTGCCCAGTTCATGCAAGAACCTGCGGTTCAGGGCAAAGAACTGATCGTTCTCATGGAGATCACCATGAATAATCTACTCGCCGCTGGTGATATCGATGCGGAGGACTTCCTTTCTCGCGTCGATTTGTTAGGGGAAATAGGCCTGACTGTTCTCATCTCCAACTATCCAGAGTATTATCGATTAACCTCTTATTTCCGTCGGTATACCGATGAAATGATCGGTGTTTCCATGGGAATCAATAATCTCTTGGAAGTCTTCAACGAGAAATATTACGAGTCTCTGCAGGGTGGAATTTTAGAAGCGTTCGGTCGCCTCTTCCGCAATGCGGTGAAACTCTACATTTACCCAATGCGACGATCGGCCTACGAGAACTACAAGTCCGAGGTGACGTCATCGCCCTCCGCTCCAGTGAGTGTCGGCGGAAATCACGCATTCGCCAAGGGTGTCTTGGTCACCGCGCGTAATCTGCAAGTCGCCCCGTCACTGCACAATCTTTACGCGCACCTGATGGAGAATCACTACATCGATTGCATCAACGGATTTAATCCAGACATCCTCGACATCTTTTCCCGCGATGTGCTCCAACGGATCAAGAGTAATGACGCGAGCTGGGAGACCATGGTTCCTGAACCGGTCGTCGCCGCCATCAAGAAACACGGCCTATTTGAATACCGCCCCGAGAATTAATAACCCGGCAAATCATGATTATCGATTTCAGCTGGCCGATGAATAGGCCTGCATCATGTCCATCTCATGCAATTCCACAAATACCACGCGCTAGGAAACGACTACATCGTGCTGGATCCGGCTGATTTTCCGGACTGGAACGAACCTGATTTCAATCAAATCAGAGTTATTTGTCATCGGAATTTCGGTATCGGTTCTGACGGGATTCTTTGGGGGCCGCTTCCTTCCAGAACGAGTCAGTTCGGACTTCGCATATTCAATCCCGATGGTTCGGAGGCCGAAAAGTCCGGTAATGGTTTACGAATTTTTTCGCGCTACCTTTGCGACCGTGGAAAAGCAGATACGTCACCGTTCTCTATCGAAACACCTGGGGGGAAAGTCGTAGCCGAAATTCACCAGGATTCGAATTTAATCACCGTAGATATGGGAAGCGTCAGTTTCGATAGTCAGGTCATCCCAGTGATTGGTCCCGCTCGAGACGTGATTGACGAAAGACTCTTGGCCGGAGATCGGGAATTTAAGTTCTGCGCGGCTACGATTGGGAATCCGCATTGTGTGATTCCTTTAGAGTCAATCGACGCTGACCTGGCCCACCGCTACGGGCCTCACGTTGAGGTGCACCCGAACTTTCCCCACAAAACCAATGTGCAATTTCTTGAGGTGCTCGATCGACAGAATATTCGGATCGAAATCTGGGAGCGCGGAGCGGGTTACACACTTGCCTCCGGCAGTAGCTCAAGCGCCGCCGCCGCCGTCGCCCACCGCCTAGGCCAAGTTGAGCAGAAACTGACGGTTCACATGCCAGGCGGAGAAATCGGTATCGAAATCAATCCCGACAACTATGGCATTCGGATGACTGGCTCCGTCAACCGCGTCGCTTCCGGGCAGATGGACGACGAGTTATTCGAAGTTAAGGTATAAAAACGGGTCCCTAAGCATCAAGGTCGCTAAAACTACGCCTCTTAGAATCGACTAGTATTTCACGTTGCAACCGTAAGGTTGACTGGATGCCTTCGCGGGCATCTCACCTGATTTCACCGCCGCTAGCGCGGCTTTCACATAGTTTTGGGCGCGGCCTATATCACGTGGATTAGCCGAGGGAACACTATCGATTGCCCCGTTATAAACCAACTCACCCTTCGGGTTGATCACATACATATGAGGTGTGGTCTTAGCACCATAGGAGACGGCCAATCGTGCCCTCTTAGTCACGCATGTAGGCGGTGGGGGTAGCGCCGGTATTTTTCATCCACCTTTCAGCCTCCGCTGGGCTGAAATCTCCTTGAGCGCCTCGGGAACCTGAATTGATGGCAATCCATACGGCTCCATCAGCCGTCGCACTCGATTGTAGATCAGGCATACTACCGCTCCGATAATGCTTTTTCACAAATGGGCATTCCGGATTAACCCATTCTAGAACAACAGTTTTCCCACTATAATCAGATAAACTATGTGAATCCCCATTAATATCGGTTAGCGTGGATTCCGGAGCCATTTCTCCAATCTTAGCCTTGGCAGCAAAAGTGGGGACGGCAAAGACTGCGAGCATACCCGCAGCGACAAAAAGACGTTCAATGGATGGAGTCATGGTCGATAAAAAAATTTCGGAATCGTATTCAAAATCAGCAAATAATCCAGCGCCTGATGTGTTTTATCGCTACGTAACTCTCCCAAGCTTACGGATTGCGGGATAATGAATAACAACACACTTTCGTTTCTCTGTGGTAGGTTGGATTGCTGATATTTTTCGAATATTCTGGGGGTTTCTATATTGGAACTCAAGGAAGAGCGTATACCGGTTGAGCGGCCGTCGCGGGGTTTGCCCGTGCCAGAACACATCGGATTCGGGGCGCGGAGGCGAAACGGGATGCGACCCCGCGTTGAATTTCGAAAAACCGCTTCGGTTCCGCACCGTCTGCCCGCTCCTAAAACCCAATCCCGATGGCACTTTAATGTGCAGTGTCGACACCGCGGAGGTTCGACCGTTCTGGGGACGCGTTGTCCCTGCCCTACTCGCTTCTGTCTTAATCAATGGCTCGCTTGTTTTAACTGTTTTTGGATTTTTGCGACAGGTGGGATATCCCGTGACAATCTCCATGATTGGGTGGCCGCCCGCGTGGTCCGACATCAATCAAGCGAAATCTCAATATTTCCTGAACAACGCTCAAAGCGCCTACAATTCCGGCGAACTCGGGGAGACCGATATGCTCGGCCAAAGAACATATTTCAAGACCCAGCCCAACGGTGAGGTTCTACAGGCGACCTTCTACCTCGCCTATTGGAAACCCGGTCAAGCCGGGGTAAGTGTGGTTGCGACCCATACTCCCGATGCTTGTTGGCCAAGTGCCGGATGGACACCTCAGCCTACGGAGGTGAGTGAGATGAAACTCCCCTTACCGACTCGCAACCTAAGCCAAGCCGAATATAGAGTATTCACCAACGAGAGTGCCCCGCAGCACGTTTGGTTTTGGCACTCCTACGATCGGGAGGTCATTCCCGAATTCGAACAGCGCCGGCCGTTGGAACTCCTCGGTTCGGTTTTCACTTACGGAGTGCGTAGCCATGGTGAACAACTATTCGTGCGGCTCTCGAGCAACCGGCCGTGGGAGGAGTTTTCCGATGAACCACTCATGGCTGAGATTTTCTCCCGCCTGAGCAAATACGGCATCTGAAAATGATGTTCAAAATCACGAAACAAGAGCGTCGTGCGCTGACTACCCTATCCTTTCTCATCGTGCTCGGCATCATCGGGCTTTGGCTTCTCTAGCCCAGATCCACCACTCTCCGTCGTGAATACCACTCCCTCTTCGCCTGAATTCAGTTCCCGTCCTCGAATGAGACGTTCGCTAGTGTGGGGATTGGCCCTGATAATAGCAGTGCTCGTCGTCGCCAATATTCAAAGCCATTGGAAACTCGCCTCATCTCGAGCGGAACTGTCATTGCAGGCCGTGCAAATAGATTTCTTGGAGGCCGCCCTTGAAAGTGAATCCACTCTCGTTGAGGCGTCACTCGCAGAACTCCGACATTCTCTGCACAGCACTAAAGTTTCCGCCATCGCCATTCTTCATGAGGAGAGCACTCTAGCCGAACCGGCGGCGGTGGTCATTTGGTCCGACCAGAAGTCATCGGGGCAATTGGTCTTCCTCGCTCCTCTTGAGTCCTCAGCAGACATCAGTGGTGAAGTCCTAACCGAAACACCCTCTATTGAGGCCAAATTGGCATTCGTTGCCACGAAGAGTGATCGAGTGCTAGGAATCACGTCGACCAACACCACTATTCTAGGGCATCGCATCCAGATTTCGATTCACTCCGCAGGAGGAGCGAAGGTCTCTCAGCAGCTCATCGGCAATTTCCAACGCTAAGTCTAGTTACTTTCCGGCCTTGCCACGGACCGCGCGGAACTGAACCCTGCGGCTTATGGTCATCAAACCTCGTGTTCGCGGCTTCGTATGCGTGACTTCCCACCCGGAAGGCTGCGCTGCTCACATCCAACAGCAGATCGACTACGTTAAGTCCAAAGGCTCGATTTCGGGCGGACCTAAGAACGTTCTCGTCATCGGTTCCTCGACTGGCTTCGGCCTTTCGTCGCGCGTCACTGCGGCATTTGGTTGTGGTTCAAAAACGGTCGGCGTCTTTTACGAACGACCTTCGGATGAGGACAGGCTCGGCACCGCCGGATGGTATAATACCATCGCCTTGACCGAAAAGGCCCGAGCGGAGGGCCTTTATGCCCGTAATTTCAACGGCGACGCGTTCTCCAACGAGGTCAAAAGCAATGTCATTGCCGCGATCAAAGAGGACGTAGGACCGATCGATCTCGTCATCTATTCACTCGCCTCTCCCCGACGCACCCACCCAGACACGGGAGCCGTGCACAAGTCTGTGCTCAAGCCGGTCGGCAAATCATACTCCAGCCGCACCGTCGATACCGACAAGGGCATCGTGAGTGACGTGGCGATCGAGCCCGCCACCGACGAAGAGATCGCGGATACCGCAGCGGTTATGGGTGGCGACGATTGGGAACGCTGGATCACCGCCTTGGATGAGGCCGGATTGATCGCCGAAGGTGCCACTTCCGTCGCCTATTCCTATATCGGACCGGAAATTACCTGGGATATCTATAAGAACGGCACGATCGGTCTCGCTAAAAACCATCTAGAGGAATCGTGCACCCGTATTTCCTCGAAACTAAAAGAGCATGGCGGCGGCCGAGCCTTGATCTCGGTCAACAAGGCCCTCGTCTCTCAAGCCAGTTCGGCTATCCCGGTTGTCCCGCTTTACATCTCGATTCTATACAAAATCATGAAAGCAAAGGGCACGCACGAAGGTTGTATCGAACAGATGCAACGGCTCTTCGCCGAACGACTTTTTAACGGAGCGGATCCTCAACTCGATGAATCCGGCCGCATCCGTATCGATGACCTGGAGATGCAAGACGACGTGCAAGCCGAGGGCGCCACTATTTGGCCACAGGTCACCACCGAAAATTTAGCAGAACTCACCGATATCGTTGGTTACCGCGAAGAATTCCTCAAAATGTTCGGCTTCGGATTACCGGGGGTCGACTACGAGGTATCGACCGAGCCTCACCGGCCGATGATCTGATATCCGGCGAGACTGATTCGGGTCGATGTCGCTCAGGTTTCGACTTCGGCCACGACCTGAATCTCCACCGTGGAGTTCTTCGGTAATCCAGCCACGGCCACAGCTGCACGAGCATGCTGCCCGGCGTCACCGAGCACACTGATAAAGAGATCGCTGGCCCCGTTTACTACGGCTGGACTGTCAGCGAAACCACTGACCGCATTAACGTAGCCACCCACGAAAACTATGCGCCGAATTTTCGTGAGTGAACCTACGGCGGCTTTGATATTTGCCAACGTGTTCAAGGCACATACTCGAGCCGACTCATAGCCACTTTCGACGGTCTGTTCAGCACCGACTTGGCCTTCGTGAGTCATTTTTCCTTCAAGCATCGAAATCGCACCCGAACAATGCAGCAGGTTCCCGGTAAGAACATACGGTAGATAATTTCCGGCCACGGCAGAAGGTGCGGGTAGTTCGAGACCAAGCTCGGCGATTTTCTCTTCTGGATTCATACCGTTAGTGTGTCGAATCTGGCCAACCCTCGCCAAGCAGTTTATCATCCCGGCATTGCATTACATCCCCAAGCGCCAACGTTGAACCGTCATATGGATATCGCCAGCTGGAGCCAACTCTTTCGCGAAGACCCACGAGCTGCGGCGACCGAATATCAAAGCCGACTGACGAGATTCGATCACTCTCAGCAAACGACCATTTGGGCTTGGCAGGATGACGGAGACATTTGGGACTCCACGCCACCCGCCGGCCCCCTTCACGGGGTGCCGTTTGCCGTTAAAGACCTCTTTGCCCTGGGCGGCACTCGCACCGGAGCGGGTGGCATCCTTCCTACTCCAGTTCGAAATCGGGATGGATGTCTTGTGGCCGATTTACAGAAACTCGGGGCGCTCCCTCTGGCCAAGACCCACCTCCATGAATTCGCATACGGATTAACGGGACAAAACCCTCATTTCGGCGACGTGGCCCACCCTGCGTTTCCGGACCGAACCACCGGAGGCTCAAGCAGTGGAAGTGCGGCCGCAGTGGCGGCGGGGATTGTTCCATTCGCACTAGGCTCTGATACCGCCGGGTCCCTTCGCGTGCCCGCGGCCTATTGCGGACTCTATGGGTGGCGAGACATCCCCAGAAATCCCTGGATCAAAGATGCCTTCCCCCTCTCGCCCCAATTTGATACTGCGGGTTGGCTCACCCAGTCTGCGGCTGATATCCGTTTGTTGCTCGAATCACTTCGGGGGCCGCTTCAGGAACCCGAAACCACCCCTCGAGGCTGTTACCTACCGGCTGCGGCATTGGGTGTTGAGGCGGACCGCGAGACCGAAAACCTCTTGGAGACGACTGCGGCAGCCTTCACTTCTGACACCCTCAACGCTGCATCTGAACTCGCTCAGAAATGCAGTGGAGTCGGCCAGACCTACGCTGTGCTGCAAAGCACCGAAGCTTATGCCATTCATCAGGATTCCCTAGATGCGCACCGTGAGAAATACGGATCAGCGGTGTGGCACCGAATCGATCGCGGCCGACATTGGACGGCACGTCAAATCGATGCCGCCGCTCTCCGAGCGCTAAAGATTCGTTCATCGTATGAAAACATCTTTTCACAATTTGATTTCTTGGTGACACCTATCACCGTCGAGCCCGCCCCACTACACGACAACCACAGCGACAAAACACGGGACGCGTTAATCCAACTCAACACCCACGTGAGTATCGCCGGAAAACCGGCCCTCGCGGTGCCCGTTCCTCTGGCGAGTGGTTTGTCACTCGGACTACAAGTGGTGTTTCCCTCATCGACCTCGTCAGCCATCAAATGGGTATTGAACCGATGTCTCCGCGACTAGAGCAACGGTAAGAGGAGGTAACTTTCCTTATTTGCCCTTCACCTATCTCCCGTCATTTTCGGGATTCCTTCCCGTCTCACTGAAACTATCCCTCCATGTTAAATCGCCTCTTCAAGCTTTCCGAAAACGGCACTAACGTCTCCCGCGAGATCCAGGCCGGCCTGACTACGTTTGCGGCGATGGCGTATATTTTGGCGGTCAATCCCGCCATTCTCGCCAATACCGGTATGGATCAAGCCGCCTTGGTCACCGTCACGGCGCTGACCGCTGCGGTGAGCACCATCCTGATGGCTGCGTTGACTAACTTCCCGTTGGCGCTCGCGCCCGGCATGGGGATAAATGCCTTCTTCACTTACAGTATCTGTATCGGCGCAGGCGTGCGATGGCAGGATGCCCTCGGCATGGTTTTTGTGAACGGCTGCATATTCCTGCTACTCTCGGTGACCGGCGTGCGCGAGAAAATCGTTAAAGCGATCCCCTACGCCCTCAAAATTGCGATCACCTGCGGCATCGGACTGTTCATCGCGTTTATTGGTCTGAAGAATGGGGGCGTTATCGTCGATAACCCCGCTACCCTAGTATCACACGGCGATTTCACCAGCGGGTCCGTCATCGTCTGCCTCATCGGCATCGCATTGACGATCGTTCTAGTTGCTCGAGGCATACCCGGTGCGATCATTCTGGGCATCGCCATCACCACCATTGTGGGACTGTTTGTTTCAAACGGCGACGGTGGAAAAGTAACCTCCTGGCCCTCCGCGATTCTCGCCATGCCCGCCTCGCCCGCTCCCGTGTTCTTAGAGCTTGAGTTTGGTTTCCTAAAATCCTCCACCGCATTCTTGGCTGCGCTCCCGCTTATTCTCACGCTGTTGATGGTCGATATGTTCGATAACATCGGGACCCTGATTGGCGTCACCAAGCGAGCCGGCATGCTCGACAAGGAGGGCCACCTCCCCAAGGCCGGACGCGCGCTGATCGCTGATTCCATTGCCGCGATTCTAAGCTCCCTCTTTGGAACCTCTACAGTCGTTAGCTACATAGAGTCAGCCTCAGGAGTAGAAGCCGGAGGTCGGACCGGCCTAACCGGCGTGACGGTTGCAATTCTCATGTTATTGGCTTTGCTTCTGAGTCCGTTAATTTTGGCGGTGCCGGCCGCGGCTACGGCACCTGCTCTCGTCATCGTTGGAATCTTCATGCTTCAGTCGGTGGTCGAAATCAAAATGGACGAATTCCAGATCGCTGCTCCGGCCATGCTCACGATCATTTGCATCCCGCTGACATTCAGCATCGCAGAAGGAATCGGTATCGGATTGATCGCCGCCGCTCTTCTCGCACTCACCTCAGGCAAAGCAAAATCATTCCCCACGACTGGTTATGTCATCGCCGGATTCTTCTTCTTGGAATTTTTCCATATCTTCCCGTTTTCGGGGTAACTCCTTTCGCGGATTAAGCCGCTGTATCTCAACATGAGCATCTCTTCCTCTTCCGCAAAACAGACGCACAACTCCAAGTTACTCTTCCCGGATATCCCGGAAGAGTTTCAGCGCTTGGTGGCGGAAATGCAGCACGCCTCCGGAAGTTTGCTCCAGCCAGAAACCGTTGATGATCGGCCTCTTCATGGCACGACCCTCTACATCGCGACTTGCACTCTGGAAACACGTTTTGGTCCTTTCCGCACCCATATCTTCCAAGACCTGATCGATAAGCACTACATCATTGCCTTGGCATTTGGAGACATCTCGGACGCGGAGGTGCTTTATACCCGGCTTCACTCATCCTGTGTAACCAGTGAAACGTTGCGAGGGTGTGATTGTGACTGCGTGCAACAACTCGAAGGCGCCTTCCAAGTAATCGCTGAAAAAGGTAGCGGCATCATTTTCTATCTTATGCAGGAGGGCCGCGGGGTTGGGTATGTCGGAAAGTCGCGTGATCGGATGATGGTTCAAGCGTCACTCGATCAGCTTTCAACCTTCCAGGCTTATAACTCGATGGGCCTGAAGAAAGATCATCGAAATTATGATAACATTTCGGACATCTGTCTGATTTTGGGCCTCAACGCGCCCTTTATCGTTCTCACCAATAATCCGGATAAGGTGAGTGCTCTTCGCGACCAAGGTATTGAAGTTGTGGATACCGAAACTCTCGAGTTTGAACCGTCGCCATTTAATTTGGCTTACCTCACCTCAAAGGCGGCCAGCGGTCACATCCTAAATCGACCGTCGGCCACCCGCGTGAAACGTGCCCTCCCGCCTGAACCGGTCGTCCCTTTCAAACCCCACGCCCTTCCCCAAGCCAAGCGTTTCATTTATTCGGCTAGTTACTTCCTGCCGATGAAGCCGGTGGATGATGACATCCTACTCTCCGCCGAGGAGTTCCAAGCGTTCTTTGGCGAAAAGAAGATCGAGCAATACATGGCGGAAGTAAAACCACTCATTTCCAGCTACGAACTTATTCGAGGGAACCGGTTTTTAGTCAAAATCCACTCCTCTAATCTCAAGGCATTCAGTGATGCGAATCCGGAAGATCCTATAGTCGATCTATTGACCACGCCGTATTGGTTCCGGGTGCACGTCTACTACGATATCGTTACCACTCAGGAATTTGTCATTCTCACGCACGGTGCCGCCCGAATTTACGACACCCCCGTAGTCCGGTTACATAGCGAATCCCTATTCAATCGATTCCCTCTGCGCACGGTCGAGAATCGCGATAAGTTCAAACAATCCGTCAAACACATCATCACCTACGGAGCCGGTGTGATTCAGCTGATCCACAATGATGGTCGGGGAGCAGGCTTTGGTGCTTTCGCCACTGATCTGATGCTATCGGAAGCTGGTCTCGCCCTCACAACCGACGACGCGTATCGCCAAATTGGAGTCGACTACGACAGTCGCGATTACGAAGCCTCTATTTCCCTACTGAAGCATCACGTGCCTAACGGGAAGATTCAGATGGTGATGAACTCACCTGCCAGCCTGGTCAAAAAAACCGAATATGCGGCCGCACTGCAAAAGCATGAGATCGACGTCGAGAAATGGATCTTTCTGGATGAAGAAACGATCGCTGATAAATGAATAACGAACCAGATCTCCTCGGACACAAGATCCTCGCGAGTCGGCTGGAAAGCATTCCTTCGATTCTTGGTGCCATGCTGACGCAAGGCCCGGCCCGGCTGAGCGCGGCAACCCTAGCGAGCCAACGTTTCGTGGTCACAGGAACAGGAAGCTCAGAAGCTCACGCCCGTTATCTCGCTACGTTATTGAATCTCCACACCGATCGAGCGGCGGCGTATCTACCGCTTTCGGGATTCGTTGATGCTCCCGCCGATAATTTCAGCGGCAAGACTCTGGTTGTTTTCAGCCAAGGCGTTTCCCCCAATGCTCAAATTGCACTCCAACGAGGATCTGACTTTGAGCATACAATCCTGTTTTCAGCCACAACACCTGAAGCGGCCCAGGCGGCCGGTAAGCTGGACCGCGCTGAAATGCTCCACGCGTTAATTCGCAGTGGTGGCGAACTGGTGGAGTTCCCTCTCGCAGACGAATACACCACTTTGATTCGATTTGTAGGTCCCCTAGCTGGTTACCTCGCTGCCCTTCAATTTGCCGGGCAGTTTCCGGGGTCACGCACACCCCTTCCCTGCGCCGAGTCCCTGAACCCACTGCTAACCGCAAAGGCTCCATTGGATCTGCGAGACGCAATGCGCTATCTCCCCAGTGCGTTTGCCGGAGGATTTAATCTCATCACAGCTGCGCCGATCTCGGACTACTCGCAGAACCTCGCTTGCAAGTTTATGGAAGGGTTGTTTTGGACCTGTCCGGGCATCTCGGACTTCTTGCAATTCGCGCATGGCCCATTTCAGCAAATGACCGCTCACCCTAAGCCGGCAGTTATCTTACAGGGCAATGGAGCAGGAGAAGCGAAAATGGTGGAACGCAGCGTGGCGATGCTTCGCGGCGTGGGCGCCAACGCCTATGTGCTGCAGGTCGATGCGCCACCTCTCCTTTCGATCTTCGGATTCGAAGCGGCCCTAAACGATGCGGTATTTGCGGCCATGAAACACCTGAGCGTCGATCAGGTAAATTGGCCGGGCAAAGGGCGCGACGATTTGCTTTACGGGTTCTGCCCCGATAGCTAATTGCAAAAAAAGGCCGCCGGAAATCCGGCGGCCTAATCCTAAACGCATTTGGGCGTTAAATCAGAAACGATACTTAAAGGTAAACTCCGCCCGTGTGCCCTGTGTGGCCACGATGGATTCGTTGCCATAAGTGCCATTAGGTGGGGACCAGTTTTCTTCATCCGTGATGTTACGAATCGCTAGGCGCGCTTCCCACGTATCGGTGGTGTAGAAGAGGCTTCCGTCGATCTCATGTTGGGATGGAATCACCAGCGTTCCGGCCCAGTTGTTATTAATGTTGTTGTGCAGGGTGGCGTTGACCGTGAAGCCCCAGCCATTGTCGAACTTGTAGGAGATTAGACCATTCATCTGGAAGGAAGGCAGTCCTTGAATCGTGGTCTTACCGGGACCCGCAGCCTGCACCTCAGGTGCGGCGACGGGAGTAACGTTGATGGCCTCGAAGCCTACGCCTGGAGTGGTTGCGTCGATATAGCCCATTGAGAAGGTGCTATAGAAATTCCGATTTGGCTGGTAGTTGAATTCCAACTCAACGCCATCGTAGACAAACTCCTGAACCGGGCTGTTGATTGGCTTATTGGTGCGGGTCTGGTGATAGATCGCGCCGGCAATGAAGAACTTCCCGTCCACGAAGGACCGCTTAGCTCCAAATTCGATAAGCTCACTCGGTTGAGTGAAATCGGATTCGTTTAAATGGATCAAGCTGCCGGTTTGATTGAGACCGGCAAACCCGCCACCGTTACCGTTGGCTCCGGAGGTGTTTTCGCTGTAATTACCGGTCGCGTAGAGCGTCAGTTCTGGCGTCGCGGTGTAGACCAAGCTGGCATTAAAGTTGGGTAAAATCACTTGGATCGAACGTTGGGAGTCCGCCGTGTAGGGGTCTTTTGTGGTCACTTTGAGCACATCACCTCGAGCACCTGAAACGAAGCTCAGTTGGTCGTTGATATGATAGAATGACTGCACGAAAGGCGAAAGACTGACGGCATAAGACTCATTGGTATCACCATTGATCAACTGCGAGCTGGCTACACGATCAGGGAATCCTGGGACTGGGCCGCCGTCGAAGCCGAAGGCACCTCCACCGTAGCCAGGCCAGTCGACCGAATTACTCGCATCGATGAAGTTGCGGTCACGGGTAATATCCCAAACCGCAGCCGGTTCGAAGAAGTAGTTATTGTAGGCCTTGTTACTGATGTAGCGGGCGGAGACACCGGCATTTACCTTATGATCACCAATCTTGTTGATGACCTCTAAGCGAGATTCGATGGTGATGGTGGGATCAACGATTTCCGTGTAGGCATACGAGCCGTCGGTATCGCGACGCACATAGGTGAACAAGGTATTGCTCACAATCGTGCGATCCGGGTTAGCTTTGAAGGTCTGGAGGGCTTGCAGGCGAAGATTGCGACCAATCGAGCTATCACCGGGTTTGAACAAGCGACGGCTGCGATCGATCTTCACCTCAGGTCCCCAATTCATCACATTGGCCGGAAAGCCACTGGTGACGTTTGCAGAATTTTGCGGGTCAGAATTCGGGGTGCCGACACCTTGATTGATATTCACACCGGTGCGGTAAAGTCCGCGGCGAATGAGGTTATTGGTGGGACGATTGATACCGAAATTTTCGGTATATTCCACGTAGTACCCCTGAGCATTGACGAAGAGTTCGTAGTCGTCGGAGGGACGGTAAGTAAGCGCGGCATAGATCGAGTGGCTATTGCGATACTCATCATCATACCAGCCTTCGGAATCTTCCCCGGAGTAAGAAACCCGGTAAGCCAGTTTGTCGGAAACAGGTCCGCCCATGTCGACGCCGGCACGCAGGATTCCGTCGGTGCCGACAGTGACCCAGCTCTCGCCCTTCTTGCTATCGAAATAAGGACGCTTGGTCACGTAGTCGATGAATCCACCGACGTAAGCGGAGGTGCCTTGAACCGCAGTGGCCGGGCCTTTGACGATGTTGACCGATTCGACCCAGTTAAAGTCAACCGGCATACCGTTACCGTTGCTGGTCAGACCGCCGCGCATGCCGTTGTAGAAAACGTCGGCGTATTGACCGCGGATATCTGGATTGGAGGGTGCGCCGAAATTGGAACGGGTGAACGAACTCGAGGTGAGTTTCGCAAAGTCCCGCACGTCTTGAATGCCGATCGCAGAGAGCTGCTCTCGGGAAATGATCGTAACGCTGCGGGGGGTGTCTTTCAGATTCTCGCCAACTCCGAAAACGGAGTTAAACGGACGAGAGGTCGGGATGATGTTCTCTTCGACTGGAACGTCGCGAACTTCGAAGCGATCCATCACGATGGCTTCTTCCTCGGCGTTTTGAGCGAAGGAGAAGGGGACAACACAAGCGAACAAGGTCGCGAGTGGCAGATATGTAGTTTTCAAGCGGTTCATAGGAGGTTTAAAGTGTCCCGATAGAAAGCAGGTGGAATGCCACACTGCCAGAAAGAACATTCATATTAAGTGAATTTTCTTAAATACTCAGCATTAAACCCAAAGTATCGCTATGACCTTTCAAAAAGCGGGAGAATTTCCATGCCCGGAACGGTTACCAATCCTTTGTCGGTGATGCGAATTTCAGGGATTACGGACAGCGGAATCAGGTTGAACCCCATGTAGGGCAAGGTGCAGCCCGCCTTCCTCCACGCCGTCTTGAGCTTGGTGGTCGCTTTAGCGATCACCTTGGCCCGTTGGTCCGATAGCAAACCGGCTATCGGTAGCTCCACGGCAGCAACGACTTTTCCATTTCGGACAATACACACTCCCCCGCGACTCTTCTTAATCGTCGCTAAGGCCAAGGCCATGTCCGGCTCATTGGTTCCAGCGATAATGATATTGTGGGCGTCGTGCCCGACACTACTCGCTACCGCTCCAGACTTTAAACCGAAATTGCGGAGTAAACCGTGCGCAACTTCTCCGGATTTACCATGCCGCTCGATCACGCTTACGAAACAGAGTGAATGCTTTTTGAAGTGCACCGCCCAGTCATCGGCCTTCGCCAACTTGACCGTATCGTGGATTAAGATAATCCCGGGCAATTCGGTGCGAATCACATTGGCGGTGACTGCTTTAGCTGGTAGGCCGGGGATCAATTTGGGGGCCTTAGGTAGTTTAATCGTGGCGTAGGCCGCCTTCGGATAGCGGTAAGGAGCACTCAGTGCCTCCTCCAAGATCGGCGTTATCCGACGATTCTTAACTACGAGCTCCCCACCATACCACGTGCACTGCGGTTCTAGATCGTCATTCAGTAACACGACATCTGCCCGTCGGGAAGGGCCCAAACCACCGATATCATCATCCATGCGGAAACGGGTCGCTGGATGCAATGAAGCCATCGAAACGGCCGTCTCAGGTTTCATGCCGAAACGAACCGCTTCTCGCATCACCCAATCGAGACCGAACACAAACAGATCGTCAGCGTCACGGTCGTCCGTGCACACACACACCCGCTTAGGATGCGCGCCAAGTTCTGTGATCGTCTTGATCGCTTCGGGCAACGAATGCCAAGGAGTCGTCGGAGGTCCGCCGCGCAGGAACACCCAGACGCCATTTTCGAGGAAATCATCGGCGATATCTCGATCAATCGCTTCGTGCGTATCATTGATTCCGCTAGCTGCCCCCGCCGCTACGAACTCTCGGCCATAGATATGACCGCTGATCGGCTTCCCCCGCCTAATCGCCTCCCCCAAAACCGCGTGACTTCGCTCATCGCCAAACGCCACCTGCACGAAGTCCATCTTCTCGCCCAACGCCACGGCCTCCGGCCATTTGTCGAAGAGTTTACCGATCTTGTCTGCGGTCAGGTCGCCTCCCGCTGTCTCGAAAGCGGCGGACGTCGCTGGCACCGTGCTCGGCACCGTCAGAAAAATATTCATCGGCGCCTGACGCGCGTCTTTGAGCATCCATTCCACTCCCGCCATATCGCACACGTTGCCGATTTCGTGACTATCGCAGAAAATTGTGGTCGTCCCATTGAGCAGGGCTCCCTCCGCATAGGCGCATGCCGTCATCATCGAGCTCTCGATATGGATGTGAGGGTCGACGAGACCTGGCGCGATAATACCACCTTTGGCGTCGAACGACTTCGCGGTTGAGCCTTTGCCTTTCTTCCAGGTTCCCACCGGTTTCACCGCTGCAATCCGGCCCGCCTTGATCCAAACCTCGCGACCGTCATGAATTCGCTCGGTGTAAGTTGAGAGCACGCGAGCTCCGCGGATCACAAGATCGGGCTCGGCTTGGCCCATCGCAACAGCGGCGAGGGTCCGAGTGACCTGATGGAGAGGAGGAACTGAGAAGCGATTTAATGGCATGCCGACATCCAAACAGCCTCCGGGCCACGAATCACCTTTTTAATTGGCCCATCCAGCGGTCCCGTAAATTGTGCCTTCTATGCGCGCTCTTCTCACCTTTGTCGTTTCAATGTGTTTGGCCGTCTCTGCGACAGCGGCTGATTTCTCCGCCCGCTGGGAGATGATCCGTCAGGAAGCTTCGCCGGAGCAGCTTTATCGCTTCCTTTACGCTCTGCCCAAAGGGGCTGACCTCCATAACCACTTCGGAGGCTCTCTCATACCCGAATGGAAATGGGACATCCTAACCGACTCCACCCGCAATGGCGGAGACACGTTCTACGCCCGCGAACGCTTCGACGCTGCCGAGGATGCCATCAATCCACAGGCTCGGCACCACACCATCCGTCAACACACCTATGATGCCCTCGCGCCGGCGGTGCAACGTGAGTATGTAGCGCTCAGCGACATGACTACGGAAGAACACACATTGTGGCTGAACGCATTCCGGCTCGATGCGCCCGGCGAAGGTCGTGCCGTCTTCTTTGGCCATCATTGGGCACGACTCGGTGACATTCACGAAAACCCTCACGTAAAATTCGAATTATTAGCTGAAAACCTCAAAGCGTTCGCCGCCGAAGGCATCCGATACATGGAGACCCAATTCGGTCTCTACACCATGGCTCACAACGATGGCACTCCTCTCTCGGAGGCCGAAATGTTGACGTTTTTAGAGGAGCGACTCGCCCAGCCCGACATCACCTCGACGGGGATCGAAACCCGCTTCCTCGAGACCATTCTACGATTCACCCCAGATGCTTTGGAAGCACTCGAGCACACCTATGCCTGGGTTGACGCTCATCGCGACCGTTGGATTGGAATCAACATGGCGGGCATCGAAGAAAACGGTAAAGGCTACCCACTCCGATTCCTCCAGACTTACCGCAAACTGCGGGCGCAATACCCAACGCTACCACTCAGCATTCACGCGGGAGAAATGGACGGCCCTGACCAGAATATCCGCAACACCCTTCTCCTCGGCGCATCCCGAATCGGTCACGGGGTAAACATCCTCGGCGACCCCGATACTTTACTGATGCTGCAGCACACCCAACGGACTTTAATCGAGATCAACCTCATTTCAAATCGTCTACTGGAATACGTGCCCGATCTCGATCTACACCCGTTCCCTGAATTGCTCCGCACCGGAGTCCCCGTCTGCCTCAATACCGACGATCGAGGGATGTGGGATAGCAATATGACCGATGAGTATTACACGGCGGTCACTCATTTTAATTTATCCTGGGAGGAACTCACCCAACTCGCCCGTAACTCGCTCCAGTATGCCTTTCTTGATGAAACCACCAAATCTCGCCTGATGAAAGATTACGAAGCTGCCCTGCTCAGATTTATCGAAAACTACGGACAAGACACGGTAGCTCATGCTTTAGCCAAAGTAGGCCACGTTCCCGCCGTCTCCTACGGTTATGCTAGGAGAACATGGGGATTCGCTTTCGACACCGAATAACCACCCAGTCCCAGGAAGTTCACCGGGGACTGACAGGAGCATACGTTTGCTCCATCAACTCAGACAGGTAGTGCAGGACCGCTCACGCCTCACGCGTTCGAGGTCACCTCGCAACAAATCTCGAAGTTACTGTCCTGCCCCCCAACGGGGGCCTATTCTTCAGGTTTTTGAGATTGAATGAAGGTTCCCGCCCGCCTGCCCGTGGTCGAACCATCACGAAATGACTCAATCCCGTTAACAAAAACTCGCTCAATGCCTATCGAAGTTTGTTTCGGGTTTTCAAAGGTTGCCGTATCGGCGATTTTTTCGGCATCGAATACCACCAAATCAGCCGCATACCCCACCTGGACTAATCCCCGATTCTTAATCCGGAAATTTCTCGCGGGCAGCCCAGTCATTTTATGAACAGCTGTGCTTAAAGAGAATAATTTCTGATCGCGAGCCAGTCGGCCTAATACGCGAGGGAATGTTCCCCAAAGCCTCGGATGCGGGTGCGGATCATGCGGAAGACCGTCCGAACCAATCATAGTTTTCGGATGACTGATGATCCTCGTCATGTCATCTTCGTTGATCGAAAAATATACCGCGCCAGCCGGCTGTAATTTCCTGGCTGCCTCTATTTGCGAAACTCCCCACTCCCGGGCTATTTCCGCTAGAGTTCTCTTTGACTGTTCCGGATGATTTTCGGACCACGTGATCAGAATTTTAATGCGCTCATCTACTTGACCCAAATCAAGCGTGCTTGAGCCCGCCGCGTAGGGATAACAGTCTAGGTTGATTCTGTGGTTATATTTCGAGTTATTGATGAAATTGAGCACCTCTTCACTTCGTCCCCAATTGTCCGGCCCCGCACATTTAAGGTGAGAAACAACCACCGGTAATTCAGCCGTCTCGCCAATTTCAAACGCCTCAGCCAGTGCATCAAGAATCGTATCAAACTCATCCCGTAAGTGAGTAGCATAGATACCGCCATATTTGTTAACTTTACTGGCCAGGGAAATAACTTCTTCCGTCGTGGAATGCCTCGAGGTGGCATAGGCGAGGCCCGTGCTCAGGCCCAACGCCCCCGAAGCCAACGAGATCTCAAGATCCTCCTGCATAGCTTCGACTTCATAGGAGCTAGCTACCCTGAATAAATCCGGCATGTGATTCACCCGAAGAGACGTATGACCCACCAAGGCCGCCACATTCACGGCCGGGCAAATCGAATCTACGGCATCCCGATATTCGCGAAATGTATTGAAGCGAAAATCTTGTTCTGAACCCAATAAATTCAGGGGATCAGGAGGTTTATCCTTCAATCTAACCGGCGATGCACTCAACCCACAATTCCCTACAATCACAGTCGTAACACCTTGACTGATTTTCGGCAAACAATCGGGAGACTTTAAAACCGCATTATCATCATGCGTATGAACATCAATGAATCCCGGGCAGACCACTTTCCCCGCGACATCGATGGTGCGAGTAGCCTCATCCATTTCCAGAAATCCAATCGCCGCAATAGACTCTCCGCGAACCGCCACATCCATTTTAACGGGCTCCGTCCCCTTGCCGTCTATCACCATCCCATTTTTAAGGATCAGGTCATAATTGTGGGTAATTTCTTCGTTCATGGGCAGGCCCTCAGTGCTTCTGGTCGAAACGACATTAGGCAAACTCGCTCAATAAACCGAAATTTAAAGTCATCCCATCAGCAGGAGATTATCCCTGATGAAGTCGATCAATTTACTCTCCCATCGCTCAAGCGAGTAATTCGAGCTCACTCGCTTCGAAACGATCTATAACTCCCACACAATTCGGATCGCCAAGCCTAGATCCGTGGCATCTTCGGTGACTCCAATCAACGTTTCGAAGTCTAGGGCACATCCCGGCATGATCTCAGGAGATATCCCGACCCCGAAGGCCAGAGGAATATCGCCACTCGAATCACGATTCCAATCCACTAGAAACTCCGCATAAACCGTCGAAGTGGAATTGACATTGTGGCCCAAAACAATCCCGCCAAACAGACTTTCCTCTCTGCCAGAAGTTTCATTGTGCAAAGAATCAAATAATAGCATCGCCTCGACCCATATGTCGTCATTGATCGGTCGCCCGTAGACCAGTGCGACCCCAGGCTCTGTTTCTCCATTACCTACTTCCGCATCTGCCGTGGGGAGTTTGAGGTAGGGTAACACTGCCCACGCCGATCCCACTTCCTCGTCACCGACGAAGTTCCATTTGGCGCGTATTCAAAAATCGCCCCTCCCGGCCGTCTTCGTTTTCACGTCAGTAGAGGATTCCTCCGATTGAATCCAACCATCAAAACCGAACTGCACATCAAAATCGGCCGTTAATCCGACAGATAGAAATACGGAAGCCACTCCGAGTTCCGTGGTCTCCAGAGTGCCGCCCCGGTGCCCACCACGGTCCCAATTGGCGAACCCTAAGTCACTTTCCAGCAGCCAGGCTCTCCGAGGCACAGTCGTAGGGGATTCCACGACTTGGGCCACGACTATTGAGGAGCCGATCACCAGAGTAAAAACCGCGATCCAAAACCGACTCATGACACCGATGCAGGTGCTGATACCGTTGCCCCCGACTGCTGCGGTTTTGACCGTTGGCGCTTTAATTTGGTCAATAAAGTCCCCATCCACACGACCCCAAAAACGAACGCTCCGCCGACTACCATTGCGGCGCCGATCGAACAGTCCAGCCATACGCCCAGACCCACGCCCAGCCAAGCGCTGATCGCCGCATGCCCGATCGCGATGAAGTGCATCACTCCAAGTCGATCCGTCAGCAACGATGCCGTGGCTCCGGGCAGGATTAACATCGCGATCACTAGGATTGCTCCCACCGCCTCAAACGCGCTCACCACGACCACGGAGAGCACCGCCATCAACCCGTAGTGAACCCACGTAGGATTGATGCGCATCGCTTTGGCTAGCGCTTCATCGAATGAGGCGATCAGCAGTTCTTTGTAGAAAACCAGAATCAATACTGCCACGCCCAACAACACCGCCACCATGCGCACCAGCGAAATCGGTCCCAATTCGACTCCGCCCAGCGTAACCAGTGGCTCCAGGGGCACAAAGGCGATTTCCCCATAGAGGACGCATTCCGCATCGAGATCGATTTTGTTGCTAAAAAGAGACACCAACAAAACTCCAATCGCGAACAAGGTAGTGAAGGCAATGCCGATGGCCGCATCCTGTTTTACTCGGGTTCGCCGATGAATGGATTCCACCAGCACCGTCGTGAGAATACCCGCCACCAAGGCCCCCAAAAACATCGGGGTCGTTCCGCGACTATCCGTCAGTAAAAAGGCGATCACCAATCCGGGCAAAACGCTGTGACTTACCGCGTCACCCATCAAAGCCATGCGGCGTAGAATCAGGTAATTCCCCACCAATCCGCAGGCGGCCGTGGCGCAAAAACCCATCAAGAAGATCCAGCCATAAAGCGACAGATCCAGCGTCCAAGGATCGATCATCACCCGCTGCCAATCAAAGGATGGAATTAACTCACTCATTTACCCCCCCCTCCCTAACTCAACCACCGGACCAACATGAATATCACGGGGGCCGGGAATCGGTTTACCGTGGGGGTCTTCTGTCGCGTAATTCAAACGCCGTTCCAATTCACGCACCACGGATTCACCGAGAATGTGCTCAATCTTTTCCGCATCTTCGTGCACGTGATCCGGTGCGATGTTGGCCGTGTTGGTCAGATACAGTTCCCACAACCGGTGATTCCGCACGATCTCAGTCGCCCGTTGGCGACCTTCCGGAGTGAAATAAACCGTATCCCGATTAATCGTAGCCAAGCCGTGGTGTTGCAGTTCTTCACTACGACGCAGGGCTTCGTCTAGGGTCTCCCGGCGACGTTCCGCCAATCCTCGTAAGGTGACGCCGACATCCCGGTACCCGTCATTCTCCCATACGTGATAAAGCGCCTTGAGCGTATTCTCTCGTTCGGTCCGAGATGCGCTCTGACGCTGTCGCCACCAACGAGCCAACACCCCATGCCGAGGCCCAAAAAAGTAGGCGGCCGCAAAAACGATCGAAGCCCCAATAACCATGAGTGGTCCCGTCGGCAGTCCCCGGCCCACAAAAGAGAAGAACGCCCCCGTCACTCCTGCCAGCACTCCGAAAATCGAAGCGAGCATCAACATGCGATGAAGCCGATCCGTCAGCAAGTAGGCGGCTGCCGCCGGTGTAATTAGCATCGCGGAGACCAACACCACCCCCACGGCTTGCAAGGCGATCACGATCGCGGCCGCCAAAACCAACATCAAACCATGATGCACCCACTCCGCCGGAATGCCACTGACCCGAGCGAAACCCGCATCAAAACTGGTCGTCAAAAGCTCCTTATAAAAGAGGACCACCAGCAGAACCGCGATTCCAGTCACGATCCCCATCAACTGAATATCATCCGCTCCCAAAGCAGCTACTTGTCCAAACAGAAAGGCATTCAATCCACTTTTGTTTCCAGTGGGTAAATTCTGGATCATGGAAAGCAGACACATCCCCACGGCAAAGAACGAAGCCAGCACCAAACCCAAGGCGGTGTCGGCCTTCAGTCGGGTGGTTTTGATCAAAGCACTGACCATGCTTGTGCCCGCGAGGCCCGCGATGATTGCGCCTATAAATATGGCGACCGGATCCTTGGTCATATTCCATAAAAACCCTAACGCCACTCCTGGTAAAACCGCATGGGAAAGCGCATCTCCTACCAAAGCCATGCGCCGCACCACGATGAAGCTTCCGAGCAGCCCGCAGCTTAACCCCAAAAGAATCGAACCCACCAACGCGTAGCGTAATGAGGGATCTCGGAAACTAAAAAATCGCCCCAACTGATCGGTCCACTCCGTGGGCGCGACCTCCGACACGCTCGCCGCCGAGGCTAACGAAGCGGTCAGGGCGAAACCGATAATCCCGAGTAACGATCGCCGCAGAACTTGTTGTCTCACCGTTTTCATCGACGCCCCGGAGCCCCAGAGGCCTCGGCGCCCAAAGTGGACGCGACTTCCGAAAGGATAGTCAATCGGCCACCATAGGTTTTCTGCAAATTCTCGGACGTAAATACCTGCTCGGTGGGCCCAAATGCGACAACATTCATATTGAGCAAAAGCAACGAATCAAAATAGGACCGCGCCGTTGGCAAATCGTGATGCACGACGATCAACGTCTTACCTTGATCACGCAGTTCGCCCAACACCTCAACGATGGCGGTCTCCGTGGCAGCATCAACGCCCGCGAAGGGTTCATCCATGAAGTAAAGGTCAGCTTGTTGCGCGAGTGCTCGGGCCAAGAAAATACGCTGTTGTTGCCCACCGGAAAGATTCGAAATCTGTCGATTCGCGTAGGGAAGCATTTTTACCCGTTCGAGACACTCGCGGGCGACTTCGCGATCGGCTTTTCCCAGACGCCGGAGTAACCCCAATCGCCCATACCGGCCCATCAAAACCACATCCATCACGTTGACCGGAAAATCCCAATCCACGGATTCACGCTGCGGCACATATCCCACTCGCGTAGGGACATCGCTGAGCGATTGGCCAAATACCTTCACCCAGCCACTCTGCCGGGGAAGCAGGCCCATGCAGGCCTTGATTAGGGTGGATTTACCCGCGCCGTTGGGACCAATAATCCCGACTAGCTGACCGGCCGGGACTTCCAGATCCACGCCCCACAGGACCGGCTTCTTATGGTAGGCTACCGTGAGGTCGTGAATCTCCAGCGGAATGGCAGTGTCGATCGGAGCATTCATTTTAAAGCATCAACTATCGTGGTTACATTGTGCCGAACCATGCCTCCATAGGTTCCCAGATCATACCCGTGCTCGATCTGTCCTGGCGTCCCCATAGCATCAGAAAAGAGCTCACCGCCCACCGCCACATCGGCGTCAGTCGCGATGCGCTCGATCGTCGCATGCGGCACACTGGTTTCGACGAATATCGCCTGGATGTCTCGTTCCTCAATGAAGTCCACCAATCGCGCCATGTCAGCTAACGCTGCTTCGCTGACCGTTGATATCCCCTGCAGGCCCACGACTTGAAATCCATACGCGCGACCAAAATAACCGTAGGCATCGTGACTGGTGACGAGAATGCGTTTTGCGGCAGGCAACTCCGCGACCTTGCGCTGAACCCACTCGTGTAACCCCTGCATTTCTTCCCGCACCACCTGGCCTTGCGCAGCAAATTGGTCAGCGGCAGCCGGGACGACCACTTGGAGGGCTTCCACCACCTCTGCGATGCACTCTGCCCACAGCGCGGTGTCGAACCAGATGTGCGGATCAGGATGACCCGTAGAATCGTGCGGGTGGATCAGGCGATCGTGATCGATACGATGGGTAATCGCTACAACTGATCTCCCTCCCCGCGCCATGCGTTCGAAGATCTCCTGCATTTTCCCCTCCAGAAAAAGTCCGTTATAAAAAATCACCTGCGCACGCTGCAATTTGCGCACATCCGACGCCGTGGCTTTGTAAAGATGAGGATCAACCCCCGGCCCCATCAAATAATCCACCAGCACCTGGTCGCCGCCAATTCGGCTTACCATGTCCCCAACCATGCCCGTCGTCGTAACCACCCGCACCGGTGCAGCATGGAGCGAAAACGTGAGCACCATACTGACCCCAAGGAGGGTGCACATGCGTCGAAAACCCGAAGAAACGATGTTGATCCTATTCATCCGCCTCCAACGAACGAGAGTGATTTTTATAGTCAAGTAATATTATTAGCCTAGGCTAATTATCGAATAAACAAGGTTCGGTCTTGCTGGGGTTCGCTAGGCTTCTCCAATTTGAACCTGCATGTCACAAGGGTTTGCCCGATTGGTTTTCGCAGTTACTGCCGCATTTTTTGCGGTGTTTTTTGTTTGGCCCATTATCCAGATCCTCAAGGGGGGCTTCATCGATGCTGAGGGTAATCTGACCTTCTCCTATCTGATCGCCCTCTTACAGGACCCCATCTACCTGCGTGGGCTTGGAAACTCGTTTCTATTGGCCTGTGCTACCACCTCGATCGCGTTCTGCATAGCGGTGCCACTCGCCTTCTTAGCCGACCGCTTCGATTTCCCACTCAAACTGGCCCTTGGTTCATTGGTTCTCATTCCGATGATTCTCCCCCCCTTCGTCGGCGCCATCGGTATCAAACAAATCTTCGGCCAATTCGGCGCCGTTAACGCTTTTATCATTGCGACGGGACTGAGACCCGAGGGATGGGCATTTGATTGGTTTGCCGCGAATCGATTTTGGGGAATCGCCTGTGTGCAGGCCCTTTCCCTCTACCCCATTGTTTATCTCAACGCCGTGGCCTCGATGGCCAACGTTGACCCCGCGATGGACGAAGCGGCCCAGAATCTTGGCTGCCGTGGATTCCGGAAGTTTTTCAAAATCACCCTGCCGCTGATCCGGCCCGGGTTGTTTGCCGGCGGAACCATTGTTTTTATCTGGTCGTTTACCGAACTCGGCGTGCCGTTGATCTTCGATTACCCCCGCGTCACCTCGGTGCAGATCTTTTACGGACTTAAGGAAATTGGCGGCAACCCGTTCCCTTACACCCTCGTGGCGGTGATGTTGGCCTGCACCGTGGCACTCTACGCGCTCGGTAAAGGGCTTTTTGGACGCGAGGCTCACGCGATGATGGCCAAAGCCACCAGCTCCGGCGGGCCACGGAAACTACCCGGGTGGCGTGGTTGGGCCTGCACCGCTCTGTTTGCTGGCGTCACCATGATCGCAGTATTACCGCACATGGGGGTGGTCCTGGTGTCGGTATCGTCCGACTGGTATCGAAGCGTGCTGCCCAATTCCTTCACGTCCGAAAACTACGAAATCGCCCTCGGGCATCCTCTGACCGTGCCAGCCATCGCGAACTCTCTGAAATTCGCGAGTATATCTACCATCATTGATATTTTTCTGGGCATCGCGATCGCCTACGTCGTCGTTCGTTCCAAGATCAAAGGCCGTCAAATTCTAGATTTTCTCGCGATGTTGCCTCTGGCCGTGCCGGGGTTGGTTTTGGCATTTGGATATTTGGCCATGAGTCAGGAAGGCCGATTCTTCGCCTTTCTCAACCCGATCGAGAATCCGACGTTCCTGCTCATAATCGCATACTCGGTGCGACGCCTGCCCTACGTCGTGCGCTCAGCTGTCGCCGGATTCCAACAGACCAGTGAGACATTGGAAGAGGCCGCGCAGAACCTCGGCTGCCCACCGCTTAAATCCACGATCAAGATCACCCTGCCTCTGATCATGGCCAATTTAATTGCCGGTGGTTTGCTCGCTTTCGCTTTCGCTATGCTCGAGGTGTCCGACTCGCTGATTCTTGCCCAAAAACAAGCATTCTACCCTATCACCAAAGCCATTCTCGAACTCTTCCAGTTGCTCGGTGATGGTAAATACATCGCGAGTGCCTTGGGCGTCTGGGCCATGGCATTTCTTGGGGTAACGATCGTCGGCATGAGCCTTTTACTTGGCAAGAAACTCGGCGCGATTTTTCGCGTTTAAAATCACATGGGATACCTCATCACGGTCTCCTTATTGTGGGCGTTTTCATTCGGCTTGATCAAAGTTGGATTATCCGACCTCGACTCAACCGCCGTGGCGACGGTGCGGCTAGCTCTAGCGACGCTGATCTTTTTGCCCTTCTTCCGGCCGAACCTCGCGCCTAAGCCCATTCGCTTGCGACTCGTTACGATCGGCGCGTTTCAGTTTGGCCTGATGTATGTCCTCTACATCGCGGCGTTTCGTTACCTCCAGGCCTATGAGGTCGTGATGTTCACTATCTTCACGCCGATCTATATCGTGCTCTTGGAAAGTGCGCTTGATCGACGCCTCAATCGTCCCGCCATGATCGCAGCTGCCCTAGCGTTATGCGGTGCAGGTATCATGAAGTGGCGCCTCGGCATGAGTCCCTACGGGATGATCGGGTTCTTTTTAATGCAGGGTTCTAATCTCTGTTTTGCGGCCGGCCAAATTGCCTACCGTCGCATCCGGCTAGACTGGAAAGACGGTAAAGATGGGCAGCACTTCGCTTGGTTATATATTGGCGCCGTCCTGGCGGCCGGACTCATCTCTCTCGGTGTCAGTGACTGGGGCGCCTTCAGACCTTCCAACGATCAATGGTTGGCCTTAGTCTACCTCGGAACGCTCGCTTCAGGGCTGGGGTTCTTTGGCTGGAATCTGGGCGCAACCAAGGTCAATGCCGGAACTTTGGCCGTTTTCAACAACCTCAAGATTCCACTCGCGGTGACTGTTTCCCTAACCGTATTTCGAGAAACCACCCACATCCCGAAACTCATCGCCGGCGCTGCCTTCATGGCAATCGCCCTTTACGTCACCGAACGCAAACGTTCACCGGCGAGCTGAGAATCCCTCACCCGCGAAGTTTGTCGCGAAAGGAGGCGTCCGAATCCCACTTTCCCTTTTCAACGGTGTGGTCAATCGATGCGCGCCGAAGCAATGCCAGCGCCGCGCCATCTTTAGGGTGATGACGTAATAGTGATTCAACCGATTTAAGAGCCTCCGGATATCGATTTAAATTCAGCTGTGCTTTCACCAATCCGAGGCCCGCCGTTTTATCCGCCGGAACCATCGCGACCAAGTTCTCCCAGGCAAACACCGCTGTTTCCGGAAGCCCGCCTTCTCCGGTCGCTTCGGCCAATTGCTGCCACCCTTTACGACTCCACGGATCGGCCGCGATCACACCGTCCGCTTTCGCGATTGCCGAACTGTCCTCTCCCGTGTCCTTGCGCCGCAACAAAGATCCCAGCTGAGCAACGACCCCTTTGGTGCGCTGCACCGCCGAAGCCCCTCCCGGGGACTGCTTAAGTTGCGCTTCTCGCTGCAAGCGACGGATGGCCAGACACCCCGGATAGGGGCGAAGAATTCGGCCCGCCAGATCTATCACCATACCATGGTTTCCTCGGGAAAGCGCATCACGAGATTGCACCGCAAGTTGCCTCAGGTTTTCAGGCAGGTCTTTGACGGTGGTTTCGGGCATGAATTCTTCGTTAACAGAGATCGGCTTGGGCAGCGGCTTCGAGTCGCGCGTAGGCAGCTTCGACGGCCTCCATCGTCGGACCTTCGACCAACAGCCTCAACTTCGGTTCAGTGCCAGAGTATCGGACGAGTAACCTACCCTGTTCTCCGAACTCAGATGCGATTGCGGTCATGGCCTCTTGAAGTCTGGCACACTCCCCTAATGGAGGTTTCTGACTCACTCGCATCGCATTCGATTTCTGCGGGGCTTTTACCAAAACCGTTTTTAACTCACTGAGCGGCTTTCCGGTGCGATGCATCACATCGAGAAGCAGTAAGGCGGCACCAAGTCCGTCGCCGGTCGGTCCGATTTCATCGCAAATGATATGCCCACTGGATTCACCTCCCAGACTCGATCCGATCTCTCGCATCTTCTCTGCGACATAGCGGTCACCTATATCAGTCCGCACCACCTGTCCGCCCGCTGCTTTCACCGCGACATCAACCCCTAGATTGCTCTGTCGGGTAATCACCAATGTATTGGCCCCGAGCGCACCACGAGAGATTGCGTCCGTGGCTAGGATTGTAAGCACCTCATCGCCATCCAGCACGTGGCCTAACTCGTCGCTAAGGATGCAACGGTCGCCGTCACCATCATGGGCAACGCCTAAACGCGCGCCCACTGCGACGACTCGTTTGGCTAACTGCTCAGGATGTTCGCTGCCTACCCCGGCATTGATGTTGGTGCCATCCGGTTCGTGTCCGATCTGGTCCACTTCGGCGCCAAGGATTCTGAGGACATTGGGCGAGGTGTAGGAAGTCGCTCCGTTAGCCGTATCCACCACAATCTTCCAACCTTCCAGTGCATGGGCCGACAAGATGGCACTCATGGCGAAGATATAACCGCTGCGAGCTCCGCGATGAAATCGGAACGAGGCCAACGTCTCTGATACCGACTCGGGCAGGCCCGCTTCGATAGCAAGTTCCTGTTCGTCAGAAAGTTTGATACCACCGGGCGCAAAAAACTTAATACCATTATCTCCCGCCGGATTGTGAGACGCTGTGACTACCACGCCCAAGGACGCATCTGAAAGTTTGAGCTCACGCGCTACGGCGGGAGTCGGCACGGCGCCCAGATCATAAATCTCACACCCCGCCGCAAGGAAACCATTGGCTAGTGCTACTAACAGGGTCGGGCCAGACCCGCGGGTATCCCGACCAATAAATACCCGGCCACCACCTGCCCATTTTCCCGCCGCGTAACCCAAACGGGCCGCAAAGTCAGGATTTACCAACGGGCCACCAAAGGGACCTCTTACACCATCGGTGCCAAAGTATTGTCGTTTCATGGTCCGAAGTAAGCTCGTGTATCTGAGATCTTTTTGGCCACCGCTCCCCCCAGGAGCAAATCGCGCGCACCTTGCAGTCCGTCCTGCACTTGATCGACTTTACCTGTCGCCCAAAGCCCGATCGCAGCATTCAGCACGATTGTATCAACCAACCCTCGCGGGCCTCTACCCCCTAGGATCTCAGCGACGATGGCCAGGTTTGTCGCAACATCGCCGCCTTTCAAATCAGCGAAGTCCGTCGACTCCAAACCAAAATCACGAGCCGACCAATGGCCGTTAATTTGCCCCAGACGGCCCACCCCTCGAACCGTGTTTCGAGTCGCCGTAGTGACTTCATCGATACCGCGAGATTCGTCAATTACACCGTGAGCGACCAAACCCGCTTTAGTGTCGAGTAGTTCGAGCACTGCGGCCATGCGCTCGACCCATTCTTCGGCAAACACCCCAAGGATAACATGAGCTGGACGGCCCGGGTTGATCGTTGGTCCTAAAATATTAAAAACCGTGCGGCGGCCTTGCGCCGCGAGCGCCTTCCGCACTGGCACGATGTGTTTGAAAGTCGGGTGGTAAGCCGGCGCGAAAAAGAAGCAGTAGCCCAGTTCCGTTAGAGCCCCGCGAAGCACCTCTGGGGATACGTCAATTTTGACGCCCAAGCCGGCGAGAAGATCAGCACTGCCACAGGCGGAGGTGATACCCCGATTACCGTGTTTCATTACCTTTACCCCTGCACTGGCCAGCACGAGAACCACCATACTGGAAATATTGAAGCCACCCGAGTGGTCGCCTCCGGTCCCTACAATATCAATGGCATCAGCGGAATGCTCCGAGACTCCGGGATCGATCGCGCGAGCGCGGAACTCGCGGGCAAACGCAGCGATCTCTTGCGCCGTTTCGCCTTTGTCCGCCAGAGCCGACAGGAACTCCATTTTGGCTTCAGCGTTTACGCTTTCTTCAGCAAGGGCAGTTGCGGCCTGAGCAATATCGGGATCCGTGAGATCCTGACTAGAGCGCAATTTTTCCGTGAGCGGGTTAAGTTCGGTCATGCTGACCTCACCCCAGCTGTAAATTCGCGTCGCGCAAAGCCAAATCTGGACAGACCGCTTCGCATATGTGACGCAAGGATCGTGCGACTTATTGTCATCATATGCTTATTGCTCCAACTCAACATCGTTGAAGCTGCCACCTCCGACGCCAAAACGGATGCCTCCACGTTTGCCGAAAGCCAACTCAGTATTGGCGATGCGCTGATCCTCGGAGTGGTGGAAGGAATCACCGAATTCCTCCCGATCTCTTCCACGGGACACTTGATTATCACAAATCGTGCCCTCGGACTCGATGCGGATGAGCCCATGCTAGACAGCCGTGGGGCCGTGATCTGGATCGATCCGCCGACCATCGACGCTCCAGAAGGGCGCCCCCTTACACTTAAATTGGCGGCCGACACCTATATCGTGGTTATCCAAGTCGGCGCAATTCTCGCCGTCGTGATGGTTTTCTGGAGCTCCGTTGCCAGTGTTTTTCGCGGGCTCATGGGGAATGACCCCTCGGGGCTGCTACTGCTACGTAACATTGCCTTGGCCTTTTTCCCCGTCGTCTTTGTGGGTCTCGCTCTGGATGACTGGATCGATGCCAACCTATTCTCGATCGGCACGATGATTGCCGCGTTGGTCGTTGGTGCAATTCTCATGCTGGGGGCAGAAAACTGGCGCAAGCGACGCGGGCTGTCTCTCGATGCCCCCAAGACCCCCGCCGAACTCTCGGTCCGTGAAGCGCTCCTAGTCGGTGCCATGCAGTGTCTCGCGCTATGGCCCGGTATGAGTCGGTCAATGGTTACCATGGTTGGCGGCTATTTCGGCGGACTAGCACCGGCCAAAGCAGCCGAATTTGCGTTTCTCGTCGGGGTGCCTGTTCTAGGTGGCGCGGCGGTTTACAAAGGAATGCAAACCGGACCGGCGATGCTCGCTCTCTTCGGCTGGACGGAGATGTTGGTCGGGGCTGCAGCTGCCACGATCTCGGCTGCTTTGGCAGTCCGTTTTCTCGTTGTGTGGCTCCAAAAATTCGGGCTTGGCGCTTTTGCCATCTATCGACTGATCTTGGCCGCAGTATTGGCCTGGTGGGTCATTGCTTAAGACTAGCAGCAATTTCCCGTAGGTTAATCGCTTGACGCCCCTTCTGCGCGTTGCTTATTCCTCGTTTTTACCACTTTTGGAGGACTCTCTGGTAGAAGTCCGATAAACTATTAAATCCGCCCGATATGGCCCAACCGAAACGCAAACATTCCAAACGCCGCAGCGCACTACGTCGCTCCGCCAACGCATTCAAGGCGCCTGAAGTCGCCATCGATCCTACGGACGGCTCCGCCGTTCGCCCACACCGCGTAAATCTGAATACCGGTATGTATCGCGGCCGCCAGGTGCTCGACGTAAGCGTCTGAGCCCCAGCTGCTTGAACTTCTGGTCCGTCCGGTTCAATTAACGGATGGAAAACTTAAACGGTGATACTCGCCGCATCGCGCTAGACGCGATGGGGGGAGATATGGGCCCAACTGAGGTCGTTGAGGCGCTTCGCCTTGCCTTGGTTGAGTTCCCTGATCTGTGCCCCGTCACAATCGTCGGTGATCAGGCCGTGCTGAATCCCTTGCTCCAGCAAGCGCAGCTCGAAAACCATCCCAAGGTCTCCCTGCTGCATGCTCCATCTGTAATTACGATGGAGGATGAAGTGATGACCGCGATGAAGCGTAAACGCGATTCATCGATGCTCCAGGCAATCCAGTTGGTCAAAGAAGGCGGGGCGCGAGCCGTGATCAGTTCGGGTAACACTAAAATTTTGGTTTCGGCGGGAACGTTGAAACTTCGAACCCTCGCAGGAATCGAACGTCCGGCCCTCGCTCCGGTTATTCCCCGCGATAACGGTCACTTCATTTTAATCGACGCCGGAGCCAATCCCGATGCCCGCCCCATCCACCTCGCTCATAATGCTATTCTCGGTAGCCATTATGCCCGCATGGAGCTCGGTATTAAAAAACCTCGCGTAGGTTTGCTGACCATTGGAACAGAAGAAGGCAAAGGTAACGCTCTGATCAACGACACGCACGAAAGCCTAAAACAACTCGGCGACCTGGTGCACTACGTTGGACCACTCGAGGGATTTCAGGTCTTCTTCGATCATGTGGATGTCATTGTGTGCGATGGATTCACGGGCAATATCTGCCTGAAGAGCTGGGAATCGCTGTCCAAATTTTTCCGAAACGAGCTGAAATCCCAAATGCTCGCCTCTCCGTGGCGACGACTTGGTGGTCTGCTAGCGCGAGGCGCATTTACGGGATTACGTCGGCGTATCCAACCCGAGCGCTACGGTGGCGCTCCTTTACTCGGCCTCAACGGCACCGTGCTTAAGACCCACGGATCCGCCAATCGATTCGCCTTCATGAATGCGATGGGAGATGCGAGTGAGTTTATTCGAGTCGACCGGAATAGCCGGATCGAAGCCGACATCCAACGTGCCAATAAGATTTTTCGACCTGATCCGGTCGAAAGTGACGATTTCTGAGGTCCCTTCTATTTTTCATGGCTGATACCACCTTCGCTCTACTCGGATCTGGCTCCTACGCGCCCGAACGCGTCATGACCAACAACGAGTTGGCGAAACTCGTCGATACCTCGGACGAGTGGATCTTCACGCGCACCGGAATCAAAGAACGACGGATCGCTGCGGAATCGGAAAACACTTCTGATATGGCCACAGCGGCAGCCAAATCCGCCCTCGAGGATGCCGGGATCACCGCTGAGCAAATCGATCTCTGTATCGTCGCTACCCTCACGCCTGATCTGCCGATGCCGTCGACCGCCTGTATCGTGCAGGCAAAACTCGGCCTACCGAACCACGCCGCCTGCTTTGACGTCCACGCCGCTTGTTCTGGATTCATCTATGGATTGGATACCGCCTGGGCGATGCTGCAGTCGGGACGCTACCGTAACGCCCTCGTGATCGGAGCTGAAAAACTCTCAACCGTCCTAGATTGGACCGACCGCACCACGTGCGTGCTTTTCGGAGATGCCGCTGGAGCAGTGGTGTTAGGACCAGCGCCCGCAGGATCAACCGGAGAGATCGTTGGCACCAAACTTTACTCAGAAGGCGGCAATACCGAACTTCTCCAAATCCCCGGTGGAGGCAGTGCCCATCCGACCCCGGGGCCCGGCACACCCGCTCGCTTCATCGAGATGAAGGGCCGCGAGGTGTTTAAGTTCGCGGTGAGGGAAATGGAAGACGCTGCGCGAGACATCTTGGAACAACATGGCATTCATGCGGACGAAGTGGATTGCGTGGTGCCACATCAAGCCAATCTCCGAATCATCGACTCAATCGCCAAATTTCTCGAACTCCCCGTGGAGCGCTTTTTCGTCAATTTGGAGCGTTACGGCAACACGTCGGCCGCCTCCATCCCCCTAGCAATCGACGAAGCACGCCGCTCCGGTCGGATCAAACCAGGCAGCCTTTCTCTGCTCGTCGCCTTCGGGGCGGGCTTGACCTACGGCAGCGCCTTGGTTCGCTGGTAACCCTCTCATGCCCATTAATTCGATGCGTCAAATCCGCGTTTTACTTTTCACCATCTTCTCGCTCGGTCTCGTGGCCGATCTAGCCGCTGAGCTGGTATGGACTCCCGACAACGGTTGGAAAATTGAAGGCGGAGCCCTTTCAGGACTCGCCGGTCAGGATATTCAGCGAGCCACTGAGATCATGAACCGCGGCCGTGCCGCGGAAGAGCGTGGCCGTAATGGGTCGGCGCTGCGGATCTATAAAAAGGTCGGCAAAAAATTCCCCAATTCCCTATTCTCCCCCGAGGCGCTTTACCGCCAAGGGCTGCTCCGCCTCAAACGACGCGAATACTACAAAGGCTTCGAAGCGTTCCAAAGCGTGATGAGCCTCTACCCGAACTACGAGCGCTTCAACGAAATCCTCGGCACTCAATTTGGGATCGCAGAGGATTTGATGAACGGAGCCCGCAATCACCACTGGGGCTGGATGCCATCCTTCAAGAGCCGCGAGCGTGCCATCACTTTCTTCGAGTGGGTCACCGCTAATGCGCCTTACAGCGACTACGCCCCGCTCGCACTGATGAACGTGGCTCGTTCCCATCAGCGTCTCAACAACACCCCTTACGCCATCGATGCACTCGACCGGTTGATCAACAACTACTCGCAGAGTCTGCTCGCCCCCGACGCTTACCTCTCCCTCGCGCAAACCCACGCTTCGCTCGTGGAAGGCCCTGAATACGACCAAGAGTCCACCCGCGAAGCTATCACCTACTTTGAAGATTTCATGATCCTCTTCCCGGACGATCCCGGACTGGCCGCAGCCCAACATGGGCTCGATCAAATGCGCACCGTATTCGCTGAGAGCAAAATGATCCTCGGTGACTACCAGTTAAAATACCGCCGTGACTACCAAGGCTCCCGCGTGTTTTTCAATGAAGCTATCACCATTTTCCCCGATTCCGCCGTTGCTGAACGTGCCCGCGGTAAACTCGATTTGATTGAAACTCGGATGGCTGAACTCGGACTTACCTTCGACGAAGATGGCAAACTCGCCACAGACGAGGAAGCACCTCCGGCTCCTGAGAAGCGGAAAAAGCTTCTCGGGATTTTCTAAGTCCCCCCCGTCCGGCTGATTGGCGTCACTCCTTCCCTCTTCAAAATTGGAATGCTCACCCGAAACGCATTCCTAAGCTTCTGTCTCAGCAGCCTGCTGCTCGGGCTAACGGGATGCGCAAACTACCAACTCGGCACGGGCGCTGACACCAAGGGATTTGCGTCGATCTACATCGCGCCCATCAAAAACGAAGCCGCTAGTCCGCAAAGTATCGCTATCCTAACTCGGGAGATCCGCACCGCGATTTCAACCGGCGGACGGTCCCGCTTGGCGCAATCTCCTACGCAGGCCGAAGCCGTATTGGAAATTCGGCTCGCAGATCGAGACCGCTCATTCACGTCGGTGAACCCCAACGACACCGCCCTCGCTCGCAAATTTGATCTCACCCTCACCGCGTTTGTCACCCTGATTGATCAACGCACGGGCCAAGCCGTTTTTGAAGATCGAGAGATCCAAGTCACTCGCCAAATCTACGTCGATGGCGGGCAAACCCCAGCCGAGTATCAGGTCATGCCCCAACTGGCGGCCACGCTCGCTGACCGGGTCATCCACAGTGTGCTCGACGTTTGGTAGCGCAGAGCTTCGACTCACGTCGTGAAGCTCGACCCGATTCTCGCCCCCTCTTTACTTGCTGGCGACCACGCCGATCTCGGCGGCAGCGCCCTCGCCGTGCCGAATCACGGCCTCAAGTGGCTCCACCTCGATATCATGGACGGCCACTTTGTGCCCAACCTGACGTTTGGCCCGGAAGTGCTGGCGGCCTTGCGCCGACGTCCAGAACTCGCGGATACCTTCTTCGACACGCACCTAATGCTGTCCGAACCCGCCAACTACATTGAAGCTTTCGCAAAAGCGGGATCCGATCTGATCAGTATTCACATCGAGCCCGAGTATGACCACGCAGCTACGCTCGCCGACATTCGGAAACTAGACTGTCAGAATGGCATCGTGCTGAACCCCGGCACGCCGGTCTCTGCGATCGAGCCCTTTATCGATCAAGTAGATCTCGTGCTGGTGATGACCGTGCAACCCGGATTCGGCGGACAAAGTTTCCGCGAAGACATGGTGCCCAAGCTCCAGCAAATCGACGCGTGGCGCGAAGAGCGCGCACTCAATTTCCGGCTAGAAGTAGATGGCGGAGTCGACTTAACCACGGGCCCGCTCTGCCGCGCCGCCGGCGCCGACACCTTCGTAGCCGGCACCGCTTTCTTCAAAGCCGAAGACCGCACCGCGTTTGTAGCCTCCGTCGATCATTGGTAGCCGAACGCGCTTTCTGTCGTCAAAAGTCTCGTCTTACAAAGATCATGACTACCCCCGAAATTGCTGCTCGTCTGGTTGAACTCCTTCGCTCCGGGGACTATCCCGGGGCTCAGGCTGAACTTTAGGCTGATGAGGCGAAGAGCATCGAACCTTCCTGGTCACCAGATGCAGTCCAGCAGGGCCGTGAGGCACTGGCCGGTAAATTACAGCATTGGGTGGATACGTTTGAAACGCGGGGCAATAAAATCAGCGAGCCGCTGATCGCCGGAAATCTCTTCTCACTGGCGATGCACGTTGAGGTCACTGACAAGAAATCGAGCACCCCGATTTCGATGTGCGAGATTGCCGTCTTTGAAGTGAAGGACGATAAGATCGTCGCCGAGCAGTTTCTCTTCGATCAACCACCCGAAACTTAACCAGGGTGGGTGGAAAAGATGTCGGACTTTACGCCCGACATCGTCTTAGAGAGTGAAGCGAAGGCGGCTTATTCCGCCGTCCACTTGAAGATCATCGTCGTCAATGGCGGCAGCGTGAGGCGGAGACTTTGCGCCATACCATCGGTCTCAACGTCCACCGCGTGGACTTCCCCACCGTTGCCAATTCCCGCTCCACCATAGAATTCACTGTTGGTGTTGATGACTTCTTCCCAACGTCCACCGCGCGGCACTCCGATCAGGTAGTTCTCCTGCGTAGCCGGAGTGAAGTGACCGACAATGAGAAATAACGTTTTCTCTGTTTCATCCTGTCGGAGAAAACAAATCACACTCGAGTCCGTATCGTGTGCGGCCACCCAGCGGAACCCCGACGGTTTTAGGTCGGTGCAGCTCAAGACGGGTTCACGAGCATAAAGCTGATTCAAATCACGCACGAGCAGACGAATACCTTCATGGTCGATGTATTCACAGAGATGCCAATCGAGGCTACCGGCATACTTCCACTCATGGGATTGCCCAAACTCGCAGCCCATGAAGAGACATTTTTTACCCGGCCACGTCCACATGAGGGCGTAAAGCGAACGTAGATTGGCCGCCTTCTCGGGGATGTGCCACGCGCCCATCTTGTAGAGCATGGATTCTTTGCCGTGCACCACCTCATCGTGAGAGAACACGCTCACAAAATTCTCGGACCACTGGTAAAGCGCTGCGAACGTCAGATCGTTTTGATGCCATTTCCGATGAATCGGTTCGCGTTGGAAATACTCCAACGTGTCGTGCATCCAGCCCATGTTCCATTTGAAGTCGAACCCGACACCGCCTTCTTCAACCGGCTTGGTGACGCCGGCGAATGCGGTAGATTCCTCCGCGATCATGAGAACGCCGGGATAGTAGTCGTGAACGAGCCGGTTGGTCTCCTTGAGAAACTCAATGGCTTCTAGGTTTTCGCGGCCACCGTGTTTGTTGGGGATCCATTCACCATCTTCCCGCGAGTAATCGAGGTAAAGCATCGAGGCAACCGCATCGACGCGGAGTCCATCAATATGGTAGCGATCGAGCCAAGCCAAGGCGTTGGCCACGAGGAAACCTTTCACTTCATTGCGACCATAGTTGAAGATTAACGTGCCCCAATCCATGTGCGCTCCTTGTCGCGGATCGGCGTGTTCGTAGAGGTGAGTTCCGTCGAACTCGGCCAGCGCAAAACTGTCGCGCGGAAAGTGAGCGGGCACCCAATCGAGGATGATACCGATGCCGCGTTGATGCAGGTGATCTACGAAGAAAGCAAAATCCTCGGGATTACCGAAGCGGTGAGTCGGCGCAAAAAATCCCGTGACTTGATACCCCCACGATCCATCGAACGGGTGTTCCGCCAAGGGCATCACTTCGATATGGGTGAATCCCATTTCGATGACATAGTCGGCCAGCATGACGGCCAATTCACGGTAATTCAGGGGGCGCGCGGCGTCCTCCACCTTTCGTTTCCATGAACCTAGGTGAACTTCGTAGACAGACAGAGGCCGATCAATATCTCCGGCACTTTTTGCCCGTTTCTCCATCCACTCCCCATCCTTCCATTCATGGTGGCGGGTATTGTAAACGATCGACGCATTGCCCGGGGGCGCCTCAAAATAGGTCCCGAAAGGGTCGGTCTTGACATGAATATTATCCCGCTGGTCGAGAATCTCAAACTTGTAGAGTTCCCCTTCTCCCAAACCAGGGATGAACAGTTCCCAGACGCCCGATGCACCCAACGCACGCATGGGAAAATAGCGGCCATCCCAGCGATTAAAATTCCCCACGACGGAAACGCGTTTTGCGCTCGGGGCCCAAACCGCAAAGGAAACCCCCGGCACTCCGTCAATCTCACGAACATGCGCGCCTAGTTTTTTATAAACCCGATGCTCGTTACCCTCATTGAACAGATAAAGATCGGACTCACCCAACGTGGGCAGGAATCGGTAAGGATCGTGAAACTGTCGCGATTCACCTGACGCGTAGGTCACTCGAATCTGATACGAAAAGACTTTGCTTCGCCGCGGGATAAAAACCTCGAACAAGCCATCCTCACTCGCCTGCTCCATCGCGATAGCTTTGCCACCCTTCAACTCGATCACTTCAGCCGACGTCGCACCACTGACGAACGCGCGCACCACGATTCCCGATTTTCCGGTCTTTTTGAGCACGTGCATGCCTAAGACGGCGTGGGGCTCAGCTTCCCGAGCATCCGTCAGAGCAGCGATTTGTTTTTTGGTAATGATCACGGTGGTACGGGAGGTTGTTCGCTCTAACCCTGAGCGTCGAGCCATCAGCGTGTGCAATGCAGGGCATTCGCCGAGGCTAAATTAGCGCCCTTCGGCAGTGAACCCGGCTTGCCTCCACCGGGCCTCCGACTTTTGCTGCGGCCTGCAGATGATACGCTGGCCCAAATCCGTTCGCCCCTTGCTCACCTCGTTCGTGATCGGCTGTGCGCTGCCCGCGAATGGTCAAGAACCGACCGATTCCATCCTGTCAGCGACAAATCTCGATATTAAGGCAGATCTTTCGACAGTCGATCTTGAGACCAATGAAACGATCTTATCGGGCAACGTCCGAGTGACCCATCAAGATACCGTTTTCTTGGCCGACGAAATCCGCTGGCATCCATCGGGCAATGTGGCCACTGCCAGCGGCAATGCCCGCGCGACTCACCTGGGCTCCGTATTCATGGCCGATGAGATTCGTTGGAACCGCCCCGCCAACCTCGTAACCGCCACCGGTCACGCATTACTACAGCGCGGTGTTTTACGCCTGCTAGCAGAAACATTGGCCTATGACCTCACATCCGAGACCTACCAGGTCCAAGATGTCCGATTTGGCCGCGATCCTTATTATTTTTCCGCCAAAGAGCTGGCCGGCGGTGCCGAAAAACTAGAATTCAGCGATGCCACTTTGTCATTTGGAGAACCCGGATTCGGGACTCCGACCCTGCGCGCAAAATCACTCACCTACTATCCCGGTACCGATCGGATCAAGGCATCAGGCGCCCGAGTGGGTCTGGGCGTCTTCCAATTCCTGCCGGTTCCAACGGTCTCTCTGCCTTTGAGCGGCCCTGACCTATTCGAAATTACCATTGATGGAGGGGCTTCAAGTCGCCTCGGGCTGTTCGGCCGGATCGGCGCGACGGTGCCCATTTCTGATCGCTGGCGCGCAGGAGCAGATATCGGCATCTACACCAACCGCGGCGTCATGGCTGGTCCCGCCTTTGGCTACGAATGGGAAAACCCCGATGGCTCTAGCGCGTGGGGACGGTTTACGAGTGGCTACATTCGAGACAGCGGTAATCGAGGTGACTTGGGCTTCGATGTGGTGGGCGACGCAATCGGCGAAGATCGCGGATTGATAGGTTGGAACCATCAACAAATCATCAACGAAAACCTGACCCTCAACGGCGAGTTCAACTACTGGAGCGATTCTGAGATTTTGCGTGATTTTCGGTCCCGCGATTTTTTCCCCGTCCAAGTTCCGGACAGTTTCATCGAGCTCAATTATACCACCACGAATACGGTGAGCGGCATTTTCTTACGGGCTCAACCAAACGATTTCCATGAGGTCCGCCAACGGCTTCCGGAACTAAATTGGCAGCTCCTGCCGACTCCCCTCGCCCAAGGAGTCATCCAAGAAGCCCAGACTTCAATCGGAGTCCTCCGTCACAAATCTCCCGGCTCGCCCACCACCACCCAAACCGAGCGCTTCGACGCCTACTATGGATTAAGCCGGCCGTGGTCTCCAGCCTCATGGTTCGCGGTTAACCCCGTCTTGGGCGCACGCCTCACGCACTACACCGACACCGTCGGCCCCAGCAGTGACACCACACGGGCCCTCGGTGAATTTGGCGTAGATGCCCAAATGCGATTTTCGGGCACGTTCGACACTCAAAACGACTTGTGGGGCATCGATGGTCTACGACATCTCATAACCCCTCGCGTCTCTTATCGCTACATTCCCGATGCCGACAAAGGCCAAGCCAGTATTCCCCAAATCGATCGCCGCGTTTTTGCCACTTACCTTGAGCCATTGGGCCTCGGCGCGCGGCGCCAAATTGATGATTTAACGCGCACCCACACCTTGCGATTGGCGATAGACCAACGGCTCCAAACCCGCGACAAGACCTATGGCTCGCGCGACCTCGCTCAGCTCAATGTCGCCGTCGACGCCCGATTTGATCGCCCCACCGGCGCGCGCACCCTATCCGCTCTCCACACCGAGCTGCGACTGAGCCCGGCTCCCTTTCTTGATGTGGACCTCTACCACCGCGCCACGCCTGGAGATTGGACGATGCGCGAGCTAAACACCGCGATCACCCTCCACAGTGCCGATCAATGGCAGATCCAATTCGCCAACCACTACCTCGAAAACGACATCCAGGAATTCATCGGCGCCATCGCCTATCGCTTCAATGAGGTCTGGGAAGGCTATACCCGTCACCACTTCGACTCGCGCCGCAGCCGATTCGTCGAGCAGTCCTACGGGGTGCGCCAAACCATCGCGAACCGTTGGCAGGTCGGCTACGAACTCTCCTTCTTCGAAGGCAATCGCCGCGAAAGCGATTTCGGGTTTTCGGTGCGGCTAGACATCCTCAACTTTTGAACCACTCGTGAGCCGAATCGAAAACCAACGCCGTCTATTCCTCGAGCTACTCGAAGAACTTCGCCCGCACTGGCGAAAAGACCCCGGACTACCGAAACACCTGACCGCGTGGTTAGCCGATCATCGCGCCGGTAGCCGTGATCGCCGGCTGTATCGCGAACTCGCCTATACGACTTGGCGAATACTTCCCTGGATCGAAGACGCGACCCCTGAAACGGTCGTAGGCCGAGTCGCTCGACACGCGCAACGCACCGATGACACCTCCGCTTTCATCGACCAATTTGCCAGCGACTCGGCTGAACCTCCCCATTCGCCCAATTCCCTATTGCCCGATTGGTTGGAGTCACAGAATCGCGACATATTTGAGCCCGTCCAGCGTGATGCACTCTTAAGCCGAGCGCCATTGTGGATACGCCTCCAAACAACGAACCACGATGCGGTCGCCGCGGAATTTACAGAACACGGGATACCTTTTGAGCCCTCTAAATCAGTCGATGGGGCCTGGAAAATCCCTGCCCAAACCAAGATCACCCAAACCCAAGCCTACCAAAACGGACTCTACGAGGTGCAGGACATCGGCTCCCAGGCTCTTTTACTGAGTCTGCCATCCCCACTCGCAGGCAATTGGTTGGACGCTTGTGCAGGCGCTGGAGGCAAAACCCTCCAACTCGCCGGTAAACTCCTCCCCACGGGCGGCACCGTGACTGCGTATGATGTGCGGCGATCTGCGCTGCGTGAGTTAGGTAACCGTCAAAAACGAGCAAAACTTTCGAACATCACCATCGATCCGTCTCCGACCGGTCACTTCGATGGCGTGCTCGTGGACGCTCCTTGCACGGGCAGCGGAACATGGCGCAGATCTCCCCACCTGAAGTGGACCACCACCACGGATGGTATTAGTCGGGCCCACGAGCGGCAGCTTCTCATTCTAGCCAAATTCGCCCACCGCGTAAAAATCGGAGGTCTGCTCGTCTACGCGACGTGTTCGCTGTGCCGGGAAGAAAACGAGAAGGTGGTCGAGTCATTCCGCCAATCCCACCCCGCTTTTCGCCCCGAGCCCCTGCGACACCCGGTTTCCAACGACACGCTGGCCGACGGTCAACTCACGCTGCTACCCGCCGACCTCGATTCCGACGCCTATTTTCTGGCCGCCTTCAGGCGAACCTAGATCACCGCTTCTTCTGGATTTTTGTTGCGACCACGATTGCGCCCTCAAACCTACCTTGCTCTGTGGTTCCCGATTCTGATCTTCGTATAAAATTGCCCGTCTTTGAGGGGCCGCTAGACTTGCTGCTCTTCCTTATTCGGAAGAACGAGCTCGATATTTACGACATTCCCATCGTGTCGGTCACGAAACAATACATCCAGATCCTCCGCGATATGCGGGAGCTCGATCTCGATGTGGCTGGCGAGTTCTTTGTGATGGCGGCCACCTTGATGGAAATCAAAAGCCGGATGCTCCTGCCTCGCGGTGAGGCAGCCATCGATCTGAGCGGCAGCGACGAAGGGGGCATGGATCCACGCTGGGAACTCGTTCACCAGCTTCTGCAATACAAGAAATTCAAAGAAGCCTCCCACGAGCTGAATAGACTGGCCGAATACCAACAAGGCCTCCTCGCTCGCCACGTCTCCCGCCTCACCGTGCCCGCCAACGAACGGCCTCTTGATCCGCTGGATCGGATCGAACTGTGGAATGCCTTCAACCTGGTGCTTCGCAGACTTTCCGAGAAAATGGTCGTCGGTGAGATCAGAGACGAACAGATCACCGTCTCCGACCAAATGGAGTGGCTCATCAAACGCATGGAAATCGAACAGAAATTCGTGTTCTCCGAGCTATTCACCGGACAAATCACAGTTCGACTTCTCGTGGCCACATTCCTGGCCGTGCTTGAGCTCACCCGCATGGGACGGATGCAGCTCTCCCAAGACGAAGCATTTTCCGACATCATCTGTGAGGCGCGTGAAAATCATCAAATGCCCCTTGAACCTCCGGTTGATCCGACCACCGTTACGGCGTGAGCTCTTCCGATGACAATACGCCCGCTAAACCATCTGCCAATGGCCAAGCGAACTTGGTTGGAATTGGCTTAGACAACGAAGACGGCCACAAACGGATGACCACCGGCGACAAGTTCGCCCTCGTTGGTGGATCTCAAGAGACTCATGAGCGCATGACGGAAACCGTCGTAAAGACCTTCGAAGAGCTCAAACGCCGCGATAAACATTTGGAGACGGTCAACAAACGCGAACTCGCGGAGATCCTCCACAAATCGACCCCCGGATAGGCAAATGCCGGCCTCATCCCCAAAATCCATGTCGCATGCCAAGAGGGTCGATCAGTTCAAATCCCCGATGCCAAACTGGGAAGACGAAATCGGTCCACGTTATGTTCCTTTTTGGCAAACTATGACGGCTGCGCTTGCCGCGCTGGGCTCCATCGCTTTCGCTTGGCTTCTTTTCTCCAAACTCTGATCCTTATTTTCTATGTCCGCCAATATCGCCAACCTCGATTCCACTACTTTTAAAACCACAGTTGCTGCCGACCAACCCGTGCTCGTCGATTTCTGGGCCCCTTGGTGTGGCCCTTGTAAGGCAATCGCGCCAATCCTCGAAGAACTCGCAACCGAGCTCGCAGGAAAAGTCACCATTACAAAAGTAAACGTCGACGAGAACGACGCCATATCCGCTGAATTTGGCGTCCGCGCCATCCCGACTCTGCTCTTGTTCAAAGGCGGATCGGTCGTGGAGCAAATCGTCGGTATGACCTCGAAAGACGCGTTGACCGAGAAGATCAACGCCCACGTCTAAGTCACGGGCACCTCCCTCTCACTCGGCGCAGTCTACGGACTGCGCTTTTTTGGGTTCAAATTCTAGAGTGTGAGGGCTAGGGAAATCAGCACCGCCATAACCGCCAGATGGCGTCCGGTTTGGCCTAAAAGACGAATCAACCCGGTGGGCTCGCGGTTGCGCCGCAATACAAGCAACTGACGCAAACCCTCGCCTAATCCCACCGCACTAAGAACTGCCCACTCCCAAACCTGCAGCGAACCTGCATGCCACAGCGCTGCCACTACTAACAGCCACACCACGTGCGCTGCGGCGAATTGGACCTCAGCAAAAGTCCGCCCAAAACGCACCGCCAAGGTGCGCTTGTTCGCGGCCCGGTCGGTTTCGATATCGCGATAATTATTCACGACCAAAATATTAGTTGAGAGCACCCCGACCCCCGCGCCCAGCCACCAAGCATTCGCGGTGATCGTGCCAGCTTGAACAAAATAAGTGGCACAAACGGCCACGAGACCAAAAAAGACGAAAACGAATAAATCCCCCCAACCGTGGTAAGCCAAAGGATACGGTCCACCCGTGTAGATGAACCCACAAAAAATCGACGCCACCCCAATGACCAACATCGGCCATCCGCCAAAAGGCAGCAATCCCAGTCCGGTAATGAACGCGACACCGAACACCAATATCATGGCACGCTTCATGATCTCCGGAGCGATCAACCCAGCCGCCACGGCCCGACGCGGACCAACTCGATCCAGGTTGTCTGCCCCTTTTATGAAATCGTAATAGTCGTTAGCGAAATTCGTGCCGATTTGAATCAACACGGCGAAGCCTAGACAAAAACCGGCAGCCGTGCCGCTGAAGACCCCATCCTTCAAAGCGAGGGCGGATGCGACCATTACAGGTGCCACCGCCGCCGGCAGAGTCCGGGGACGCGCTGCCTCGGCCCACAATGCGAAAGTCCCTTTCGGCCCCTCAGTCATCGCACGGCGATTTTGGTTTTTTTACGGAACTGGGCTAATCGCCGTTTCAAAAGAACCGCGACCAATGGGGGCATAATCGCCAGCGCCGCCGTCAGGACTGCAGCTTTCGGATTTGCTCCAAAAAATATCGATAGTATCACCATTCCCGACCCATAGGTGGTTAGAAAGACCACCGGATTCGGCAAGACTAGATTAATGACCCAGATGGCGCCAAAACCGATGGTCCCAGCCTTCCAGCCCACCACCGCAAACGAGAGTCCCATCACAAAGAAAATCGGAGGAAAAAGCGTCATCCGTTCTTCAATTCGGACCATTTGAATAACGACCGCCGCTAGGAATATCACCCCTTGAATCGAAAATGCGAGCTGGGTGGACGAAATCGAAGGAACGGCGATCATCGCCTCAACCACAATGGGCACAGATCCTACGACTGCGAATGAGCCCCCGATTGCTCGACCAAAATCAATCCAATTTTGGCGGCGTTTGAATTCCTTCTCGATCCAAATACTATGATCGCCCGGAAGACGGTCCTTAACGGGACCACCCGTAGACGCGATTTTCTTACGCGTCTTTCGGGGAGCGCCCAAACGTAGCCAGCTACGCGGGGTCCAAAGTAAGCCAAGGCCGATCAGAAGAATTAATACGTCTCGTAACATTATGCAGTGATTCCCCTAGATACGATGGAGACTCCTCCACCCTGTCAAAGAATGATCGGGTCGATTCCGGATTCACGCAGACGGAGCTCGTTGATTCGACTCCGGATCACCGCATTCATCGCGGCTGGATCCTCGGGACCAAGCCGGAGCAATTCAGTCTCCAGAATCTTCAACGCAGCGTTATCCTCACCCAGTTTCACCAACAACTCCGCCCGAATCTGAGGAACGAAATCCGGCGCATCGTCGTAGACTTGCGCCCGAGCTAAAGCCTGTTCGGCGGAACGCAGATCCCCGGTCAGGCGTAAGTGAAATATCGCCTCCTCAATGAGAAAGACCGATCGGCGCGGATGGAATTCCGCCGCTCGTCCCAAGAATTGCACCGCCTGATCGAGTTGTTCCCGATTGATCAAGCCATGGGTTCCCGGGTCTGGGGTGGTCGATCTTCGCCAGGCCGCCACATCAAAGCCCAACATCCGCGCTCCACCCAACCAGAACAGTTCCGTTTGAGGATTCAAGTGAACCACCCATTCAAGCTCGCGACGGAGACCTGACTCGTCGCGATTTTGCCAAGCCTGATAAACCGCAATCCACTTAAGACCTGCTGCCAACGCCCGAAGTCCCCCACTCGGACTGATATCGGCCCTACTCGTCACCGAACCCTTTTCGTCAACTAGGTCAGATCGGTGACCAGGCTCCAAACAGGACAATCCAATCGCCCCGATCAGGCCTAATCCACCCGGAACCCAGTGCCGAAAGGCAGAATCACTAATCATGAGCGCTCCGGTTTATCGAACGAGAGCCCAAGTAAATAAAGATCACGATAAAGCCCGTCGCATAAAAAATTGCGGCAGCAGCTGAACCGAGTTCGAGGTTCGAACCATTCCATCCGGCACCACTCAGCCAAGCCAGATTTGGCACCGGCCGGGTGAGCACCCAACCTAGGCCACCTACACTTTCCGTACACGGCTTGAGGTGCCCGATTACGGCCAGGAGCGACGCTGCCATGACAATGAAAAGTATATTGCCACTGTAGCTGCTGAACCAACGGGCGAACGAGATGACCACGCCCGCTTTCATCATGTGCATGGTGGAAACGATGAACAACTCATTCGCCGGCACGTTCCACCCGGTCGCCCAGAGTATTGCCGCAATAACCATGGCGGATCCCACCACAAATACTCCCACCAGCAGCAGCGTTCCAATCACCTCTCCGGCCACGATCACCGAGCATGAAATACCGCGCCCAATCAGCACCGGGAAATACCCTGAATCACGCCGACTGGCGGCGAGCTGACCGATAGCCGAAACCGCGAAGACCATCGCGCCTAACGCTTGGACGCTTAAGCCAAAGTTTAGCAGAAACCGTCCCTCATTTTCGCCGAAATTAAAATCCCGCCACCACCAGCCGCCGGCCGCGGACAAAATCGCGAGCACCAGCACGACGATTACCATACGCTCCCGCATCAACCCTCTGATCGTAAATTCGATCATCAGCGCAACTTTTCGACACCATGAAGTCACCTGAGCACGTCCTCCGCTGAATCGATTCGCTCTTTGAATACATCATCGAGACCGCGTTGGCGACTGAACGGCGCGCCCATGATCTCTTCCACCGTGCCTTCCCCGATCTTTCGACCGCGGTGAAGTAAAACCACGCGGTCGCAAATTTCCTCAACCCGGCTGAGCAGGTGCGAACTGAGTAGGATGGTGCACCCTTGCTGCTGTAATCCCGCTAGCAATCGCGTCAGTCGATCGATCCCAATCGAATCTACGCCTGAAAACGGCTCATCCAACAACAGGATCTCCGGATTGAGCAGCAATGCCTGAGCCAAAACCAACCGCTGCTTCATTCCTCTAGAGAATTCCGCGATACGCCGATCCACGGCGGCATTGAGATCGACCGCCATCACGGCACGCCCGACCCGTTCCTTCATCTCTCGAGTCGGAAGATCGTTAATCCGCCCCCACCAATCTAACGCTTCGCGGGCCGTAAGATGCAGAGGGAGTCCTCCAGAATCTGGCACAAAACCAATTCTTTGCCGTGAAACGGCGGATGTCGGCGCGGAGCCTTCGATCGAGACCTTGCCCTTCGACGGTTCGATTAATCCGAGCGCAATTTTAAGGGCGGTGCTTTTACCCGAACCATTAGGCCCCAACAATGCGACCACCTTTCCTCGAGGAACCGTCAGTGACAACTGGTCCAACGCTCGCACCCGCGCAGCTCCCCGTCTGAGCGAGAACTCCTTGGTCACATTTTCGAAGGCAATTGCCGGGGCTGACATCACTCAACGAATTGTGAAACCCACGAAATTTGCCGGGGTCGTCGAGATAACTCGCTCCACTTGCCGCACATAACCTGCCATCCGCTCCTCGATTGCTTCCACAAATTCGCCTATGTCGGAGCCAGTCCCCGCCGCTTCCACCACCACTCGGCCATCGGTCAGGTTTTTCACAAACCCACAGACATCATACTCTTTCGCAACTTGAAATACACCGTAACGGAAGCCCACGCCCTGGACTCGACCGGAAAAATGGATGGTTTCGTGAGTAAGGCCGTTAAGTGTCATAGAAGCCCTCTATTTAGAAAGTGCCCGACCTCTCCAGCAATCCACAAAATCAACCGCAGCCCTGTCGGAATTAAAGTTGCATTCCGCATCTCCCCCAGCACGGTTTTTTCAAAGGTCATCGACCTTCTCAAAGAATGAGCAATTTCGAATCTGACAGTGCCTCTGACAACGAATGGGACGACCGTGGCGAACTAGCTTGGAACGAGTTCGATTGGGAGCACTACCTCCGCCAACAAGACGAGGTCGTCATCCGTTATATCGGTTTCTACGAACAACTCGAAGGCCGATCCGATCGACTCGATGAAGTCGCCCACCGTATGCGTTGGGATGAAGAGAGTTGGAGCAACGACAGTGATTTTGAACCACCGGTTCAATCCGCTGAAAATAGCAGCGAAACCAACCCTGATCGCGAAACCGACCCTTACACGCTCCACAAGAATCCGGTCTTCATCGCGACCAAAAGCATTTTTCTCACTCTCATCCGAGCGTGGGAACGCACCACTGAACAAATCGACCGCGTGCCTCAGCCACTCGCATTGAGCCTACATTCGGCCATGCATCGGGCCGAGCAACAGGCCATGTTTGCCATCTCCGCTCTGGATTTTGGAGACTATGCCATGGCCATCAGCCTCTTTAAGCGGGCTTTGCGAGAGCTGAACAAGTGTTTCTCGCTCATAAACGCCGAGGGATCCCCCAATCCAGCGATCTCTCGTTACCGAGAGTTTGCGACTCCTCGACTATTTGATCTGCGGGAAGTTTGGCTTCGAGTCATGTCCGAGTGTCGCGAAGAACTCGAACGTCCTTCGGAAGACGACGACGATAACTGAGGCTAGATTCGGTCAAAGCGCATTTGAGCACGAATTCCCCTTGCACTTTGTTTCGGGGATAGTTGGTTAGTTTTTCTGCTCCGGAGAGATGGCTGAGTGGTCGAAAGCAACGGTTTGCTAAACCGCGTTATTACCTAGTAGGTATTGTCTTACATAAGTGTGAGACTGAACTCATACGAACAGAAACGAACGGAATAGACGTTCTAACGGTCAATATAATGGCAATGAGATTGAGG
>OJFP01000078.1_pt1 | contig 74043 bp, 76 predicted proteins | sample 1594141 | NCBI WGS metagenome assembly OJFP01 (sample SAMN05416843, study PRJEB24817) | seawater metagenome | isolation source: Sea water | place: Canada:Atlantic | collected 2013-07 | reverse complement strand
AAATAAAGTGATATTTATTCTTTTTAGTTGAAATATTACCCGTTTAGCACCGTTTCTTTTACAATACACACATAGAGTTAACATAACAGGACAATATATGCCCATTAAAGCTTATAAAGGAATAACCCCAACCCTTGGTCACAACGTATTTATAGAAGATAGTGCCGTACTATATGGAAAAATCCATTTAGCTGATGATGTCAGTATTTGGCCATTGGTCGCAGCCCGTGGTGATGTTAATCATATACAGATTGGCGCACGTACCAATATACAAGACGGAACCATCTTACATGTTACCCGCAAGTCCGTACATAATCCGGCAGGCTTTCCACTTATAATAGGTACAGATGTCACAGTAGGTCACCAATGCATGTTGCATGGCTGTACTATGGGTGACCGTATTTTAGTTGGTATGGGTTCAGTAGTTATGGATGGTGTAATAGTAGAAGATGATGTATTTATTGGTGCAGGATCTGTCGTACCACCAAATAAAACCTTAAAGAGTGGTTATTTATATGTTGGCAATCCGATTAAGCAAATGCGCGAACTTAATCAAGGCGAACGAGACTTCTTATCTCAATCCGCCATCAATTACGTCATTCTTAAAGATGAATATCTAGCGATGCTCAAATAGACGTGATCCGCGATACTTATAATTGCGCTCTCAATACTTGCAGTACAGGGGTGGTGTCGACGACCTGCCCCGTCCATAGCTCAAAGCTTTTTGCTGCCTGTCCGACTAGCATGCCTAATCCGTCACTCAAATGCCGATTACCCTGTTTGTAAGCATGAGTTAAAAAAGCGGTTGGTTCTTTAAGATAAACCATGTCATAGATACAACTAGCTTCTTTATAGATGTGATTTGACAGTGCAGGCACTTGCCCTGACATACTTAAGCTTGTCGCGTTTATTATGACATCATAATGATCATACTTAACACTTTCAAAACTCCCTGCCGTTAATTTCCATTGCGGGTGTAACGTGAGATATTGATCCGTTAGCTCTTTGGCTCGTTTAACATTGCGATTAATAATATGCACTGAGTCTATACCCTGAGCAAATAACGGTGCAACAACACCTTTTGCCGCTCCACCGGCCCCTATGATTAATATTCGTTTACCTTTAAGGACGACTTGCTGACGCATCAGATCTTGCACCAAACCCAGCCCATCCGTGTTATGCCCGAGCAACCCCTCAGATGTTTTGTATAATGTATTAACGGCTTGTGCGGATTGTGCCTCGTCGGTCAATACATCACACATAGCAAATGCTTCATGCTTAAATGGCATAGTAACATTAGCCCCTATATGATGAGGTTGAGCTAAAAATTCATTCACCGCGCTTTCAAATCCATCAAGAGGTGCTAAAATCGCGGTATATTCAATGTTAATTTTTACTTGTTTAGCAAACATCTGATGTATGACGGGTGACTTGCTTTGCGCGATGGGATTACCAAAAACAGCGAAATATTGCATGAAATCAATCCTTACTTGGATAACAACCAAACTTCCAATGAGAAATAGCAGAAAAATGAATCATAACCAAAGTGTGTATCAATTAATAGGTGAAATTAACGGCACAAGAGAATTGGCCAACACTTTCTATGACATAATGGAACAGGATCCTCAAGTACAGGAGTTGCTTGCGATCCATCCACTACCTTTAGATAATGTCCGAGAAAAATTTTACGAGTTTTTATCTGGTTGGTTAGGTGGTCCACCGTTATTTGCAAACAAGTACGGACACCCTCGCCTACGCAAGCGTCATGCCCCTTTTACTGTATCACCGAAATTAAAAACGCAGTGGATGTATTGTATGGATAAAGCGCTGACACAATGTATTGATAATCCAGAAGTGGTTGCTGCGTTGCACCAAGCATTTGATGACTTAGCTGAGCATATGATTAACAGTGTTGAGCCAATATGCCCGTCGCAGCAACAGCAACAGCAGTAAACTCAAGCAAGTAGATAAGAGGACCACAGAAAAACCCTTCAAACTCCTGAACGATATTTTATATCATTACATGCGTGCGGTTTTTGAAGGGCGGTAACTTTTACTCTATGTATAACGTTTAGAACTTGTAAGCAATCGAGACGGTGTAAACCCAAGGATCAATCGTTACTTTATCGATAGTTCCAGCTGTTTCACCTAGATTAAATGTCGCATCAGTTTCAATATTAATGTAACGAACAGACGCGTTAATACCCACACCATCACCAATGTCATAATCGGCACCAACTTGTGCTGATAAACCAAAAGATGAATCTAAATCTAAATCGGTTAATCCAGCCTCAGCGTTTGCACCGGTAAACTCTTCATCAAAAAAGACCGTATAGTTCACACCGACTCCCACATAAGGTTGGAATTTAGCTGATGGATCGTTAAAAAAGTAGTTTGCGGTAATCGTAGGCGGTAAATGCTTGGTTTTACCCACTTGATCACCTGTACCTAACGGATCTGATGCACCAAAATTGATATCATGGCTAAATGGGGTAGCAGCCAATAACTCTACGTTCCATTTGTCCGTCACAAAATACGCAACATTTAAGCCTAGCTGCGTATTACTATCAACCTTTACGCCTAAACCTAAATCGGAACCGGCCATAATGTTAGTACTACTATCGTCCGGTGCAACGGTTGTAAAACCAGCACGAACAACAATATCACCTTTTTCATAGGCTAATGCTGCAGGTACAAAAATAACAGATACGAAAGTCATTGCCACTAAGGCAGAAATAAGTGTTTTTTTCATGTGTGTGTTCTCTTGATTAATTAAACTACGTTAATCATAGAGAGATCATGCAGGGTAAATATTGATCTAAAACAAAGGGCTAGAAGCACTCTTCATTTTTTCTCCCAAGCTTTGCGTTAGATCAATAAAAACAATTATGAATAGCTAGGCATTACTAAGCCAATCTTGAGGAGATAAGTACGCGCCTAATTTACCTTGCGCAGAATGCTCACCAGGAACGTAGTTATATTCCCAACGAACCAGTGGTGGCATTGACATTAAAATCGACTCCGTACGCCCACCGGTTTGTAAACCAAACAAGGTGCCACGGTCATAGACCAAATTAAATTCAACATATCGTCCACGGCGGTACAACTGAAAATCACGTTCCATCGAACCATATTCGGTTAGTTTACGTTTTTCGACTATCGGCACATACGCATCAATAAACCCATTGCCGACTGCTTGCATAAATGTAAATGCAGTTTCAAAATCCGGATCATTGAGGTCATCAAAAAATAAGCCCCCAACACCACGCGTTTCATTGCGATGTTTGAGATAAAAATAATCATCGCACCATTTTTTGTATTTGGGATACATATCTTCGCCAAATGGTTCGCACAGTTGGTTTGCCACAGTATGCCAATGGACAACATCTTCTTTGAATGGAAAGAACGGCGTTAAATCAAATCCACCACCAAACCACCAAATAGGCTCTTCGCCGTCTTTTTCAGCAATAAAGAAACGGACATTAGCATGTGACGTTGGGATATAAGGATTGTGTGGGTGGATCACAAGTGAAACCCCCATTGCTTGAAAACGGCGTCCGGCTAATTCAGGTCTAGCGGCTGTCGCAGAAGCTGGCATTTGCTCCCCATAAACATGTGAAAAATTCACGCCACCTTGCTCAATGACCGCCCCATTCGTCATAACGCGAGTACGACCACCGCCCCCTTGTTCACGCTCCCAGTTATCCTCAATAAAGCGCGCCTTACCATCACTTAACTCTAAGGTCTGACAAATGTTATCTTGGAGTTTGAGAAGGAACGCTTTGACCTGTTCAATCTTGTCATTGGAGGGGATTTCGCCGTTCATGCTATTTATCCTCGCAGTACTTGTCCAGTCACTGCATCTTGAATTTTACTAGGGTGCGCATTGTGATCCACTTCGCCATCAATTGCAAAAACTGTCCGTCCAAAATACGTGTTGACCTGCGCAATACTGCGTGCGGGTTCCGCACCACTGGGGTTAGCTGACGTCGATACTAAGGGTTTATTGACCGCGTGACATAATTGAATCACCGTGGGATGAGCGCTAACTCTTACGGCAATCGTCTTTCTGCCACCAGTCAAATAATCAGGTGTATGCGCCGCTTTAGGCATGATCCAAGTAAACGGACCCGGCCATGTCGCTGTAACTCGAGCAAGCATGACCTCATCGAGGCTAGATATATCAATGTAAGGATAAAGTTGCTCTATCGTTGCGGCAATTAAAATTAGCCCTTTATCTTGTGGGCGAGTTTTAATCGCAAGTACTTTTTCTACCGCTACTTGATTATCAGGATCACAGCCTAACCCAAACACCGCTTCCGTGGGGTAAGCTAGGACTTCGCCTTGGTGAAATGCGCTAACAAAATCAACCATGAAAACATCCGACAAGGCGGGAGTCGTTAATGCCGTAGGTTCAGATAGGGTAATACTCATAATTCAACAGTGCCAGAACATTTAGGTTTAACACATATTAAGGTAGAAACTGATTTTTGGATCATAACAGGTGAAGCGCAATCGGGACAAATATGAGCCACCGGCTTGTCATTCAATACAAACTTGCATGCTGGGTAATGGTTACACGAATAGAATTTTTTGCCGTATTTGTTGGTTTTTTCTAACAGATGTCCTTGCTTACATTCTGGACACGTTACTTGCGTATCTGTTTGTTCTTTAATTGAACCTATATAATTACAAACAGGAAAGTCCACACACCCAACAAACAAACCGTATCGACCTTTTTTGATCGCAAGAGTTTGATCACATTGTGGACAAGGGGTGTCATGCATGACTTTGATAGTCGTAATGGCATTATCAGTCAATGACTTGCGATAATCGCATGCTGGGTAAGTACTACATCCTAAAAATGCAGATTTGTTTGCATATCTAATAGCTAATGGCTGTTGACATTGAGGGCAATCACCATAGGCTTCATATATAGCTTCAGCGCTAACTTGCTTATCCGAAGAAAAGAGTGAACCATCGATTTTGGCCATTAGTGGAGTGGACCATCCGGCATTTCGAAAATAAGATTTTCCATTTGCGCGTACGCGGTTTCTTTACCAGGCACATTAAATAGCACCATTAACACCACCCACTTTAAATCTTCTAAGCAAAATTCTTTGCTATCAATTTCCATCACTCGATCAATGACCATTTCACGGGTTGAACTATCAAGCACATTAATCTGCTCAAGGAACATAATAAAACCGCGTGCCTCAACATCTAACACTGCAAGTTCAGGCTCTATATAGACTCGATTGACCGCAGAGAATGCCCCTTCAGTTAAATAAGGTTTATGGTCAGTTTCCTGCAACGCCGCAAGCTTCTCTAGCCATTTGAGAGCTTTGTATATTTCATCCAAATGAAAACCTGCTAACACCAGTTCATCGGTTAGCGCTTCTTGATCAACATGAAAATCCGACTCGTTATGAATTAACGTTTCAAACAAGTACATGAGGATATCAAACATAATTCTCTCCTCTGAGTTTTATATAGCCGCCAGATACCGCTGCGACTTTGCCTCTAAGCTCATATTCTAATAACTTTGCCAACAATTGTGGTAACGGCAAGTTTGAATGTGCAGCGATAGTGTCAATTGCTGTAATTTCAAAACCTACACTATCTAACAAATCGGAATGTGACAAGTTTTCTTGAGAATATTTATTATTGTTATTGGATATTGGGCAGGAATTTGGTTTTTCAAGATCCGTGAAATACAAATCGATATCATCCACATGATCAACCAGCAGCGCACCTTGTTTGATTAACGCATGACAACCACTGACATTGACATCATCAATTCGTCCTGGCATTGCAAACACTGTGCGATTTTCATTCAATGCTTGATTTGCGGTAATCAACGATCCTGATTTATGCTGTGCTTCCACCACAAATGTGCCCATCGACAAACCGCTGATAATACGATTTCGTTTAGGAAAATTGGTTGGCTTGGGAGGTTGATGCGGTAAAAATTCACTCACTACACAGCCCTTCGCTTTGAGTATTTGGTCGCGCAGCACACAATGATGCTTTGGATACGTATGTTGGTGTCCATGACCTAACACAGCAATGGTACCTCCTTGTGCACTTAACGCACCACGATGAGCTTGCGCGTCTATTCCTTGCGCTAATCCAGAAGTTATTACCCAATGCCTTAAGGCTAGCTGTTGTGCAAAATTATGGGCTTGCTGCTTGCCAATTTCACTCGCCCGCCTCGCACCGACGATGGCTATCTGATGACAAGCCAGCAATTCAATATTTCCCTCGGCAAATAATAGTAGCGGTCTATCGCTCACTTGCAACAAGGTTTGAGGGTAATGCTCGTCAGTACACAATATAATGTGCCGATCAATGTCGTTGGCTTGAGCTTGCCAAGCGTATAAACGCTCAATAGGCTGAGTATAATCTGCGCGCAACTGGGCTATTTGCGCCCTCGTTAATCCCGCACCGAGTAAATTAGCAATCGGTTGAGAAGGTATTTGCGATAACTCACAACTGAGATAATCAGCTAATTTAAAACAGGTAATTGTACTGATACCAGTACACTGTAATAACGCATATAATGGTGCTAATCCTTGCATATATCCCCTTATAGAACCTTAATTTAAGGAGCGCGTAATTGTGCTCCTCGTTGAATCGCTGAATTGGCATTCACTATCACACCAAAACTTGTCGTTGCAAATGTCGCGATTACGACTAAATCGCCCTGCTTCATCTGTGGTTGCGAATAGGTTGTACCTGAATAAGTTAGTGTTCTATCCGGTGCGTAAATACCAAATACCATTCCCGGCTTGGTCTGCTGCTGACCGACATCCATGACCACTACATCACTTCTACTCCAACGCGTTCGAGTCGATACGCCCCCGACAATATAACCCTGTTGAGAATCTGCAACTGTTAATGTCACGCTAGACAGATCCAATGAAGATGGCTTAGGTACAATGCTATCGCCAAGTATAATTTCTTGCTTTGAATCAGTAACTTTAAACACTTTCGCCACTGAATTATTGCTATCCGCGGCATGCTGTCGTGATCGTATAGGTTGAAATTGAGCATCAGCGACATGCTTTACATGGATACCCAGCGCAGCGCCTTGCATGTCATAAATCGTATGTTGTTTGTGCACGACTGCATACTGACCCTTGGACCAGTTTCGCTGATTATTTTCACCTTTTTGATCCGGTGCATAGTTGGCCAAGAGCAATTGCTGCGAAGTCAACCTAGTCAATTGTTGCGGATTGCCGATCACCATCATGCCATTGTTTATGCTCGCAGTACTGAGCACTTGATCATGACTAAGAAAGGGCTCAACCGCAGCCCAATTGATAAGATCAATCGCAGGTTTGAGATGTTTAATTCCCTGTGGAGATAATGCAATAATAGGTTTTTGTGGAACGCGTGAGAGCATGAGGGTTGGTTTTCCATCTTGATATACCAACGTAATCACATCACCTGGGTAAATTAAATGAGGATTGTGAATTTCAGGGTTGGCTCGCCACACTTCAGGCCACAACCAGGGATCAAATAAAAATGTCTCCGAAATATCCCATAACGTATCGCCTTTCACCACAACATGCTCACTTGGGGCATCGGTTCTAAACTGAATAATGTCACCTTTGGCAAACGCTGCAGGCGCCATAAATAGTAGCAATCCAACAAACATACAGGTGCACAAAGAATTAATTATCAAATTCACTTGTAAACCTCCGGTTTCGTTTATCAGTTTTTTGTCAGTATCCGCCATTATTCCCCCTAAAATTATGCATATTGCTAACTTTAAAGGTAGAATAGATGATAATGCATACCTGTATGGTCCAGTTTTCCATAGCTAGGTATCAAAAATAATACTTTTAACCAGTATGGAAGAACAATATGCCCGTTTTAAACGTCCTTACATTTCCGGATGAACGCTTGCGCACGAAGGCGCAACCAGTAACTAACATTGATGACAGTATTCGTGTATTAGTCGCGGATATGTTTGCAACGATGCAAGCAGAAAGCGGTGTCGGCCTCGCCGCAACGCAAGTAGACGTGCACCAACAAGTTATCGTTATGGACGTATCAGATAAACAAGATGCACCTATGGTATTTATTAACCCTAAAATAGTTGAACAACGCGGTACAAAAATCAACGAAGAAGGGTGTTTATCGGTCCCCAATAACTACGCAAAAGTAGAACGTGCAGAATGGGTTAAAGTTACAGCCCACAACGAACATGGTACTGAGTTCACCTTAGAAGCAGAAGGCTTATTAGCCGTGTGCATCCAACATGAAATGGACCATTTGCAAGGTAAGTTATTTGTTGATTATTTGTCAGGACTAAAGCGCCAACGAATAATGAAAAAGCTTGAAAAAGAAGCGCGATTAGCCACCAAAGCATAATCTTACACTCCACAATAAAATAGGTATTGCGTTGAGCACCCCATTAAACATTATATTTGCTGGTACGCCAGAGTTTGCCGCTGATCACTTAGCGGCACTGTTGACTACGGAACACAACATAGTTGCAGTCTACACTCAACCTGACAGACCGGCTGGCCGGGGTAAAAAGCTGACCCCTAGTGCTGTAAAAACACTCGCATTAACGCATGCCATTCCCGTGCTGCAACCAGAAAACTTTCGTAGTCCAGAGACGCAGGCTAAATTAGCTGCGTTGAACGCAGACTTAATGATAGTGGTTGCTTATGGTCTACTTTTACCGCAAGTCGTACTCGACTCTCCACGCTTAGGTTGCATTAATGTACACGGATCATTACTACCACGCTGGCGCGGAGCCGCTCCGATCCAACGAGCTATTTGGGCTGGTGATGTCGCAACAGGTGTGACCATTATGCAAATGGATATCGGCTTAGATACCGGCGCAATGCTGTACAAAACTCAATTGCCAATTGCAGCTGACGACACAAGCACTAGCCTGTACCAAAAACTAGCACAACAAGGTCCTCAAGCATTAGTGCATGTGGTCAATGATTTCGCCACATTTTTACCGGAACAGCAAGATGATGCACAAGCTAATTATGCGAAAAAACTAAGCAAAGACGAAGCGCACATTAATTGGCATTTATCTGCGGAACAGCTCGAACGAAATGTCCGCGCATTTAATCCATGGCCCGTTGCTTTTTTCACCCTCGAAGATGAACACGGAAAAGTACAGAATATCAAGGTTTGGTTAGCACATATAGACACAGACCAAGACACATCTAATTTATCGCCAGGGCAGATTATTCGTGCTACAAAACAAGGACTAGCTATAGCAACCTCGAATGGTGCACTGGTCATAACACAATGCCAAATTCCAGGTAAAAAAGCGATGCCAATTAGTGACATTATTAACGCACGAGCAAGCTGGTTTACACCTGGACGTATTTTATCTTCATCAACCGCAACGGCAGAATTATAATGAGTACACCTTTAGGTCAACAATTACGCGCCGATGCCGCTTGGGTATTATTTCAAATTTTAGAAAAAGGCATGTCATCCAAACAAGCCCTAGGTCAACGTTTACCGGATTATGAAGGGCGCGATCGAGCTTGGTTACAAGAAATGGTCTTTGGCTGTTTACGTACGTTACCTATTCTACAGTTTTGGCTCCGTGGATTATTAGATAAACCTCTCAAGGGTCGTAAAAAAATTCTCGAACACTTAATACTATTAGGCTTATATCAACTAGCCTATAGTCGCGTGTCAGAACATGCAGCCGTCAGCGAAACCGTCGGCGCTGCAGATTTATTAAAAGGCACCACTTTAAAAGCCTTAATCAATGCAATCTTACGTACTTTTATTCGTGAAAATGTTGGTGAGACTTTACCTGACAGCTTAGCAGCACAAGCAGGCATGCCGAATTGGATCTATAAGTCAATTCAAGCAAATTACCCTGAACAGGCGTCAGACATACTCCAAGTAAGTAACGAAAAAGCACCATTATGGCTGCGTATCAATCAAGCACATATAAGTACAGCTGAGTTTTTAGCTAAATTAGAAGAGATGCAAATTGAAGCACAACTCAGTGCAATCCACCCTGATGCCGTTATGTGTACTCGCAGCGGTGATGTTACGCGTTTTCCTGGCTATGACGAAGGTTGGTTTTCGGTACAAGATGGTGCAGCCCAGCTTGCCGCCCATTTATTAGATTTACAACCACACCAGCGCGTCTTAGATTGTTGTGCTGCACCGGGGGGGAAAACAGCACATATCCTTGCCACTCAACCCGACCTTAAAGAATGCGTAGCCATTGATAGCGATGCGCATCGATTAGTGCGTGTTGAAGAAAACTTAGCACGCTTAAATCATCACGCCACCTTAATCTGTGCCGAAGCTCAAGAAGTTGAGGGCTGGCATAACGGTGAGTTATTTGATCGCATTTTACTTGATGCGCCTTGCTCTGCAACGGGTGTTATTCGTCGTCATCCTGACATTCGCTGGTTACGCCAAGCATCTGATATTGCGCCTTTAGTCGCTATCCAAGCACAATTATTACAGCAAATGTGGCAAATATTAAAACCAGGTGGTAAGTTACTTTATGCAACCTGCTCTATTTTCCCAGAAGAAAATGCACAACAAATACAAGAATTTATTGAACAGCATCCTGAAGCTGAAATAATAGCGTTACCACCAGAATTACACTCTGTCAGCACAGCAACTAACGCTATCGGTCTGCAAATTCTGCCTGGCAACGGCAATATGGACGGGTTTTATTACGCGCTGTTACACAAACCCGCGCAGTCGTAAATAATAAGAGAAGCGTGACATGAAAATTATCATCATAGGTGCTGGACAAGTAGGCGGAACCCTCGCAGAAAACCTCGTTGGAGAACGCAATGACATTACCGTTATTGACTCTGATGGAGATACGTTGCGTAACTTGCAAGACCGCTTGGATATTCAAGTCGTTCAAGGGATCGGATCCCATCCGGACGTATTACAAAAGGCCGGCGCCGAAAACGCGGACATGCTAATTGCCGTCACCAACTCTGATGAATCCAACATGATGGCTTGCCAGGTCGCTTATACTTTATATAAGACACCGACTAAAATTGCACGTATCCGCTCTGAACAATACATTTTATATCAAGAAAAACTCTACGGTCACCAAGATATTCCGGTCGATCACTTAATTGCCCCAGAGCAACTGGTTACCAAATCAATTAAACGTTTAATCGATTATCCTGGTGCACTGCAAGTGGTTGAATTTGCAGATGGTAAAGCATCATTGGTTGCAGTAAAAGCATATTACGGTGGTTTATTAGTTGGCCACGCTCTGTCTGCATTAAAACTGCATATGCCTAACGTAGAAACTCGAGTGGCAGCCATCTATCGGCGCGGCCGCCCTATTCGACCTTTAGGTACGACGGTAATTGAAGCGGATGATGAAGTTTTCTTTATTGCCGCAACCAAACATATACGTGCTGTGATGAGTGAGCTGCAAAAGCTCGAATCCAGTTATAAACGTATTATGATTGCCGGCGGCGGATTAATTGGCGCTGGTTTAGCTAAACGTTTAGAGCATAAACACAATGTCAAACTCATTGAATTTGATCCTGAACGCGCTAAATATTTATCCGCCCATCTTGATAATACCATTGTATTTAATGGTGATGCCTCTGATTCTGATTTATTAACCGAAGAAAATGTGCAGCAAGTGGATGCGTTTATTGCAGTAACGAATGACGATGAAGCCAACATCATGTCAGCGATGCTAGCCAAACGCCTTGGCGCTCAAAAAGTAATGGTACTGATCCAGCGCTCTGCCTATGTTGATTTGGTGCAAGGTGGTGAGATAGACATTGCTTTTTCTCCGCAACAAGCCACTATATCAGCATTGTTAACCCACGTGCGTCGTGGTGATATAGTGAATGTTTACTCATTACGTCGAGGTGCTGCCGAAGCAATAGAGGCAATTGCACACGGTGATAAAAACACCTCAAAAGTAGTCAGTAAAATGATTAAAGACATCAAATTACCACCAGGTACCACCATCGGTGCGATTGTTCGTCAAGAACAAGTTATCATTGCACATTCCGATACGGTAATTGAAGCAGATGATCATGTGATTTTGTTTTTAGTTGATAAAAAATATATCTCTGAAGTAGAAAAGCTGTTTCAACCTAGTGCATTTTTCTTTGGCTAACTGAGCTATAAGAACCTTGTGTTAGCTGCGCCAGAAGGTTGGCGAAAACAGCACTAATAAAGAAAAGACTTCTAATCGTCCGAATAACATAGCGATCACCAATATCCATTTACCGCTATCCGAAACGGACGCATAAGTGCCTGCTACATCACCTAAACCAGGTCCGAGGTTATTTAAGGTTGCAGCCGTTGCCGTAAATGCCGTGATGTCGTCCATACCCGTGCCTAATAGTGCCAGCATAATGATAACAAATACAATTGCATATGCAGCAAAAAATCCCCATACCGCCTCTACCACACGGTCAGGCATAGCACGATCGCCGAGTTTAACCGAATACACCGCTTTGGGATGGATTAAGCGGTCAATTTCACGCTTACCTTGTAAAAATAACAAAAATACGCGAATGACTTTTAACCCTCCTCCCGTAGAACCCGCACACCCGCCAATAAAGCTGGAAAAAATCAACAATATAGGTAAAAACACCGGCCAAGCCGAAAAGTCGGTCGTCGCAAATCCTGCGGTTGTACTAATAGACACCGCTTGAAACATCGCTTGATCTAAAGCAATTTCTGCCGTGTCATAATAATCATAATGGACCAGTACAAGAAAGCAAATTGCGATGAGTGCAAATTGAATCACCAAAAAAGCTTTAAATTCTGGATCACGCCAGTAGCCCTTTAAGTTTCGACCTGAAGCGGCGGCAAAATGCAGCGCAAAATTTAACGCAGCAATCCACAAAAATACAACACAAATGATGTTAATGACGGGTGAATTGTAATAACCCAAACTGGTATCATGGGTTGAAAACCCACCAATCGCAATGGTCGAGAAAGAATGACAAATAGCATTAAATACATCCATACCGCCAAGCCAGTAAGCCGCGGCACAGGCAATGGTCAAACCTAGATAAATGAACCACAACTGTTTTGCTGTTTCGGCAATCCGAGGTGTCATTTTGGAATCTTTCACCGGACCTGGAGTTTCTGCGCGATATAGCTGCATGCCCCCGACCCCTAATAACGGTAAGATAGCAACAGCGAGAACAATGATCCCCATCCCACCGAGCCATTGGAGTTGCTGGCGATAAAACTGCATGGATTTAGGTAAAAACTCGATCCCTTCGATAACCGTCGCACCCGTAGTCGTTAACCCTGAAAATGACTCAAAGAATGCATCCGTAATGGACATGTTTGGTTGTTCTAAGAAGATAAAAGGAATGGCACCAAAACTCGCCAGTACCAGCCAAAACAAAGCTACAATTAAAAACCCTTCTTTGGCACGCAGATCGCGTTTGAAGTGTCGGTTGGGATACCAGAATGCTATACCGGTGATAATACAAGTCAAAAACGCAAGAACAAACGGTAAACCACTACCATCTTGGTAAATCAAAGAAACGAATACAGGCAGAATCATCGTGACACTAAAAAGTGCGACAAGGAGCCCTAATATCCGAATAATAGCTTGATACTGCATAAAAAATTGTCTGATGAGTTTTACTCATTATGTGCTTGTTCGCCCAAAATCTAAAGTGAAAAATAAATTTATTTAGGAAAAATAACCACTTCGCGTTTTTACCTAAGTATTTTGAATGTTAGCGCTTTCTTTTTTTATAATCTGTGTTAAATTTGTAAAAATAAGTGATAGGAAATCGCTCGTTTTTTACACCTCAGTTAATTCTACTATTAACGGCGACAATAATAATAACGCCATTTTCGCGATTATTTATCAATGGATTGAACCTCTTACCTCTTCTTTTGTCATGGCTATATTAGCCTCATTTGTGTGCCTGTTATAAACAGTTAACCACACAGTTATCCACAGCTTATTAGTTTATTTTTATTGTGCTATAGCCAATGTTTATCTGCTATGGCATCCTTGTATCGTATAAATTAAAAAAAGAAATCCACATGTCTGAAATTACTCCACCGCCGTTTGTCTTAGTTGATGGTTCATCCTATTTATTCCGTGCTTTCCATGGCATGCCTCCGATGTCAAATTCACAAGGACAAGCCACGCATGCCATCTATGGCGTGATCAATATGCTCAAAAGTCTACTACGAACCTATGACCCGACTCATATTGCGGTGGTTTTCGATGCGAAAGGTAAAACCTTTCGGGATGATATTTATCCGGAGTACAAAGCCAACCGTCCTCCGATGCCTGATGAACTTCGCTCACAAATTGCACCATTGCATACCATCATTAAAGCAATGGGGTTACCCTTAATTGTTGAGCCAAATGTTGAGGCAGATGACGTCATTGGTACATTAACAAAGCGCGCGACTGCGTTAGGGATGCGCTCATTAGTTAGTACGGGTGATAAAGATATGGCGCAGTTGGTGGATAGCCATGTGACCTTAATCAATACCATGAATAATACCTTAATGGATGTGCCAGGAGTACTTGAAAAATTTGGTGTGGGACCGGAGCTGATCATTGATTTCTTAGCGTTAAAAGGTGACAAAGTTGATAACATTCCTGGTGTGCCTGGTGTCGGAGATAAATCCGCACTAGGTCTATTGCAAGGCATTGGTGGGGTTGATGCGATTTATAACAATCTTGATAAAATCGCTAGTTTGGATTTTCGTGGTGCCAAAACCATGGCTAAAAAAATGCAAGAACATGAGTTGAATGCCCGCTTATCCTATGAGTTGGCAACTATTGTGATTGATCTACCTTTAGAATATTCACCCGATGAGCTGAACATTCAAGCACCGGATAAAGATGCCTTAGCTGAGCTATTTCAAACCTATGAATTTAAACGTTGGTACAGCGAGATCACCGGAGAAACGTTTGCTAAAGCAGCAGCTCCAGCAATGTCAGCGTCACAAAAATCAGCCCCCATAGCAGCGGGTGTAACTTCAACTGAAGCCGCCGTAAACGACGATATGCCCTCAGTGCCAGCTAATGTTGTCACCGCAGCAATGCCTCCGGTTAACCGCGATCATTATGAGCTTGTATTAACTGAAGCAGCATTATTAACCTGGTTAGAAAAATGTCGTAACGCTCCTTTATTTGCTATTAATATTCAAACCACTAGCGCACATTATATGGAGGCTCAAATTGTTGGGTTTTCGCTCTGCGTTGGACTTGGAGAAGCCTGTTACATTCCATTGGCACATGATTACCCGGATGCGCCAGAACAGCTTGATCGTGAATGGGTCTTAGCACAATGTAAGCCCCTCTTAGAAAACACCAAAGCACAAAAAATTGGCCACAACATTAAGTATGATAAAAATGTCCTTGCTAATCACGGCATCACGCTCAATGGCGTCGCTTATGACACGATGCTTGAGTCCTATGTGCTCAACAGTGTCAGTACCAAACATAATCTGGATGCACTGTCTGAACATTACTTAGGGCATCAAAAGATTCATTTTGAAACTATTGCTGGTAAAGGGGCTAAGCAACTCACCTTTAATCAAATCGCTCTCGATGAAGCAGTGCCTTACGCAGCAGAAGACACCGAAGTGACGTTTCGTTTACATGCGGTGTTGTGGCCACAATTAGTCGCCCACCCGGAACTGGCTAATGTGGTGAGTGAACTCGAAGTACCGTTATCGCAAGTATTATCGCGGATGGAGCAAACAGGTGTGTTAATTGATTCACAACAACTTCTCCAGCAATCACAATCTCTGGCTGAACGAATTGTTGCACTAGAAAAAGACGTGCATGAAATGGCTGGAGAGGCCTTTAACTTAGGTTCTCCGAAACAATTACAAACCATTTTATTTGAAAAAATGAATTTACCCGTGTTAAAGAAAACGCCTAAAGGCGCCCCTTCGACGGCTGAAGAAGTGTTACAAGAGCTTGCGCTTAACTATCCACTACCTAAAGCGATTATGGAATTTAGGGGCTTAAGTAAACTTAAAAATACGTATACTGATAAGTTACCCAAGATGATCGATCATCGCACAGGACGAGTTCATACCTCGTATCAGCAAGCTATTGCTGCCACAGGGCGATTGTCGTCAACCGATCCTAATTTACAAAATATTCCAATCAGAACCGCTGAAGGGCGTAAAGTTCGTGAGGCATTTATTGCACGTCCTGGATATAAAATCGTAGCAGCCGATTATTCTCAAATTGAATTACGTATTATGGCACATTTATCCAAAGATCCTGGGTTACTGCATGCCTTTGCCAATGGGCTCGATGTGCATAAAGCGACTGCATCAGAAGTTTTTGGTGTACCATTAGAGAGTGTCACGAGTGAGCAACGTCGTTCATCTAAAGCGATAAACTTTGGTTTAATTTACGGCATGTCAGCATTTGGCTTGGCCAAACAACTGAATATTCCTCGCAATGAAGCGCAAACTTACATGAATACCTATTTTGAACGCTATCCGGGCGTGTTGCATTATATGGAAGCGACGCGTGAAGAAGCTAAAGCACTAGGCTATGTTAAAACCGTGTTTGGTCGTCGTTTATATTTACCTGAAATCAAATCAAGCAATGGCGCACGTCGTGCTGGTGCTGAACGAGCTGCTATAAACGCTCCAATGCAAGGGACGGCTGCTGATATTATAAAGTTATCGATGTTAGCTGTGGACACATGGTTACAAGCACAAGATCCCAGTGATATTTGCATGATAATGCAAGTGCATGATGAATTGGTTTTTGAAATAAAAGAACAGAAAGTCGAAGAGTTTTCACGCAAAATTGTTAATCTAATGGAAACAGCAGTATCACTGTCGGTACCATTGATTGTTGAATCTGACGCCGGAGATAACTGGGAACAGGCCCATTAATAAAGGCTCGAAAAGGGTTTCACACATTCACGTTGAGGTGAAAGCGTCCACATTAACAAAATAAATGTAGAATATTCTTGTAATTTTATTACATTTATCTTGATAATTTTCTATCTGTGCCTACAATAGTCTTTGTAGGGTACAGAGGTTTATATTAAAACCTTTGTTTAGGCTCCAGCATTCTTTGTTGGAGCTTTTTTTATGCTTTTTGAAAAATAATTTGAACTAATCTAATAAAGCACTCTCTATAGTACTGTTAATGTGTGTTTTTCCCTTGTTTAATATGCCCCAGCGTGTTCTGGGGCTTTTTTTTGCCTACTATTTACTTATTACTTACAGGTTTCAAGCCGGTTCAACAAAGATTGTTATTCGTTCGGCGCTTGGTTTATCGTATCTAGGTCTATCGTTTCTTTACTTTCTGGCGCTTTAAGTTGTAGCCACTCATCAAGCTTATGTTCTAACTCATTTAAACCTATACGGGTTAATGATGAAAAAGCATGAATCGTTACGTCACCACAAAATGCCATCGCCGCTTCTCGAGCCATCAAAACTTGCGCTTTACGCTTGCCTGATTTGAGTTTATCCGCTTTGGTAAGTAAAGCTAATACCGGAATATCCGCATTCACCGCCCATTGAATGAGCTCTTGATCAAGATCTTTAAATGGATGACGTATATCCATCAACACGACCAGCCCAGCAATACATTTGCGCTTTTGCAAATATTCACCGAGGGCTTTTTGCCATTTTAACTTCATCGCTAAAGGTACTTTGGCATAACCATATCCCGGCAAATCCACTAATCGGCGCTTTTCATCTAATTCAAAGACATTGATTAACTGAGTACGACCAGGCGTTTTACTCGTTCGCGCTAAACCTTTTTGGCGTGTCAATGTATTCAATGCGCTGGACTTTCCGGCATTGGAGCGACCCGCAAATGCGACTTCGACGCCACTACTTTGGTCTAAATGCTGAATATCAGGTGCACTAGTGAGGAATTTTGCTTTAGTATAATAGGTCATTGAAGTGTATTTCTTATTAAGTAATCTAGGATATGTTTCGATATAGAATTGTATATTTTACATGTTTTTTTCAATACATTTGCAGCGAATGGTTTTTAATCTGTCTGTAAATGTGTAATATACGCATCATAGCACATATGTGCATAAAGATTATTAACGTTTTTTAAGAGTACTCGTATGAAAAAACTAAGTTTGTTGTTCTGCCTATCATTGACTATTAGCGGTTTTACCTTGGCACAAGGTGATGCTGAAGCAGGTAAAGCGAAATCAGCAACATGTGCAGCGTGTCACGGATCAGATGGTAATAGTATGATCCCTATGAATCCAAAGCTTGCTGGTCAGCATCAAAAGTACCTTGTTAAGCAGTTACATGAATTTAAAGCCGCTGCAATGAGTAGTGGTAAAGAAGGACGTAACAATGCCGTCATGAACGGTATGGCAGTAGGTCTATCTGATCAAGACATGTTAGATATTTCTGCATACTTTTCAAGCCAAACCGCCAAGCCAGGTGCTACTCCTGAAGAATACGTAGCGCCAGGTGCTGCATTATATCGTGGTGGCGATGCCGAACGTAAGATCACAGCATGCATAGCTTGCCATGGTCCTCGTGGTAACGGTATGGGTCAAGCTGGCTTCCCTGATATTTCAGGTCAACATGTAGATTACACGGTAAGTCAGCTAAAAATGTTTCGTTCTGGCGACCGCCATAATGACTTAAATGGCATGATGCGAGACATCGCAGCGAAGTTAACTGACGAAGATATTACGATTTTAGCGAACTATATTTCCGGGCTGCACTAAAGTATTTACAACTAAAGTACTATTTATTTGTCTTTTTTATGTAAAGAAGTTGTAAATAGAAATAATTACTGTATTCTGTCAGCATCTTGACGGAACGTATAATAAAGTGTCAGGAAGACCTTAAACAATTAATTAACTCTGTCAAAAATAATAATAAGTAGAGTCGTTGGAATACATCCTGCTAAAGCCGCGTAAGACGGATAAGCAATATGGGAGAAGTGTAAACCAGCCTAATAAGGTGATAATTTCGATTATCACCTTTTTTCTTTTCTACCCCTTACTAAATTTCTATAATCTGTTGTATAATCTTCTATTGAATTGCAAAATATTACAGAGTCAATCATGCCACGCGTTAAAAAATCCAGAAAAGCCGGTCCAATAGGCATTGCCAACAGTTCCGATAAATACGGTAGTCATAAAACAAAATCAAAAACACCTTCTACCGTAAAAAAAGATAACGGGCGACCATCAGGCTCAAGAAACTCTGCCCCTAATACAGATAAAAAAGTCATTAACGGTCCAAAAAAAGATCCGCGTATTGGCAGTACCAAAAAGATTGAATTGACACTGAGTAAGCAAAAATTAGTTGAACCTAAAGTTAAACGTTATGCAACACCAGCACAAGAGCTTGCTGCATTAGAAGTCGATGAGCGCTTAACCATGTTAATCGATAAATATGATGACGACCAACGCTTGAGTAAAGAAGAAAAGCAGTACATGGAAGAAAAAATGGCGCGTCACCAAGTTTTATGTGATCTTTTAGGTATTAAAGACGAAGAAGACGAAAGCGAAGTTGTCCATCAAACCAAACATAAAGAAATTATCGCTGAAGATGATCCACTCAAGACATTTGAGTCTATTAATATTAATGATTTTAAATAATAGAGTGTGGATTGAGTAGTATGTTTATTGCTTTGGTAGTGTTAGGTATTGTGATAGTTGCTGGTTTGGCGTTTTATGCCGGAAAATTATTATCACAACTCAATGAGCAAAAAGTAAAATTTGCCCAAGCCAAAGCGAAACAAGCAGAAGTAAGAGTGCAACGTATCGACAACATCATGATGTCTGTTCATACGATTGCCCTAGCCGTTGAGCAACAGCAGTGCGATTTATCCGAAGGGGTTATCCGCTTAACGAACTTGTTAAATGCTCTACCAATAAACCCTGCCCCACACTTTTCTGATATTTACCCAAACATTTATCAACTGCATGCACAAATTTCAGATTTTGCGACGCATGAAGCTCGTTCTGCGTTAACCAAAAAAGCCCGTCGTGAACAGGATCTTGCTCGAGAAGCCATCGAGGCTAACTTTGAAAGCTCGATCATTGCTGAAGTTACCCTATTACGTAACTATTACCCTACTATTTAGACTTTTTTCCTAAGTAAAATATACATTTACACTACATTCGTTGCACAAGTCACGTTATACTAGTTGGCATAATTATCCCAAGCACAACGAAGTAAATATAGTATGTTAAATTACGATGTAAAAACATTTCAAGGAATGATCCAGGCGCTACAAGATTATTGGGCTCGCCAAGGATGTGTCATTATTCAACCATTAGATATGGAAGTCGGTGCTGGTACATTTCACCCGATGACATTTTTGCGTTCACTTGGACCGGAGCCTATTTCAAGTGCTTATGTTCAGCCTTGCCGTCGACCGACGGATGGTCGTTACGGTGACAACCCTAATCGCTTACAACATTACTATCAATTTCAAGTTATGCTCAAGCCCTCCCCTAAAGATATACAAGACTTGTATCTTGGTTCATTAAAAGAACTCGGGTTTGACCCGCTTGTACATGATATACGTTTTGTTGAAGATAACTGGGAATCCCCAACTCTAGGCGCTTGGGGCTTAGGATGGGAAGTGTGGTTAAATGGTATGGAAGTCACCCAGTTCACCTATTTTCAGCAAGTCGGTGGGATTGAATGCAAACCTGTCACGGGTGAAATCACTTATGGCTTAGAACGCCTAGCAATGTACGTACAAGGCGTTGATAGTATTTATGACTTAGTTTGGACGCATGGCCCGCATGGTCCTGTAACATATGGCGATGTATTCCATCAAAACGAAGTTGAGCAAAGCGCGTATAACTTTGAGCACGCCGATGTCGATGCGTTATTTGCTGCATTTGATCAATCTGAAAAAGATGCGCTTAATCTGATAGAGCATAATCTTCCATTACCCGCTTATGAGCAAGTGATGAAAGCATCACATTCATTTAATTTACTTGATGCCCGACATGCTATCAGTGTAACTGAGCGTCAACGTTATATATTACGTGTTCGAACGTTAGCAAAAGCAGTTGCCGAAAGTTATTTTTCAGCACGTGAAGCGCTCGGCTTTCCGATGTGTAATAAGGAGGAAAAATAATGCGTACCGATACATTATTAATAGAATTGGGAACTGAAGAGTTACCTCCAAAATCACTTAAATCACTAGCCACCGCATTTGCTGCTAATATGCAAAAAGAAATCGATGACGCTCAGCTGTCTTATAGCGCCGTCAATTGGTTTGCCAGCCCACGTCGTTTAGCCATACAAATTAGTGACTTAGCGTATCAACAAGCAGATACTGTTGTTGAAAAACGCGGTCCAGCAGTCAGCGCAGCTTTTGCTGAAGATGGACAGCCCACGAAAGCAGCTATGGGTTGGGCTCGTGGCAATGGTATTGATGTTGCCGATGCTCAGCGTTTAGTGACTGATAAAGGTGAATGGTTATTACATAAAGCTCAAGTCACAGGTCAAGCATTAGATGCCTTGATTGAAGGTATCGTTACCCGTTCTGTCGCAAAGCTCCCCATCCCTAAACCGATGCGTTGGGGAAGCAGTGATACCCAATTTATCCGTCCTGTACACACGTTTACCGCAATGTACGGTGCTGATGTATTGCCAGCGACAGTTTTAGATATGCCATCCAATAATATATTACAAGGTCACCGTTTTCATGGTCCTCGTACGTTTACCTTAACGCATGCGGATAATTATGAAGCAGCCTGTCGTGAACATTTTGTCGTCGCCAATTATGCAGTACGCCAAGCTGATATTGCTCAAGGTCTGAATGATCAAGCCAAAGCCCTAGGGTTAACCGCTGATTATAATGAAGCGTTATTAGAAGAAATAGCCTCATTAGTCGAATATCCTGTGGTATTACAAGCGAGTTTTGAAGAGCGTTTTTTAGCTGTACCGAAAGAAGCACTAATATATACAATGAAAGATGACCAAAAATATGTACCACTGTTAGACAGTGACGGTAATTTATCTTCGACTTTCCTTTTTGTTAGTAACATTCAATCATCTGCGCCTGAGTATGTGATAGAAGGAAACCAAAAAGTGATTCGTCCTCGTCTAGCTGATGCTGAGTTTTTCTTTAATACCGATAAGAAACATTCATTGGCATCTCGTTTAGATTCTCTTAATAGTATTTTATTCCAAAAGCAGCTGGGTACATTGGCTGAAAAAGCCACACGTATTGAGCAAGTCGCCGGCTTTATTGCTCAGACAATTGGTGCGAATGCCGACCATGCCGCGCGTGCCGGTTTACTTGCTAAAACAGACTTAATGACTGAAATGGTTATGGAGTTTCCTGACGTACAAGGTGTAATGGGTAAATACTATGCGTTGAATGATGGCGAAGATACCAGTGTTGCACAGGCCATTGCTGAGCAATATATGCCTCGTCATTCCGGTGATGCATTACCTTCTACTGATGTCAGTGCCGCTGTTGCCTTAGCAGATAAATTAGACACACTCGCCGGTATTTTTGGTATTGGCATGTTACCTAAAGGTGACAAAGACCCATTTGCCCTTCGCCGTGCTGCTATCGGTGTGTTACGTATAATTACTGAGCGTAGCTATAATTTAGATGTACGCGAGTTATTAGCATTTGCTGTTTCCACCTATGGCGACAAGTTGACTAATATCGACACATTAGATAATGCGGTTGAATTTGTTCTAGGTCGTTTCCGTGCGATGTATCAAGACCAAGGGATCGATACGGATGTGATCCAAGCCGTCAGTGCACGAAATGTTTCAAAACCAACAGATTTTGCTGCTCGTGTGCATGCCGTAGCCGCGTTTAAAGCTCTACCGCAAGCCCAAGCACTAGCTGCGGCTAATAAACGTGTTGCTAACATTCTAGCGAAGAATGAAGTAACTGACAATTCAAGCGTGGATGAATCATTACTGAATGAACCACAAGAACGTGATTTATATCAGCAAATTACCCAACAACAAGCTACAGTTAATGTGGCGTTAGTTACCAATGACTACACGTCAATTTTAACTTCATTAGCGCAGTTGCAAGATTCGGTTGATGCATTTTTCGATAACATTATGGTCATGAGTGATGATGCGTCATTACGTCAAAACCGCTTAGCGTTATTGTTACAACTTCGTGCATTGTTCTTATCTACTGCAGATATTTCTGTTTTAGCGAACAAATAAAGGATCCATGCTGTAATATGCTTTCTCAAAAATTTCGACTGGTAATGCTTGCAGCTGTGATCACTCTCAGCGGTTGCGCATCTAATGTAAACATCCGTGAATATTTTCCGGTTGTTTCGACCACTGCATCTATTAATTACGAAGCCTTATATTTACGCGGTATTTTTAATTGGTGGGAAGCCGAACCAGCCTATAAAGTCATCTCTGGGGCTGATGGGTATTATGTTGACGTTAAATTAATTGCCGACGGACAGCCTTATGATTTTCGTTTCGCTGATAGTAATTATACAAGTGAGCTTAATTGTGGTGCGGATACACCTGATACACCTATAGCCCAAGGTCAAAAACATGATTTAGTATGTGTTTCAGGATCACACAATCTTCAGTTTATCCCTTCAGAAACAGGCACTTATCGTTTTAAACTGCTGACCAATGGGAATCCTACACTATTAATTACACGAGTAGATTTTTAATCCGCTATTAATTATTTGTTTTGCTTAATCATATAATAATCTCATAAAAAAAAGCCTTCTACTGAGTCATATACCAGTAAAAGGCTTTTTGTATCTTACTTATGATACTTTGCTCGTTGTCGGTTACACGTCTAAGTTTTCAACATTTAGCGCATTTGCCTCAATAAAGTGGCGGCGAGGTTCAACATGATCACCCATTAATGTGGTAAACAATTGATCCGCACTTATCGCATCTTCAATCTTAACTTGCAACATACGACGTGAATCAGGATCCATTGTCGTTTCCCATAACTGACTCGGGTTCATTTCCCCTAACCCTTTATAACGCTGGATATATTGACCACGTTTAGCTTCATGCATCAACCACTCTAACGCTTCTTTAAATGATTCTATAGCTTGTGTACGTTCACCACGTTGGATATACGCACCATCACTCATCATGCCATTTATTGCATCGTTAAGGGCTGCAATCTTTTTGTATTCGCTCGACTCTACAAAATCATAATCGATATTGTAGTTGTAATCGATACCGTGCATACGCATCGTCAACTTAGTATAGAAACGATTAAACTCTTCGTCTTTTAGTACTTCCCCTAAATACGTTGCACCATCAGATTCATCACTGGTCATCTGATTTACAAAGGAAGTAGTAAAAGCTTGCAGCTTCGCTTCATCGCTAAAGTCACTGGTACTTAATGTTTCAGAGTAAACTAACTGATTAAGTATATCTACTGGCATTAAACGATGCATGCGAGCGATCATTTTATCTGCTGCTTGATACTGTAATACCAATGTTTCTAGTGCTACACCACTAATTGCTGGTGCGCCTTCTGCAGTAAATAATGATGAGTTATCTACAGCAATCGATGTTAAATATGCATTAAGTGCTTCGTCATCTTTTAAGTATTGCTCTTGTTTACCTTTCTTAATTTTATACAACGGTGGCTGTGCAATATAGATATAGCCACGTTCAATAATTTCAGGCATTTGACGGAAGAAGAATGTTAGTAATAATGTACGAATGTGAGATCCATCGACATCAGCATCGGTCATAATGATGATGCTGTGATAACGTAGTTTTTCTGGATTATATTCATCACGACCAATACCACAACCTAATGCAGTGATTAACGTTGCAACTTCTTGTGATGATAACATTTTATCAAAACGGGCTTTCTCTACGTTTAGTATCTTACCTTTCAATGGCAGAATCGCTTGGTTTTTACGATTACGACCTTGTTTAGCAGAACCACCCGCAGAATCTCCTTCCACTATATAGAGTTCAGAGAAGGCTGGGTCTTTTTCTTGGCAATCAGCAAGCTTACCAGGTAAGCCAGCTAAATCTAATGCACCTTTACGACGAGTCATATCACGCGCTTTGCGTGCTGCATCTCGTGCGCGTGCCGCATCAATAATCTTACCCACTATGATTTTTGCATCAGCTGGGTTTTCTAATAGATACTCTGTCAATGTTTCACCCATTGCAGACTCTACCGCTGATTTAACTTCAGACGAAACTAACTTGTCTTTAGTTTGTGATGAGAACTTAGGATCAGGGACTTTCACTGAGATGACTGCAGTTAATCCTTCACGAGCATCATCACCTGTCGCACTAGTCGAGTTTTTGTTCTTCTTATTAAATCCTTCTTTTTCCATAAAAGTATTTAATGTGCGAGTGAGTGCTGAACGGAAACCGGCTAAGTGAGTTCCACCATCACGTTGTGGAATGTTGTTAGTAAAACAATAGATGTTTTCTTGGAACGAATCATTCCATTGCATTGATACTTCAACGGCAATACCATCTTCACGCTCAATGTTGAAGTTAAATGGTTTTTGATGCACAGGAGTTTTGTTTTGGTTTAAGTATTCAACAAACGCTTGAATCCCACCTTCATATTTGAAGTGGTCTTTTTTACCATCGCGCTCGTCTTCTAGAATGATAGATACACCCGAATTTAGGAACGATAGTTCGCGCAAACGTTTAGCTAATATTTCGTAATGAAATAAGATATTAGTAAAGGTATCTTCACTTGGCCAGAAACGAATTTCGGTACCTGTAGACGTCGTATCACCAACAGCTGCTAATGGCTCACTTGGGACACCATGAATGTATTCTTGTTCGAATACTTTACCACGACGTTTAATACGTAAACGCAACTTGTGTGATAATGCATTAACTACCGAGACACCCACACCGTGTAGACCGCCTGATACTTTATATGAGTTATCATCGAATTTACCACCTGCGTGAAGTACTGTCATGATGACTTCGGCTGCAGATATACCCTCTTCTTCATGAATCTCCGTTGGAATACCGCGCCCATCATCCGATACCGAAACAGAATTGTCTGTGTGAATTTTGATTTTTATATCGGAACAATGACCCGCTAAGGCTTCATCAATAGAGTTATCTACTACTTCAAACACCATGTGGTGTAAACCAGTGCCATCATCGGTGTCACCAATATACATACCTGGACGTTTACGTACTGCATCAAGTCCTTTTAGGACTTTGATACTGGACGAATCATAATTATTTTCTTCAGCCATATACTCACTGCTCCTCTTCGACGTGGCCATGTTCCACGTGAAACATTTTCTTATCATTATATTCTTCAACAAACGAAAGATGTGATTTCTCGATTGCTGTTACAAACAATTGCGTGTTTGTTGCTAAGAGCGCTTCGATAAAGTTTTTACGTTTATCCAAATCTAACTCTGCACCAATATCGTCTAACAAAAAAATGCCCGACTTATTGGTGGTTTCAAATAAATGTAGCGTTTGGGATAATTGTAATGCTGCTACCAGCATACGTAATTGTCCTCGAGATAAACGTTCAATAGCAATGATACCATCTGCTTTAATTTTTATATCTGCTTTGTGAATACCTACTGAGGTAAATCCCATCCGCGAATCATACGTTGTTTTTTCTTTTAAAGCAGAGATGAAATCAATCGATTTATCCCAACCCCGATTATACGAAATTTCTAGGGAAAACTCAGGTAAAAATTGCTCTGAAATGCGTTTAAATATCAATTTAAGCGCAGAAATATACTTTTGCCTATCCTCATCTATCTTTTCACCATATATCGCCAACTGGAGGCTCCAATAATCTAATTGGATACTGTCTATTTTTTTACCAGTTTGTTGCATTTTCAATAATGCATTACGTTGTTTGAGGACTTTGGCATAGCCAATAGATAGGTCATAAAAAGATTGTTCCACGTGAAACAATCCCCAATCTAAGAATCTTCTTCGCTGTGTTGGCGAACCCAATAATAGATCTGTCGATTGCGGTGTGAATATTTGCACGGGAATATAGGAGACTAAATTAGCTAAACGTTGCGAACGTTCACCGTTAATACTACATAAAAACTCGTCTTTGCTGTTACGCATTAATCCAATCTTATGAGTTTCGTTTTTATTATCGGTACACTCTGCAAATACACTAAATTGTGAGTGTGTAGATTGAATAACAGAACGGTGTTTATTGGTGCGAAAAGAACGACCAAAACCAAGATAATGTAGGGATTCTAAAAAGGAAGATTTACCGCTGCCGTTTTGCCCCACCACCACATTAAGATGTGGTGAGGGATAAATAGTCGCAGATTCAATGTTTCGAAATTGCGAGATCTGGACTTTGTCCAGTTTCATAATAAATTCAAGCTAAGGACTAAAGACGCATTGGCATGATGACGTATAATGCCGAACTATCCATGGCGTCTTCAATGAGTGCACTGGCGTTTGAATCCGATAAGTTAAACTTAACATCATCAGTTTTTAATGCATTCATTACATCAATCAAATATGCCACGTTAAAGCCAATTTCAAGATCTTCACCTTGATAGTTAACATCTACAATTTCTTCTGCTTCTTCTTGCTCAGGGTTATTGGCGGTAATCTTCAACTCACCAGCAGATAGGTTTAATCGAACACCACGAAATTTTTCATTTGATAAAATAGATGCACGACTAAATGCTTTTTTCATTACGTCTTTATTAGCAATCACTGCTTTAGTGGTTTCTTTCGGTAATACACGACGGTGATCAGGAAAACGTCCATCAACCAATTTAGAAGTAAAAACAAAATCTGCAGACTTGACACTAATATGGTTAGAACCAATTTTAATTTTAACCGAACTATCATTTGATTCAATCAAGCGGTTAATTTCAAGTACACCTTTACGAGGAATAATCACCTGACGAACTGGAAGTGTATCCGTCGTATACGCTAAGTTACATAACGCTAAACGGTGACCATCAGTCGCAACCGTACGAATATTGTTTTCTTCAGTTTCTAATGACATTCCATTTAAATAATAACGCACATCTTGCTGTGCCATAGCAAAGCTAGTGCTATCAATTAAATGCTTTAAATCACTTTGCGAAATAACAAACTCAACGTCTGCTTGCCAATCTTCTAAGTTAGGATAATCAGCTGCATTTAACGTAGAAAGAGTATAACGCCCACGACCTGAACGTATCGTCGCTTTATTACCATCAACCTGGAACGTAATATCATTTCCGTCAGAAAGACCACGACATATATCTACTAATTTTTTAGCCGGGACAGTAATCTCACCTTCTTCATAACCTTCAGATGATAAAGCTAAATGAGAAATAAGTTCTACTTCTAAATCTGTTCCCGTTAAAGTCAACGTACCATCTTTTACGACTAATAAAATATTAGATAAAATTGGTAGAGTATGGCGACGTTCAATTGCACCAGAAACTAATTGCAACGGTTGTAAAAATTGTTCACGGCTGATCGTAAATTTCATGGTCAGGATCTCATTGGCTGTAAGCGTTATTTCATTATGCCATTCTAATGCTTAAGAAGACAAAGTTCTAATTAAATTCTTGTAGTCTTCCTTTATATCATGACTTTCTTCTTTTAACTGTTCGATTTTTCGACAAGCATGCAAAACAGTCGTGTGATCCCTGCCCCCAAATCCATTGCCTATTTCAGGTAAACTGTGGTTAGTCAATTCCTTAGCTAGAGCCATCGCCATTTGTCTTGGACGAGCAACACTTCGACTTCGGCGTTTGGATAATATATCAGCAACTTTAATTTTATAATAATCAGCAACTGTCTTTTGAATATTATCCACAGTCACTAATTTATCTTGTAACGCTAATAAATCACGTAATGCTTCACGAACAAAATCAATACTTATCTCACGCCCTGTAAAATTAGCATTAGCAATTACCCTATTTAAGGCACCTTCTAATTCACGTACATTTGTACGTAAACGTTTCGCGATAAAGAAGGCAACTTCATTGGGGAGTTTAATTTTATTTTCTTCTGCCTTGCGCATTAATATAGCAACACGAGTTTCTAATTCCGGAGGCTCAATAGCTATCGTTAAACCCCAACCGAATCGTGATTTAAGGCGGTCTTCTACCCCGACAATTTCTTTAGGGTATTTGTCAGACGTGAGGATAATCTGTTGGTTACCTTCTAACAAAGCATTAAATGTGTGAAAAAATTCTTCTTGTGAACGATCTTTGCCTGCAAAAAATTGGATATCATCAATCAATAATGCGTCGACCGAACGATAATACCGTTTAAAATCATCAATCGCATTATTTTGTAATGCCTTAACCATATCTTGGACGAAACGCTCAGAATGCATATAGACAATCTTAGCATTGGGTTTAGTCGCAGCAATCCCATTCCCTACCGCATGTAACAAGTGAGTTTTACCTAAACCTGTACCGCCATAAATAAATAAAGGATTATATGCACCACCAGGATCATTTGCCACAGACGTAGCTGCAGCTCGCGCTAACTGGTTTGACTTACCTTCAACAAAATTATCAAATTGGTAATTAGGATTAATATTACTTTTATATTGCGATACCATAGGCGGAATATCTGCCGTTGCAGCAACAGAAACTACAGGCGCTTTTGGTTGAGTTGCGGCGGGCATACTAGTTTGGATTGAAGAATTGGAAACGCCTGAAGATAAAGGCGTATTTGATTGATTTGAACGTTTGGCAAATACATCCAAAATTAACTTAGGAGGCTCACCTGGGGCAGAATGATATTCACTTATTAAATGAGAAATTTGATTAAGGTATTTATCTCTGACCCAATCAAGCACGAAACGATTTGGTGCAAAAAGTGTGATGGCAATTAATTGTCCTTCTTCTAATTGCAAATCAGCCTGTAATGGTCTTATCCACATATTAAATTGCTGTGCGTCTAAATCAAGCGACAAACGCTCTAGACACTGCTCCCAAAGTTGCATATCAAACCCTTTATAATTATTATCTGTGGCTAATTATACGCCTATCCACAGTCCAAACAATAAATAATATAGCTCTAGACGTTAAGCGACTGTATTTATTATATTTTTACTTGTGGATAAAAAATCAATATAAGCTGAATATTGTCACTAAATCAGTGGGTAATGGGATATTTAGGGGTATAAACATGAATCATAAATAGCATTAAAGATTAACGCTGTGGATAAATAATAAACGATTATAATTATCCAATGCAGGCAAATATTTTGGCACATAAAAACGAAATAAACGGTTAAATTGCGAGTAAAGCGTATTTAGTTATGATCAATATAATGGTCTATAATTGATAACTAATAATGTTGATCATTTTCTGCGCGATTTATGTAATAAACGGTGCATTAAGCATTGACAAAACGTGATTAGATCTCTATTATTGCGCGTCCTTTTACAGCGGTATTGATGAATTTCACGTCATTGGCTTAATCGAACCTATATTTATATAGTGGTATATGTTCAGCCGGTAACAACATTTTTCACGCATTGTGTTTAACTAAACTATAAAGTAGAGACTTAGGTAATGAAAAGAACATTTCAACCAAGCAATTTAAAACGCGCTCGTTCACATGGTTTCCGTGCTCGCATGGCAACTAAAAATGGTCGTAAGATTCTTGCAAATCGTCGTGCAAAAGGTCGCGCACGTTTATCTGCATAATCAAAGCACATAACGAGTATTAAAGTGGGTAACGTATCGTTCACTCGGGAGTTACGCCTGTTAACTCCGGCCCACTTTAGTTATGTTTTTTCTGAAGCTGTACCTGCACCTTCGAAACACGTTACTATCCTCGCACGCATTAACTCACAAAATGACCATCCTCGGTTAGGTATAACTATTGCCAAAAATCGTGTTAAAAAAGCACACGACCGTAATAGATTAAAGCGCGTTATTAGAGAAAGTTTCCGTCATCACCAGCATTTTTTACCAAATGTTGATATTATCGTGATCGGAAAGAGTAATCTTGATACTCTTAGCAACCAAGAATTTAATGAACTGCTTAACACCCTATGGAAAAAGCTAAAAATACGCTGCGAAAAATCTTAATTTTTCCATTTATAGCGCTGATTAGATTTTACCAAATCGCTATTTCTCCTTTTTTAGGCAGTAATTGTCGGTTTCATCCTACGTGTTCACAGTATGCGTTAGATTCATTTAAGACCTATGGATGTATAAAAGGTGTTTGGTTATCTGGCCGTCGCATATTAAAATGTCATCCGTTTCATCCAGGTGGGATTGATCCCGTGCCTGATAACAATAAAAATCACAAACCTAAGTAAGAGACCAAAATGGAATCACAACGTAGTTTTATGCTTATTGCCCTTGCACTAGTGAGTTTTTTACTATGGCAGGAATGGCAGTCAGCATACGGGCCAAAAGCGGTCACGCCAGTTGAGCAAACACAAAACGAATTAGCATTACCTGAGGCAAAATTTGTCGCGAGTACTAATTCAACTGTCCCTAATTCAGTAAATAGCTCAGTAAATAGCTCAGTAAATAACTCGACAGAAAATGCAGCTACTAACAGTGCAGTTGACGTACCAGCCGGTATGGCTAGTCAACCGACTGTCCCTGTTATGCAAAATCAACAAGGTCAAAGTGAGCGTTTTGTTGATGTTGTCACAGATACATTATTGGTAACAATTGATTTATTAGGTGGCGATGTAATTAAAGCCAACTTAGTTAAATATCCTGTTACTAAAGGTTCTAGCGATTCTTATAGCTTATTACGTCCTAACGCAGCTGCATTATATGTGGCGCAAAGTGGATTAATCGGCACTAATGGTCCAGATGCTAATCCTGCAGGTCGTCCTTTATACACAACAAGCAGCATGCAATATACGTTAAATAATGACACCTTATCAGTACCACTTAGTTGGGTCGGGAATGATGGTATACAAATTACTAAAACGTTTATCTTTACCCGTGGTAGTCATGCGATAGAGTTACAACAAACTGTTGCTAATAACTCGATTAATACCGCAATCGTTCAGCCCTATGCTCAACTTAAACAAACCTTCGCTTTACCTGAAGGTAACATGTTTATGCCAACTTATCGTGGCGCAGCATATGGTACGGATCAAGAACAGTATCAAAAACATCCGTTTAGCGATATTGAAGAAGAAAATCTACGCATCGCCACCCCAGCTGGTTGGATTGCAATGATCGAGCATTACTTCTTATCTGCTTGGGTACCACCACAAGATAAAACCAATACTATTTATACCCGGTCTATAAATAACGAGTTTGCCACTATAGGTTATACCTCAGAACCAGTAAGTATTGCTGCCGGTACTCAAACCATCTTAGAAAGTGTCCTGTATCTGGGTCCTAAAGATCAGGATACACTTAAGCTATATGCCACAGGCTTAAACTTAACTGTTGATTATGGCTTTTTATGGTTTATCTCTGAATGGTTATTCTGGTTACTACAAATTATTCAAGGTGTGGTTGTAAACTGGGGCGTCGCAATTATCATCATTACTATTATTGTTAAAGGGATCATGTATCCATTAACCAAAAAGCAATATGAATCAATGGCGAAGATGCGCGTATTAGCACCTAAAATGACCCAATTGAAAGACCGATTTGGCGATGACCGCCAAAAAATGTCACAAGCTATGATGGAGCTGTATAAGAAAGAAAAGGTCAACCCTATGGGCGGCTGTTTCCCTCTATTACTGCAAATGCCAATATTCTTAGCCCTTTATTGGGTATTCCTAGAAAGTGTTGAATTGCGCCAAGCTGACTTTGTATTGTGGATCACTGATTTATCGACTAAAGACCCATTCTTTGTTTTACCTGTGTTAACTGGTATTTCAATGTACATGCTTCAGAAGTTACAGCCAATGACGGTAACCGATGAAATGCAAAAGAAAATCATGCAGTTTATGCCTGTCATGATGACTATTTTCTTTATGTGGTTCCCAGCCGGTCTAGTCTTGTATTGGTTAGTGAGTAACATCATTACGTTGGTTCAAGCAAAAATAATTTATGCATCAATGGAAAAACGTGGCATAAAAGCACACTAGTTTTTAGACCAAAATATGATATAAGCCGTTTGTTTCAAGCTCTGTCTTGATGAAGCAAACGGCTTTTTTATTGGCAAATTGTACTTGTGACCTAAAAGCACCGTATAATATGTAACAACCATTTTTTATAAGGAATACACCATGCCTACTTTTGATATTGTCTCTGAAATTAATAAAGTTGAAGTCGCTAATGCTGTTGATAACGCCAATCGTGAACTTGCAACGCGATTTGATTTTCGTGGCGTTGAAGCCTCATTTGAATTAGTTGGCGAAACTGTTGAAATAGTTGGTGAAGGTGAGTTTCAACTGAAGCAAATGATGGATATCTTACGCAACTCTTGTGTTAAACGGGGTGTTGACACCAAATCGTTGGATATGCAAAGTGTAGATCGTAGTGGTAAATTGCATAAACAAAAGGTTGTGTTCCAAGAAGGTATTGACCAAGAAACGGCTAAAAAAATCATCAAATTGATTAAAGATGCAAAGATGAAAGTGCAAACAGCCATTCAAGGTGAAAAACTACGTGTTACTGGTAAAAAACGCGATGATCTTCAACAAGTCATGCAATTAGTTAAAACGGCTGATTTAGGTCAACCGTTTCAGTTTGAAAACTTCCGAGATTAATTCACTATGAGTGTTGTTGATCAAGTTACTCCTGCACCTAACTTATTCCATCAAGATACTATTGTGGCGCAAGCTACCGCTATAGGGAAAGGCGGCGTAGGGATCATTAGAGTATCAGGTCCACAAGCGCAAGTAGTGGCTCAGGCTATTATTGGTCATTGCCCTGCCCCGCGTTACGCCCATTATGGTGACTTTAAAGGCAGCGATGGAACCGTACTTGATCAAGGAATTGCACTATATTTTCCCAATCCACATTCTTTTACTGGCGAAGATGTTCTTGAATTACAAGGGCATGGTGGTCAGATAATTATGGATATGCTGATCCAAGCTATCCTTTCTCAGCCACACATTCGTTTAGCCAAACCTGGAGAATTTTCAGAACGGGCATTTTTAAATGATAAATTAGATTTAGCACAAGCCGAAGCGATTGCAGATTTAATTGATGCATCATCCGAGCAAGCTGCGCGAAGTGCACTACGTTCGTTACAAGGTGAGTTTTCAAAACGTATCAATGAACTAGTAGAGAGTATTATTCATTTACGCATGTATGTGGAAGCCGCGATTGATTTTCCTGAAGAAGAAATCGATTTTTTGTCTGATGGTAAGGTCCAAGGCGACTTAAACCATATTGTAGCGACACTTGCTAGCGTGCAACAACAGGCAAAACAAGGCAGTATTTTACGCGAAGGCATGCAAGTAGTTATTGCCGGGCGTCCTAACGCTGGTAAATCGAGTTTACTCAATGCTTTGTCTGGCAGAGATGCGGCTATTGTCACTGAAATTGCAGGTACGACGCGGGATGTGCTGTCTGAGCATATTCACATAGATGGGATGCCGCTGCATATCATCGATACAGCAGGGCTCAGAGATAGCCCAGATATTGTCGAACAAATTGGGATTGAACGGGCATGGCAAGCTATTCAAAATGCTGATCGAGTGTTGTTTATGGTTGATAGCCATACTCAAGCTGATGACAGTACTGATCCTCATCAAATTTGGCCTGAATTTATGGCTAAATTACCTGCTGAATTAGGCGTGACAGTGATCCGTAACAAAGCAGATTTGAGTGGTGCGCCTGTTGGTTTTAGTAATGATCATGGTTATCCAACATTTACTATTAGTGCAGCATTACATGATGGCGTAGATCTGGTTACGGCACATTTAAAAGATTGCATGGGATTTAATACTACTAGCGAAGGTCAGTTTATTGCTCGACGTCGCCATGTATTAGCCATTGAAGATGCGGCTAATCATTTACATACGGGTAAAGAACAACTCGAATTGAATTTTGCTGGTGAATTACTAGCTGAAGAATTACGCTTAGCGCAACTATCCTTAAATGAAATTACCGGTGAATTTAGTTCGGATGATTTGTTGGGTAAAATTTTCTCTTCATTTTGTATTGGTAAATAAACATGCTGCAAGTTGAAATCATTGTAGGCTCGGTATTAGGTGCAACAGAATATGTAGCAGATGCAATAGCGGCGGTATGCCCAGAAATTGGGTTAATTGCAAACGTGCATTTTTCTCCAAATTTGGCTGATATTAATCCCGATGTACCATGGATAGTATGTAGCTCGACACATGGTGCCGGTGATTTACCTGATAATATTCACGCATTTCATAAACAACTCCAAGACAGTACATTAGCCAATCCGTTCTTAATAGTGGGTTTAGGTGACAGTAGCTATGATACTTACTGCCAAGGTGCTCAAACTCTGTATGATACATTGCTACGTACTGGAGCCAATGCACTGCAAGTCCCCTATTTGGTCGATGTATTACACCACCCTATTCCTGAAGACTTGGTAGTAGCGTGGATCACACCATATTTAACAGCTCTTGCAGCGAATGAAGCTTAAATATGAATACGAGTAGAAAGCACAACATATGAATCAAGCTGAACTGCATGCCTTACAACAAACTATAAGTCATTACGCACGTGTATTATATTGTGTGTATTTACAACCGCATGCAAATGTATTGAGTGGTGCAAGTGAACCTATTAAAAATAAAGCTATAGGAAAGTTATTAGGGGATCAATACAATACTTTTACACAAGGTAGACAGATTAATTCAGTGATCCAAGAATTAATAGATGTAGGGTTAGTCAATATCAATGCTAAAACTGATCTTTCGCGCAGTATCCAAGATCAACGTGTTGCACTACCATTAATGGTGTTAAAAGATGATGCCTATCAGATTTTGCATGGTGCTATAGCCCCTATGCATGGACAGTGGTTACCCGATGAAACCTTGTATCAAGAATTATCATCCTTAGTTGGATTAATAGATAAAAGTTATACATTGGAAGATGTCGGTGAGTTTGTCGCCTATTGGTTAGGCCGACCACAAAATCGCTTTACCTTGTTTCAATGGACCCAGAAATTTGTATTACAACGTAAGCAATTTGCTCAACGTGGTAACAGACAGCAAACGGCACAAACCGTGATAGGCAGTCAGCAAGTAAAAACTACCGCGGGTATAGTGGCTGATGATAAAACCCGAGCGCTAGTTGAAAAATATAATAAACCTAATAACGAAGATTGAGAATAATTGTGGATAATATTGCAGATAAAATTGATCGTTTAGCCAAAACGCTAGGGAAGCGTACCCCTCTGGAAAAAGATTATATTAGCTATGAAAACTTACGTAGTGATTATGAATCTAAGGCTAATGCAGAGATCAGGCAATTACAACACGCAACCAAAAAAGATCGCATCGCGTCTTTGCATGGTAATGCCGATCTCAATCCTGATTGGCGTTTTAATACATTAGTTAATGATGCTGATGATGTAAATGAAGCAATTAGTATCGCCCAGTCTTTTATTGCGGCACATGACGATCCGCACTGGCGCAATAATAGTTCACACATGATGATTTTTTATGGGGATTATGGCCGAGGTAAATCTCATATTGCCGGTGCTATTGCGCATGAATTAATAGAAAAATATGAAACGAGCGTTTTATATCGTCAGTTAAGCTCACTCTTAGATATGCGTTTTTTCTCTTATGATTTTAATTCTAAAGATAGCGTGGGTGAAAATTTCCGTCGTCTACAACGTGATTTACTCAATGTTGATTTACTTATATTAGATGAAGTATGTGTCAATGAAACGATGCTTAAGAAAAATGCCCAAAGCTGGTTAGGTAACCTGCTTCGCCAACGATTAGTGAATCACAAAAACTGCATACTGATCACTAACCATGAGTTACCTGATTTAGAAATTGCATTAGGTAAGTATTGTGCAGAATCAATTAATGAATACGATAAGTACAAGGTACGTTTTACAGGTCCAAGTCGCCGTGAACAGCTTGGTCCAGAAGCTATTAGTAGCACTCCAGTGCATCAATCTGCTGGTACGCCGCAAAATGCAGGTCAAACTTATTCACAAAGCCCTGCGCAAAGTCCGACACACAGTAACTATACTAATCGACCGCAAGGCGGTTACCGACCTGGACAGGACTTATACAAGTAATTGTTTTAGCAGCTAATTTTTATGTCTATTTTAGCGGCTATTTCAGTTCAAAAATTATAATCCACTTAAGTGAGGTAAGGCGTTAAATGCGCCTTTCTTTTCACAGGTTTTTGCCCCAATTTGACTGGCAAACTTAACTGCTTTAAACAAAGTGTCAGCATCAAATGATTGGGTTGATGTGATTTTGTGCATAGAACAGTAACTCAAAAAACCACTGATAAATCCATCACCCGCACCAGTGGTATCAACCACTTTTTGAGGCATAAAAGGTGTGATCTGAAGGTTATCCACTGATCTATTCATCACAGTGATTGGATTAGCTCCATCAGTAATCAAAATCACCGCACCATTAGCAATATTGTCATTGATGATTGTTGTAAAGTTGGGGATAACCGTTTCTAAATGCGCATATTCTTCTTTACTAAATTTTAAAATATCCGCCAAGATCATCAAATCACCTACTCTCTCTGGTAAATACTGAACTTGCTCTGCTGGCCACAGGTTTTCTCGTAAATTAACATCAAGACTGATTAACGCACCGGTTTGTTGGATTGCCATTAAGCCCAATAACGTCGCGTTATGATTAGCTGGCAAGGTTGACGTATTCGAACACAAATGAATAATGTCGCCAGTAGTGAATGGATAAGCGGTTATCGACTTAGTAGTAAAATCTAAATCTGCAGTATTATGACGATAAAATTGAAACGATCGCTCACCACAATCATCCAAACTCACTAAAACTAATGCTGTAGAATGTGAAGATATAGGGCTATATGCTAGTTCCACTCCAACAGCCTGTAATTCTGTGGTAAGTAATCTCCCCATCGCATCACTGCTCAACGTGCCAATAAAAACACTTTTTTGTCCTAATTTAGCGACACCGACCGCTACGTTTGCTGGTGCACCACCAGCGCATTTGACACAGTGTGACGAATCGTTATCAGCAGGCAGTAAATCAATTAATGCTTCACCAAATGAAATAATAGCCATATAAACGCTCCTATTTAAAAATTTTGTATTGTATTTATGTAAATACGATGTAAACTTATGATATAGCTTAATCGATTAAGAATCAAACTAAAGGTTGTGAAATGTCACTAAAAAATCAGGTTCAACTTATCACTTACGTAGACCGTTTAGCAAATGGTGGTTTAGATAAACTCAATACACTATTGAGTCATGAATTTGCAGGCTTGTTTGGTGGTGTCCATTTATTACCTTTCTTCAATCCTATTGATGGTGAAGACGCTGGATTCGATCCCATTGACCATACACAAGTAGACAAACGAATAGGTACTTGGTCTGATATTGCTAGTATTGGTGCAACTCACGATATTATGGCTGACTTAATCGTCAACCACGTGTCTGCTCGGTCACTCGTATTTCAAGATGTTTTAGCTCAAGGCTCACAATCGCCTTATTTTGACCTGATCATGACCAAAGAAAAAGTATTTGGGCTAGAGGCTACTCAAGCGGATATAGATAAAATTTACCGCCCTCGCCCTACCCCTTGCTTTACCCCTATGACGTGTGCCACTGGGGAAGTAATGAATGTTTGGACCACATTTACCTCTAATCAAATAGATATAGATGTTACTCGTGAACAAGGTCAAGCATACTTAGACCGTATTCTAGATACGTTTGAACAAAACAACATTAAGCTCATACGCCTTGATGCCGCAGGTTATGCCATTAAAAAAGCAGGGACTAATTGCTTTATGCTAGATGATACATTTGATTTTATCAATGCATTATCAGCCAAGGCCAATACACGAGGCATGAACTGTCTAGTCGAAATCCACTCGTATTACAAAACTCAAATAGAAATAGCTAAACGCTGTGAAGCCGTTTACGACTTTGCATTGCCACCATTAGTCCTACACACTTTATTTAATAATGATGCGCAAGCGTTGATTGATTGGTTAAGTATCGCACCCCGAAACTGCGTCACAGTATTAGATACACATGATGGCATTGGCATTGTTGATGTTGGTCCAGAAGGTGATAAGCCAGGATTATTAACGCATGAACAAATTGATGATTTAGTCGAATCTATTCACCATAATTCACAAGGTCAAAGTCGTAAAGCTACCGGTGCAGCTGCAAGTAATGTTGATTTGTATCAAGTAAATTGTACTTACTTAGATGCATTGGGCAACAACAAACAAGACTATTTGTTAGCACGTGCTATCCAGTTTTTTGCACCAGGGATCCCTCAAGTATATTATGCTGGAGTATTAGGGCTTAACAATGACATGGCATTATTAGCTAAATCACAAGTTGGTCGGGATATAAATAGACCTTACTTAGATGATGCTACATTGCAAGAGGCGCTTACTACGCCATTTTTTGGTGCTATGAAAACCTTGATTAAATTACGCAATACCCATCCAGCATTTAATGGTGAATTTACTATTTCATTAAAAGATCATAGTTTAAAAATGCAATGGCAGTTAAATGAACAGGCTATTTGTTTACATATTGATACCGAAAATCATTTAGGTAGCATCACTACAATGATAGATAATATTAATCAGCAAACCTTTAATATTAAAGATGAAAGTATAAAATAAACATATTTGCTTACGCTTTTTACAACCTTTTAACCATTGCTTGCGACTACACTGTTAAGACTGATACCACATCAATCATTACAACAGGAAAGTCATTATGAATACACTTCACCGCAAGCAATGGGCCATTACCTCTGTATTTACCACGTTAGTTATCGTCATTTCAGCTACTTTTACCTTATCTCTTCATGCCAAAACATTGCAAGATACTTTCGCAGCATCTCCTAGTGGCGGTTTACAAGTCAAAACTAATACTACACACATCGGGTGGCAACATTAAAATAATAAAATCGAATAATATCAATAACTTAATGTAAATATACACATTTATCCACAACTTAATCAAAGCATATACATATATGTGGATAACTACACGAATAACTTGAGATCAACTACTGTATATCAAGATCATAACTTTTCTTTAAACTAGCCCTGTGGATAACCATGCACTTTATACACAGTATATACGCACTTACAAACGGTGCTTAAGGACAGTTATGATCGCTGTAAGTATTTAATATTAATAGAAAAAAATGGCTTACACACAGAAAACACCTCCCTTAATAATAATAGTAATAATCTATACTCTATTTAAAAGCTTATATATATTAGAGGCGATGCTTTTCACAAAGCATTGTTAACTTTCTAGCAAATCAGCTAAAATACAATCGTCAAATTTTATAGGTCAAGTTACATGTTTCACGAAAAAGCATTCGATGTCATTGTAGTAGGTGGTGGTCATGCCGGCACCGAAGCTGCGCTTGCTGCTGCCCGAATGGGTGCACAAACCTTATTGTTAACGCATAACATGGATACATTAGGGCAAATGTCATGTAATCCTGCCATTGGTGGGATTGGGAAAGGACATCTAGTTAAAGAAATTGATGCACTTGGTGGTGCAATGGCTCATGCCATTGATCTTGCAGGGATCCAATTTCGTACGCTAAATGCGTCAAAAGGCCCCGCAGTGCGCGCTACGCGCGCACAAGCCGACCGAGGGTTATATCGTAATGCCGTGCGCAATATGCTTGAGCATCAAGAAAACTTGACCATTTTTCAACAATCTTGTGATGATATTATCGTTGAGCAAGATCGCGTTACAGGTGTTGTAACGCAAATGGGCTTAAAATTTAAAGCCAAAACTGTCGTTATCACGGTAGGCACATTTCTAGGTGGCACTATCCACATAGGATTAGAAAATTACAAAGGTGGTAGAGCCGGCGATCCTCCATCAATTGCACTTGCCGAGCGCTTACGGGCATTACCATTCAGAGTTGATCGTCTAAAAACAGGTACTCCTGCACGGCTAGATGCACGAACTTTAAACTACGATGTAATGCAACCTCAGCCCGGTGATACACCGTTACCAGTATTTTCGTTTATGGGGAATGTTGATCAACATCCACGACAAATTCCCTGTTACATCACACATACCAATGAGCGTACCCACGAAATTATCCGAGGTGGATTAGACCGTTCACCCATGTATACTGGTGTAATCGAAGGAATTGGGCCACGTTATTGCCCAAGTATTGAAGATAAAATTAACCGTTTTTCGGATAAAGACTCACATCAAATTTTTGTTGAGCCAGAGGGATTAAACTCAATAGAGATCTATCCAAATGGAATTTCAACATCATTGCCATTTGACGTGCAATTTAATTTGGTACGTTCGATTAAAGGATTTGAGAATGCACATATCATTCGTCCTGGATATGCGATTGAATATGACTTTTTTGACCCACGTGATCTTAAACAATCCTTAGAAACCAAGTTTATTGGCGGATTGTTTTTTGCTGGCCAAATCAATGGTACTACAGGTTACGAAGAAGCTGGAGCGCAAGGGTTAATCGCCGGAGCCAACGCAGCATTGCAAACTCAAGACAAAGAAGCGATCAGTTTGCGTCGTGATCAAGCCTACATTGGTGTGTTAATTGATGATTTAGCTACTATGGGTACCAAAGAACCGTACCGCATGTTTACATCTCGAGCTGAATATCGATTATTGTTGCGTGAAGACAACGCTGATATGCGTTTAACACCATTAGGGCGAGAAATTGGTTTGGTCGATGATGTACGTTGGGCAGCATTTAATGAAAAATTAGAACTAATTGAACTAGAAAGACAACGCTTGAAAGGACAATGGATCCATCCGCATCATGCAGCCGTTCCGCTGCTAAATCCGCTGCTAAAAAATCCAATAAATCGTGAACATTCTCTTGAAGAAATGATCCGTAGACCGGAAATGACTTATGCCAAGCTAATGGATATAGAGGGTTTAGGCCCTGGTTTGACACATCAACAAGCGGCTGAGCAGGTTGAAATTCAAATTAAATATGCCGGTTACATTGAACGTCAAAAAGATGAAATAGCCAAAACACAACGTCATGAAATGACATTGTTACCACCACAATTTGATTATTCGCAAATTTCAGGATTATCCAATGAGGTGGTCGCAAAATTAACGGATGCGCGTCCAGAAACCTTAGGCAAAGCATCACGCATTTCAGGGATCACGCCTGCGGCGATTTCATTGCTCTTGGTATATTTGAAAAAACATAACATGCTGCGAAAGTCTGCATAAATTTTTTGCATCAGCAATAAGGCGCAGTAAATGACTCAACAGTCACCAGAATTACAAGCACAAGATCAACAACTTGTGCAAAAATTACAATTTTTGATCAGTAAAACGCAGCTAGTTGTGTCAGATGTGCAGCTACAAAAATTAGTGATGTACATCGAAATGATGCACAAATGGAACAAAGCGTATAATTTAACTTCTATTCGCCAGATTGATGATATGTTAGTTAAGCATATCTTAGATTCCATAATAGTAGCCCCACTCCTCAAAGGTAAACGCTTTATCGATGTGGGAACTGGACCGGGATTACCTGGTATTCCACTTGCGATTATGCATCCTGACTATGAATTTGTATTGTTGGATTCATTAGGAAAACGCGTAAGATTTATGCAACAAGTGGCATATGGCCTAAAATTGAATAATATTTTACCGGTACAATCACGGGTAGAAGAATACACAGACCCGCATGGATTCGATGGTGTGATATCACGAGCGTTTGCAAGTATAAAAGATATGTTGCACTGGTGCGGTCATTTGGTAAATACTAACGGGGAGTTCTTAGCGTTAAAAGGGCAATACCCAGAGAACGAACTAACCGATATGCCGGCAGGTTATGCACTAACTGAATGTGTACAACTGCATGTACCACAACTGATTGGTGATCGTCACTTGATCAGAATTAAATCAACCGCTTAATCAGATAAAGAGAATGCCGCGTGGCTAAAATTATTGCAATAGCGAATCAGAAAGGTGGAGTAGGTAAAACCACGTCGACAGTGAACGTAGCAGCGTCCATGGCTGCAACTAAACGTCGGGTTTTATTGATCGATCTTGATCCGCAAGGAAATGCAACGACCGCCAGTGGTGTGTCTAAACACGATGTTAAAAACACGTGTTATGAATTACTCATCGAAGATAAACCTGCCAAAGAAGTGATCATCACAGAAACAAGCGGAAAATATCATTTGATTGCAGGTAATTCAGATAATACCGCCGCCGAGGTCAAATTGATGGAGTTGTATGCACGAGAAGTTCGCTTGCGCAATGCACTCGAGACGGTTCGTGATGATTATGATTTTATTTTTATTGATTGCCCGCCATCATTGTCACAGTTAACAGTGAATGCATTAGCCGCTGCCGATTCAGTGATTGTTCCCATGCAGTGTGAATATTATGCACTGGAAGGCTTAACGGAATTGATGGGCACAATTGAAAAATTAGCATCAGTTGTCAACAAAGATTTATGCATCGAAGGGATTTTACGAACGATGTATGATCCGCGTAATCGATTGGCCAATGATGTATCAGAACAACTAAAACGACATTTTGGAAAGCTGGTGTACCGCACAGTGATACCTCGCAATGTTCGTTTGGCAGAAGCACCCAGTTACGGTACACCAGTGATGTACTATGACAAATCTTCAACCGGTGCTAAGGCTTATCTGGCATTAGCAGGGGAAATTCTCCGTCGTAAAGACACCGTTGCCACACAAAAAATTGCATAGGAAATAATATAAAATGGCTGGAAAAAGTAAAGGGTTAGGTCGAGGATTAGATGCGTTGTTAAGCACCTCGCGCAGCGCTGCCCCTGATGCAGTTAATTCTGATGGACAGCCTAGTTCCGTTTCTCTTGACGGCTCATTACGTCATATTCCAATCGAATTTTTACAACCTGGTAAGTATCAACCGCGCAAAGATATGTCGCCTGATGCCCTTGAAGAATTATCAACATCGATTAAAGCTCAAGGGATTATTCAACCGATTGTTGTTCGCAGTGTCGGAGAAAACAAGTATGAAATTATTGCAGGCGAACGTCGCTGGCGCGCATCGCAAATGGCAAAACTGCATGAAGTACCTTGTTTAATCAAAGAAGTGCCAGATGAAGCAGCCGTCGCGATTGCGCTAATTGAAAATATACAACGTGAAGATCTCAATGCGATGGAAGAAGCCCAAGCGCTTGATCGCCTTATGAAAGAATTTGAATTAACTCACCAAGAAGTAGCCCAAGCAGTAGGTAAATCACGTACAACAGTCACCAATTTATTACGCTTAAATTCGTTAACTGATGAAGTAAAAAAGTTGCTTGAGTACGGTGATATTGAAATGGGCCATGCCCGAACCTTACTCGCATTATCGGGAGAAACGCAAGTTGAAGCAGGCAAACATGTTGCTGGCAAAAGCCTTAGTGTGCGTGAAACTGAAAATTATGTGCGTAAATTACTCAATCCACCACCAGAAGCTGTAGCTAAACAAGTCGACCCGGATGTAGCACGTCTACAAACCGATCTAGCTGAAAAAATCGGTGCACACGTTAAAATCAATGCCAATAAGCAAGGTAAAGGTAAAGTCGTCATCGATTTTACTGATTTAGAACAATTAGACGGCATCTTAGGCTTTTTCAAGTAATAAAAAGTCATTCAATTGGGCGTAAAAGTTTACGACTTTGGATCTACTACTTTCACATTATCTAGGCTTTTAAAGGGCTTAAGTTCCTATTTACAGTACATTATCATCTAAATGTATGCACACCATCATAATTATCATTGATCTTTATTAGTTGAAATAATCCACAGTCTCAGTATACTTCCATCCGCTAAAGTTAGGATTTAATGTAAGAGAGTTAATGTGGTGTATTCAATGGTTGGTAAAGGTAAGATACTAGCCAAAAAGACATTCCAATTACAACTCTGTGTCATCGCGATTTGTTCGCTACTTTTCCTAGTTATTTTCAACACCTATGCAGGCCTATCTTATTTGATTGGGGCTGGTATTAGTGTATTACCTAGCATGGTTTTTGCATTTTTCGCGTTCCGGTTTGCCGGCGCAACCAAAAAAGAGTTAGTGATGCAGAGCTTTAGCCAAGGCTCAAAACTAAAATTGGCAATGACAATTATATTATTTGTGATGGCATATCAATTAACACTGCTGCAACCGGTGTTCATGTTAATTGGATTTGCGATCACAACGGCGACGCATACCATTTGTATCATTTGGATGAGCAAGCGCTAAACAACAATTTCTAATTAAACGTGGGTTATACAATGGCATCTGAATATACGACTTCTGAATATATCCAACACCATTTAACCAATGCTGTCATGTGTACTACCGAAAATGGTATTGCATTCAACAAAGCTTGTAGCGATGCAGGTTTCTGGTCATGGCACATCGACACACTTTTGTGGTCAATTGGTTTGGGTGTTCTTTTCTTATGGGTTTTCACCAACGCTGCTCGCAAGGCAACAACAGGTGTTCCTACAAAAGGGCAAGCATTTATTGAAATGACCATTGAGTTTGTTAATTCAAACGTTAATGAGACCTTTCATGGTAAAAATGCCGTTATCGCACCATTAGCATTAACCATATTCGTATGGGTGTTATTGATGAACTTGATGGATTTAGTACCGGTTGATATTTTACCAACTATTGCTGGTTTCATCGGATCGAGTGCATTTGGTATGGACCCGCATGATGTATACATGAAAGCGGTACCAACAACAGATTTAAACTTGACCTTTGCTTTAGCGTTAGGGGTGTTTTTCTTAATTATTTATTATTCAATTAAGATTAAAGGCATCAGCGGTTTCGTTAAGGAATTAACGATGCAACCGTTTAACCATTGGGCATTTATCCCAGTCAATTTCATTTTAGAATCAGTAACATTAATCGCTCGTCCGTTATCACTTGCCCTACGTTTGTTCGGTAACTTATATGCCAGTGAATTAATATTTATTCTAATCGCAACTCTAGGTTTATGGCAGTTACCACTGCATTTCCCTTGGGCTGTATTCCACATTTTGGTTCTGCCGTTACAAGCGTTTATTTTCATGATGTTAACCATCGTGTACTTAAGCTTGGCACATGAAGACCATTAATAGTTTTTTTTAACTTTAACTTTAACTTTAACTTTAAACTTTAACTACGAAAACTCGGAGACATAAAATGTTATATATCGCAGTTGCTCTACTAATCGGAATGGGTGCCCTAGGTACCGCTATTGGTTTCGGTATCTTAGGTGGTAAATTCTTAGAATCTGCTGCTCGCCAACCAGAACTTGCACCACAATTGCAAGTTAAAATGTTCATCGTAGCAGGTCTTATTGATGCTATCGCGATGATCGGTGTTGGTATCGCTCTTTACCTATTGTTCGCGGTTGGTGCTTAATTTTATTAAACCCGAAAGTTTAGCGAACATTAAATAGGAGGAGTCGACGTGAACATTAACGCCACTCTAATAGGTCAGGCAATCGCATTTGCTGTTTTTGTATGGTTCTGCATGAAGTTCGTGTGGCCACCATTACTAGGCGCAATTGAAGAGCGTCAGAAAATTATAGCCGATGGGCTAGAAGCTTCTGACCAAGCTGAAAAAGATCTAGCGGTTGCTCAAGCACAAGCTGCTGAACAACTTAAAGAAGCCAAAGCGCAAGCAGCGGAAATCATCGAGCAAGCCAAAAAGCGTGCCAAAGTCTTAGTTGACGAAGAAACGCAACGTGGTCACTCAGAGCGTGAGAATATCATTGCCCAGGGTTATGCTGAAATTGATGCTGAACGTAATCGTGCCAAAGAAGATTTGCGTAAGCAAGTATCTGCTTTAGCCATTGCTGGTGCTGAGAAAATATTAGCACGTGAAATCGATAAAGATGCGCAAGCCGACATTGTTGCAAAACTTGTCGACGAGCTATAAGGGAGAATGAGCCATGTCTGAATTGACTACCGTTGCTCGCCCTTACGCCAAAGCGGCTTTTGATTTCGCGGTCGAAAAACAAACCGTCGCCCAATGGCAAGAAATGCTGGTATTCGCTGGCGCTGTAGCACAGGATGCATCGATCAAAGAAATATTGAAAGGTGCCTACTCTGCGAGCAAGCTAGCTGAAATCTTTATCGGTGTTTGCGGTGAACAAATCGACGAAAATGGTCAAAACCTAATTAGGGTTTTGGCAGAGAACAAACGCTTATCAGCATTACCTGATGTGGCTACGTTGTTTAGTCAGTATAAAGCTGAATTTGATAAAGAAATTGAAGTAGATGTCACATCTGCCATCAAACTTACCAAAGCACAACAAACCAGTATCAGTGCAGCGCTAGAAAAACGTTTGTCACGCAAAGTAAATCTGATTTGTAACGTGGATAAGGCAATTGTAGCTGGCTTAATAATTAAAGCTGGCGATACAGTTATCGATGGTTCCATACAAACTAAATTAAACCGTCTAGCAGACGCGTTACAAGCATAACGGGGATAAGAGCATGCAACTTAATTCCACTGAAATTGCAGAACTAATCAAGCAACGCATTGAGAAGTTTGAAGTAGTAAGTGAAGCTCGAAATGAAGGTACCATTGTTGGTGTAACCGACGGTATCATCCGCATTACTGGCTTAGCAGCTGTAATGCAAGGAGAAATGATCGAGCTTCCTGGTGGCCGCTACGCTATCGCACTTAACTTAGAACGAGATTCTGTTGGTGCAGTAGTAATGGGTCCATACCAGGATCTTCAAGAAGGCAATAAAGTACTTTCAACCGGTCGTATCCTAGAAGTACCAGTAGGCCCAGGTCTATTAGGTCGTGTAGTAAACACACTAGGTGAGCCAATCGATGGTAAAGGCGCAATCGAAGCTGCTGGTTTTGAGCCAGTAGAAAAAATTGCACCAGGCGTAATCGAGCGTCAATCAGTTGATCAACCAGTACAAACAGGCTACAAGTCTGTTGACTCGATGATCCCAATCGGTCGTGGCCAGCGTGAGCTAGTTATCGGTGACCGTCAAACGGGTAAAACTGCATTAGCAATCGATGCCATCATCAATCAAAAAGATACAGGTATTAAATGTGTTTACGTAGCTATTGGCCAAAAAGCCTCTACTATTGCTAACGTAGTACGCAAACTAGAAGAGCACGGTGCCCTTGCTAACACGATTATCGTGGCAGCTTCTGCATCTGAGTCTGCAGCATTGCAGTACTTATCAGCATATTCTGGTTGTACCATGGGTGAATACTTCCGTGACCGCGGTGAAGATGCGTTAATCGTATATGATGACTTATCTAAGCAAGCTGTTGCGTATCGTCAAGTATCATTGCTACTTAAACGTCCTCCGGGTCGTGAAGCATACCCTGGTGACGTATTCTATCTTCATTCACGTTTACTTGAGCGTGCTGCTCGTGTTAACGCTGATTATGTTGAAAAATACACAAACGGTGAAGTTAAAGGTAAAACAGGTTCATTAACTGCTTTACCTATCATCGAAACGCAAGCCGGTGACGTATCTGCTTTCGTACCAACTAACGTAATCTCAATTACCGATGGTCAGATATTCTTAGAAACTGACTTGTTTAACGCGGGTATTCGCCCAGCTGTTAACGCAGGTATTTCAGTATCACGTGTTGGTGGTGCTGCACAAACTAAAATCATCAAAAAGTTAGGTGGCGGTATCCGTCTAGCCCTAGCTCAGTATCGTGAATTAGCGGCGTTCTCGCAATTTGCTTCTGATCTTGATGACGCAACACGTGCTCAATTAGAGCATGGTGAGCGCGCAACCGAACTAATGAAACAAAACCAGTATGCTCCTTTATCGGTAGCAGACATGGCGTTGTCATTGTTCGCGATTGAGAAAGGTTTCTTAAAAAATGTCGAATTGAACAAAGTTCTAGACTTCGAAGCGTCTTTGCATTCATATATGAGTTCAGAGCATGCTGAGTTAGTCAAGACTATCAATGAGACTGGTAACTATAACGGCGACATTGAAAAGCAACTTAACGATGCTTTAACTACGTTTGTAAACACACAATCATGGTAATCAATGAGCTCTAGTAAGGTAACTTACTGGAGCGTTTCGTTAGGTAATCGGAGAAATAGTCATGGCTAGCGGTAAAGAAATTAAAGGTAAGATTGGGAGTATTAAGAATACTCAAAAGATTACCAGTGCGATGGAAATGATGGCTGCGTCTAAAATTAGAAAGGCGCAAAACCGCATGGCTTCTGGCCGCCCATATGCACAAAACATGCTAAAAGTGATTGGTCATATTGCCAATGGTAACCTCGAATATCGCCATCCATATATGGAGGCGCGTGAGGTCAAACGTGTAGGTTACATCGTTGTTTCTACAGATCGTGGATTATGTGGGGGTCTTAACTCCAACTTATTCAAGAAAGTAGCAAGAGATGTAAAAGCACAACGCGATAACGGAGTTGAGGTTGCGTTTGCAGCATTAGGTTCAAAAGCAGTTGGGTTTTTCTCACGTTTTGGTGGTTCTGTATTAGCTGCAGAATCAGGACTAGGTGATAAACCATCGGTTAGTGACGTGGTTGGGATTGTTCGAGTCATGCTTAATGCATACGACAAGGGCGAGCTTGATCAGGTTAACTTAGTGTTCAATCATTTTGCGAGCACTATGGTACAAGAACCGGTGATCAATCAATTGTTACCTTTGCCTAAATCAGAAAACGAAAGCGTACAACACCGCTGGGATTATATATACGAGCCGGATCCAAGAGATATTTTGGAAACATTAATGGTTCGTTACATTGAATCTCAGGTATATCAAGGCGTTGTTGAAAACATAGCTTCTGAGCAAGCAGCGAGAATGGTAGCGATGAAGGCGGCAACAGATAATGCCGGTAACTTAATCGACGAATTGCAACTGGTATACAACAAAGCACGTCAAGCTGCGATCACACAAGAGATTAGTGAGATTGTTGGCGGCGCGGCAGCGGTGTAGGCAAAGGTTTAATAAGGTATATAGAGGACAAATTATGAGTCAAGGTAAGGTCGTCCAAATCATTGGTGCTGTTGTGGATATTGAATTTCCACAAGATGCAGTACCACGTGTTTATGACGCACTAAAAGTGACCGAAGGTGGCTTAGAAGGGTTAACCCTTGAAGTGCAACAGCAATTAGGTGGCGGAGTTGTCCGTAGTATCGCATTAGGTACTACCGATGGTTTAAGCCGTGGTTTAGCAGTTATGAATACCAATGCTCCAATTCAAGTACCTGTAGGTGTTAAAACCTTAGGTCGAATTATGGATGTATTAGGTAATCCTATCGACGAAGCAGGTCCAATCGGTGAAGAAGAGCGTATGTCTATTCACCGTGAAGCGCCAAGCTACGAAGAACAGTCAAGTTCAGTTGAACTACTAGAAACAGGTATCAAAGTTATCGACTTGGTATGCCCGTTTGCTAAAGGTGGTAAAGTTGGATTGTTCGGTGGTGCTGGTGTTGGTAAAACTGTAAACATGATGGAATTGATCCGTAACATCGCGATCGAGCACAGCGGTTACTCAGTATTTGCTGGTGTTGGTGAGCGTACTCGTGAAGGTAACGATTTCTATCATGAAATGAACGATTCTAACGTACTTGATAAAGTATCGTTAGTATACGGTCAGATGAATGAGCCTCCTGGAAACCGTTTACGTGTAGCACTGACTGGCCTAACTATGGCGGAAAAATTCCGTGATGAAGGTCGTGATGTATTATTCTTCGTTGATAACATTTATCGTTATACCCTAGCGGGAACCGAAGTATCTGCACTACTTGGTCGTATGCCATCAGCAGTAGGTTATCAGCCTACACTAGCTGAAGAAATGGGTGTATTACAAGAGCGTATTACGTCAACTAAAGCGGGTTCAATCACATCTATCCAAGCGGTATACGTACCTGCGGATGATTTGACCGATCCATCACCTGCAACTACCTTTGCTCACTTAGATGCAACAGTAGTATTGTCTCGTGATATCGCTTCATTGGGTATTTACCCTGCGGTTGACCCGTTAGATTCAACCTCACGTCAACTTGACCCACTAGTTATTGGTCAAGAGCATTATGATACTGCTCGTGGTGTTCAATCTGTACTGCAACGATATAAAGAGCTTAAAGATATCATCGCCATCCTTGGTATGGACGAGTTATCTGAAGAAGATAAGCAAGTGGTAACCCGCGCACGTAAGATCCAGCGTTTCTTATCACAGCCGTTCTTCGTTGCTGAAGTATTTACTGGTTCTCCTGGTAAGTACGTGTCACTTAAAGACACTATTAGTGGCTTTAAAGGCATTCTTGCAGGTGATTACGATGACATGCCAGAGCAAGCGTTCTATATGGTTGGTTCTATTGACGAAGCATTGGAAAAAGCTAAAGCCTAAGGCTTTAGCTTCATGCTACACAATACCCTAATATAGGAGGTCACATGGCAGAAGTTACCGTACGTCTTGATGTGGTAAGTGCAGAAGAAGCGATTTTTTCTGGTGATGTTGAAGCAATTCAGGTTACTGGTAGTGAAGGCGAGCTAGGTATTCATCCTGGTCATGCCCCATTACTGACTAACATTCGTCCTGGTATGGTGCGTTTGGTCCAAAACGGCAAAGAAGAGTTTATCTACATTGCTGGTGGTACCCTTGAAATTCAACCAAATACAGTGACTGTGTTAGCCGATACGGCTATCCGTGCTGATGATTTGGATGAAAGTGGTGCTGAAGAAGCTAAACGTCATGCTGAAGAGATGATTGCTAATCAAGGTGCTGACTTTGACCATAAAGCAGCATCAATTCAATTAGAAGAAGCTTTAGCGCAATTACGATTGATTCGCCAATTACGCGGCTAGTACTCCAATCAAAGTAATTGATTAAAAACCCAGCTTCGGCTGGGTTTTTTTATGGAAATAACAAAACCGTTCTAAAAAATGGAACAATATGACAAATTTAATGATATTTGATTCTATTAAGTGATTGTCTATGCTTGTTACATGACGTTAATAGAGAAATAATCATGCAATTTATCAGAAAATCAAAAGACCGTGGCGTAGCAGATTTAGGTTGGTTACAGAGTCACCATACTTTTTCATTTGGTGAATACCATGATCCTGAACATATGGGTGTCTCTGCACTGCGCGTCATTAATGACGACATAGTCCAGCCAGCTAAAGGGTTTGCGACACATGGACATAAAGATATGGAAATTATTTCGTATGTGATCAGTGGCGCAATAGCACATAAAGACAGCGAAGGAAACGAAGCGATTATTCCTGCCGGTGATGTTCAAATTATGAGTGCTGGGCGAGGTATACGCCATTCTGAATATAACCCTTCAACTGAGGCTGAGACCAACTTTTTACAGATATGGATACAACCTAATAAAAAAGGGGTAAAGCCGACGTATGGTCAAATGACAATAGAATCAAAAGGGACATTGACCCCATTAGTAACCCCTGACGGACGCGATAACAGTTTAATCATGAACCAAGATGCTAGTTTGTATAAATTACGAATGGGTGAAGATGAGGAATTAACACTAGCTAATGCTGCGCGCCATGGGTACTTGCACATAGTAAACGGTGAGGTGACAGCGGCCGGTCAGATATTTAGTGCTGGGGATGCATTTGCGTTAGGACCTCATGAAAAAGTAAAGCTACAAGCTAAAACTGGGTTAGAGGCATTATGGTTTGATTTGCCGTGAGTTGAAACTAGACAATTATTTGGTAACTTGTAAAAAATTAAGCAAAACACCAAATACATCCTGCAAAGGATCATTTAAGGTAAGGACTAGGTCAGATTTGCATGTACAAGCAGAAAAATATCAAGAACAGACCTAACTAACCTCGCTTAATATTGCAAATACCGGCACCTACCATAATCAAGGCTAATGCTAATAGTACATTTATGCTTAGATAACCGATGCCAAACAGTGCCAACAGCATAGTAGATAAAACGGGTGTCGCAAAACTCAATGACGCAAGCCAAGATTGATGGCCAAATTTCATACCAATATCCCATAGATAAAAAGCTCCACCAACGGGGCCTAAACCGAGTAATATTATTGCCAATATATTGATTCCGTTTATTTGTATAAATGTTGACAAGGTATTCGGTTCCAATACCAAATGACAAATAAGCGCTAGTAAAGCCACAACTAAACTCATCCAACCAATATCTTCAACATGGTTATTACTTTTTCCCATGTACCATGAATAACTAGACCAAATGAGTGCAGCGATCAGTGCATAGCCGTAACCAACTGCATCATTACTCGCAAAGGTATCAGCCACATCGAATACTTCTCCATCGGTTATCACTACTCCAGCACCAATGAAGCCAATACTCGCGCCCAATAGAGTTAACCATCTCTTGCCTGGTGATGATACATATAAGGCTAAGAGTAGAGGCCATAAGTAACAAACTAAGCTGACCTGAAGAGCCGGAGCGTGCCGGATTGCCATGAAGTAAAAAAAATGAAAACCAAACAATCCACCAACACCGACAAACCATTGAGAATAGGTTAATTTAGGAAGAGTAAAGAGCGGTTCACGATACCAAGCCCGTTTAAGTAATACGAGTAACCCCGAGATAAAAAAGCACAACGCCAATAACAGAAATGGAGGGACCATATTCGTCAACACACTTAATAACGCCAATGAAGCCCACATCGCGATGGCGATTACGCCAATAGAAGTCGGATTTATGGGGAATGAAGAGGCTGTGATTGAATTAAACATGTTGTCGTGGGCTCTACTGGTACTTATAAGATAATGACAGAGTATATTGTCAGAGGAACACAAAGGCTGTTATTGTAAGCTGATAATACATTGATTTGGAAGCTATTTATGCTTACACACATTACATTAGTACTACCGCAATTTAGGCACTCATAGCAATAAAAACATTATTTTATAGAGGCACTAGATCCCATTGAGGCGATTAAGTTTCGTATGGAACAACAAGAGCTAGCCTTAAGTTAGGACGTAATCCCATACCTAATCCGGCCTCACCTTACTAAACACCTTTCCCAAAGATGCATATTGCGCCGCGCCTAGTCGCGCTAACGGATTAACTGCCAACGCATCGATGGTCATTCGACCGTCTTGCTGGTTTTCTTCTGTGTTTTGTATAGCCCGATCATCCACATATAACGATAACGCTTCGACAAACACCAACTGTTGTGGGGTGTTACCCAATTCTTGAATGCTATGGACTTTGCAATAATAGGCAATAGGGCAATCTTTGATGCGCGGCAAAGGCCAGTCTTCTTGAGGTGTTAATACCACGTTGTTGGCGGTTACTTCGCTATCACCATAAGGCATGCTGGCTGCTGTTCTGGTGACGATTTCTGCTTGCGCGGCATGCGCAATATGCACAATACACTCTGCGCCAACCTTTAAATTGGTGACCGTATCTTTTGCCGAGCCGTCGGGCTTTTTACCCATGGACAACATCATTAAGGGCGGATCGCTACATACAGCATTGAAGTAAGAAAACGGCGCTAAATTATGCGATTTATCCTCATTAAGGCTTAACACCCAAGCGATAGGACGTGGAATGATAGTTTGCGTCATTAAATGATAGACACGATTGCTTGATAAAGCTGATAGGTCGATGTGCATTGTTTAGCGACACGCTAACTGCAAACAATCTTCCATTTTCTTAAAATATTTGTCAGCAAGCTGGGTTGGCATGATGTACTTGACGCGTTTATCTTTGTCGTCATTTTTTAGTATGATCATGTTTTTAGCCAATAACGATTTGATCCGTCGGTGACTCGTTCTCTCTGAAGTACCAGGTAACATATTGGCAATTTCTGTAACAGAAATTTTCATGTCACTAAACCATACACTGGCGCATACATTGAGTAGGCGCTCTTCTACCGAATCTATCTCTGGAAACGATGGGAGTTTTTGAACGGCTTGCGCCAAGTGCAAAAACTTAAAATACATATTATTACTGGCCATTACTCTATGATCCTTGTACTGCATTTTCTAACACACTGTACAATTATAACTCAATTTGGCGGAATAGCTAAAGTGGTTTGTGTACGAGAATACGTATGAAGTTTGTGGTGACCGGGTGACCAGCCCATTAAAAATCGTTCAAAATCAGCCCATGCAACAGGGTACAACCCCCGCCATTCATGCTCTAGACGGTCTAATTGAACTTGGTCTAATCGGTCTTGCAGGGCATGGCGGATATGAGCAAAATAATTATCCAGCATCAATGGCGCAAAATCGGTAAGTGTTTGTGAAGAAAAAGCACTTCCAAGGAAATACACGACATCTACAATCCCTACACCTCTCCCACAATATTGAAAATCGACGGCAGCAATTTCACCATTTTCTTGGCCAAAACAAAAATTAGCAATCTTTGCATCACCATGTATTAAGGTCTGAAATGTGGCATTTTGTAGTTGTCGATCTAAATATATGGCTGCTTGCTTAAGTGATGAGTTGGGCATTTTGGCATATTCATCAGGGCGCGTCGCTAAATGCCAATAGGACCCTTGAGGCCATTGTTGTGATATGTCTACTGACTGTAGTGCAGGTGCTTGCATAAATTGAGCATGAAAATACGCAAGCCATTTAATGACACTGTCTGCAATTGGACTCATAGCAGCCAATGTTAGGGTTGTTTGCCCTGAATTATCAGCTATATGCGCATGTTCAAATCGTAAATCCAATCCGAGTGCATCTAAATCTTCCATAACTAAAATTAATTGCTCTGAGTCACCTTGACCGATATACAATTCTGGAACGCGACATTCGGGTGTTGTTAATGGTGTTAGCTGTTGATAAAAAAGAAGCTCGTTGTGATATGAAGACAATTTGCGTTGATGAGAAAAAACACTGTGCCAGCCTCTAGGATGTTGTACATCTCCTTTATTACCAGGCCTTAAATCAATATGCTTAACGATAAGTGATTGCTCACTAATACTATATTTTGCAATTTCACCATAGCCACTCCATAGTCGTTGGATTGTTTGATTTTTTTGCACTGCCGTAGTGTTAAAATGGGCTGACAATATATTGTTTATTAATTGGTGATTCATGGCTTAGTGTTCATCGCGGCATATTTATCCTGATATAATGTAAAAGTAGTGTTTTCTGATCGTATGGACAGTTATGTCAGATGTGTAAGTATGCCATAGTTGTCGATACCCATATTATTATCAGACATCTGCTCCTCGACTTAAAGTTTTTGTGCCTTTGAAATGGGCTTAGCTTAATAGTGCAGCACATTGGACTCGGGTAAAACGGATTGCATTTGTCGATGATTCGGTAAATTTGTTGTCGGTAGGAGCTCGCTTAAATCGACAAAAAGGAGTTAAAGGGCCTGAGCAATGGTTACCACCGCAAAATGAATGTCGTAGCATGCAACAATGAAGTACAAATTATGAATTATTAACAAGGAAAGCATTAATCATGAATCATTTTATACAGAGCCTAAAACTATTATTACTAGTCAACTTGTGCACCGCGGTGTTGACGACTCCCCTCTACGCCGCCCCAACCATGTGGCAGATCACCGATAAAGACAGTACTGTTACCTTGTATCCAACCGTTCATTTACTGCCTGAAGACATGCAGTGGCAAACCGCAGCACTCAATAGTGTCATTAATAATGCCCAAGAAGTTTGGTTCGAAGTGCTCCCGGATGAGCTTGATCAGCAACATATGAGCGGGTTGTTAGCTAGACATGGTTATCAAGCTGAATTGTTAAGTGACTCTCTAGACTCTGCATTACTGCAAAAGCTGAGTGCGTACTTAGCCCAAAACAATGTTTCGTTAACTCAAGTACACACGATGCAGCCTTGGTTATTAGCATTGACCATCATGAATATTGAATTACAACGCAATGGCTGGTCTGCAGAAAACGGCGTCGAAGCGGTGTTACGCCCCATGACCGCACATAAAACCGTGAAAGGATTAGAAACGGCGAGTTTTCAAATTACCTTGTTTAGTACTATGAGTAATGCCCAGCAAGCCATGTTTTTGGAAAGCACATTGGATGATACGGAAGATGGCGCAGCATTATTAACAACGATTGCTGAAGCTTGGAGTAAAGGTGATTTATCTCAATTAGATAGTTTACTGATCCAAGAAACCAAAACCCTTTACCCTCAAATTTATGATTTAATATTCACGCAACGAAATAAAAAGTGGGTAGCAATTATAGAGCAAGAGCTAGCCAAGTCAGGTACCGATTTTTTTGCGGTAGGAGCGGGGCATCTTGTTGGTAGTGATTCAGTCGTCAAAATGCTAAAAGATAAAGGATATAAAGTCACAGCGCTAGATTAATTGTTAGTTCCATTAGGAGCAAATCTTTCCCAATGCCTTTGCATCCCAGCTAGTAGCTGATGTAAGGCACTACAATCCATGTCATACAGTTGTTCTAACGTGTAGGCACATGCTTCTATAGTTGACATACTATTGGGTTTGTTCGCCTTACGGATCCGGTATTTGGTCGCCTCTGCTTGGGCAAAAGTCAGCGCCGGAATAGTATGTAATTGTGGGTGTTGCATCCATATCTTGTGAGTTTTCCGCCAACTTCCATCTAACAAAATGATCTGCCTGAAAGAGTGTTCTCTAAATGAGGTCGTTGCATCTGTTGATTGCATCAATAACTCGGTCGATTTTTTCCAACTTTCCACCGGTATTGCTGACTCACAGGGATAAACAATGACACTATTATTGAGCAATGCTTCAGGTAACACGGTTTCATTATCAACGATAATAACTTGTGTTGAGGGTATCGCCAATTGCAGTAAGCGTACCGTGTTTTTAACATGACCAACTTCGCTACTATCTTGTAATATGGTAATCTTTACAGGACAATCAACCACGGTAACGTGTGCACAGACACAAGTCGTTATTGGGTAATGGCACTTGGGGCAGTAACTTCGCGTGGAATTTTTCATAATGAATAGGATAACAGGAAACAAGGCAATGTCATCATTGAAAGGTTGCCAGTAGCATGACCTATCATTTCCCAAGCTCTCCTCACGGCCATACTTTGACAGAAAAAAAGAGTTTGTTTCATGCCTATGCAGATACCGCTAATTCTCGGGAACAAGCAATGCACGTCCTCGGCTTACAACAATCTAAGTATCCTGATGCCCGTCATCACTGTTGGGCGTATTTGATTGGTGATCCGCGCCAACCCATTACGCTTGCCTGTAATGATGATGGTGAACCAAGTGGCACCGCCGGCAAACCCATGTTAAATGTATTGCAACATGGTGATATCGGTAATGTGATGGTGGTGATCAGTCGCTATTTTGGTGGCGTGAAACTGGGTGCCGGTGGATTGGTCCGCGCCTATAGTAAAGCGACGGGCTTAGTACTTGAAAATATAGCAATAACCCCTTATATTCCACTCATCCACATTAGCGTTGCAGTCGCTTTCAAAGACGAACAATTTATTCGGCATTGTGTAACACAGCATCAAGGGCTGGTTGAGGAATGCATCTATAGTTCGCACTCCACGATGCAGATCGCCTTGCCTGAAGCCGCTAAATCCACTTTTATACAACAAATACAATCTAGTTTAATAAAGGAAACCCCATGAACATCAATCATTACTTTGACAACAATGTAGTATCGATCGGCTTTGATTCCGAGCAAGGTCCTGTCAGCTCTGGCGTTATGGCTGCTGGTGAATACACGTTTGGAACTTCTCAAGATGAGCGCATGGTCGTTGTGCACGGTGAAATGACCGTCCAGTTACCGGGTTCTGATACATGGCTGACGATTGCTCAGGGGGCTGAGTTTAATGTAGCGGCCAATGCCGAGTTTAATGTCAAAATTGCACAGCCTTGTGCGTACTTGTGTTATTACGGTTAGGTTTCTCTGCAAATAAGTAGCAACAGTCTATCGGTCTAACTTAAGATCATATTGGCTGCATTTTCGATATAAGGTTCGCTCACTGATCTGTAAATCATGAGCGAGCTGCTGCATATTTCCAGGATATTGTTCAATCACTTGGGCCAAGTAATTTGGTTCGAGTTGCGCTAACGGGATCACCGGTTGCTCGTTATTACTCGTGTTGTCTAATAATGGCTTCATTGACAACGGTAAGTGTTCAATATCAATCAACAGATCATGACTCATTATCGCTGCATATTCGACAATATTTTTTAGCTCACGGATATTCCCTGGAAAATTATATTGCGTTAATTGCGTCATGGCTTCTGCGGTGAACGATTTATGTTTAAAGCCGAGCCGCTGCAAAAACAAGGTTGCCAATTCAGGAATATCACCCGCGCGTGATTGCAATCGCGGTAAGTGAATGGGAAATGTCGCAATGCGATAATATAAATCCGCTCTAAAAGTCTGTTCTTGCACCATTTCAGGTAGTTTTTTGTGGGTTGCACAAATTAGCCTAAACTTGGCGTGTTTTTGTTTAACTCCCCCGACACTGCGATAGGTGCCGGTTTCAATTAAACGTAACAATTTAACTTGAATATTAAGTGGAACATCGCCTATTTCATCAAAAAACAACGTGCCCCCTTCAGCCAAGTCAACCAATCCTTTCTTTGCACTCGTCGCGCCAGTAAATGCCCCTTTTTCGTGTCCAAACAATTCTGATTCAAATAAATTATCTGCAATTCCCGTACACTCTATTATCACCAAGGGCTTATCTTTGGTTTGACTGTAGTGATGAATGGCTTGCGCGACTAGCTCTTTACCTGTTCCCGTTTCACCGAGTAATAAGGTATTAGCTTGCGTCGGCGCGACGCGATTGATTTGATTGATTAATTGCTTAAAAGCAGGGGAACTCCCGATCATTGTATTGAGGGCGATATTAGGCGATGCAAGATGACTCGCAAACCCGACTTTATCGAGTATCTCAATATACCCAATCGTCATGCCATCATCATCAGTAACGGGGCGCATTACGATATCACAATAGCTTTTACCTTTAGGTAGTTGATGTATATGTACTACTGAGCTGACTTTGCCGGTGGTTTTGCATTGTTGTAAAGGACATTCCTCTCCAGCTTGATCACAAGGGACTGATTGCCCATGTGACACTTCATAACATTTACTCGTGCCCGTTTGTACAACTTGGCTGTAGGTATCTCTGTACGCCTGATTGACCGCTAGAATCGTATAGTTCAAATCAATAAAAATGGCCGGTTTATCAATTGCTTTAATTAGTGATTGGACTAATGGGATATTCATATTGGGGCACACCTTTATAAAGATTAACCCTAGCATACCTCGCCTGTCAAATATGGCAAGCGAATTGTCATATTTGACAGGCGAGATAGTGGTCAATCTTATTAAAAACAGATTTAAATTGATGCAAGTCAATAAAAGCCTGGGTTTGGCTTGATGGCACAGAGGTTGCAAATCAGAATGGTATTAGTAAATGTATTCTAAATTTAAGCAAGAGAGTGTCCCATGAATGAAACCCTAATAGAGCTATCGCGATTGCAGTTTGCAATGACTGCAATGTTCCATTTTATATTTGTACCGCTGACCTTAGGGTTGAGCTTTATGCTCGCTATAATGGAGTCTGTGTATGTGATGACGGGCAAAGAAGTCTACAAACAAATGACCAAGTTTTGGGGTAAATTGTTTGGGATAAACTTTGCTATTGGTGTTGCCACTGGGTTAACCATGGAATTTCAGTTTGGTATGAACTGGTCTTATTATTCACATTATGTGGGGGATATTTTTGGTGCACCGCTTGCCATAGAAGGTTTAATGGCATTTTTCCTTGAATCTACCTTTGTCGGTTTGTTTTTCTTTGGTTGGGATCGTATGACCAAAGTAAAACATTTAATGGCGACATGGTTAGTGGCTATTGGTTCTAATTTTTCGGCATTGTGGATCTTGATCGCAAACGGTTGGATGCAAAATCCAGTTGGCTCTCAATTCAACTATGAGTCCATGCGTATGGAGATGACCAGTTTTGCTGAAGTTGTCATGAACCCAGTTGCGCAAGTTAAATTCGTGCATACGGTATCGGCCGGTTATGTGACTGGGGCGATGTTTGTGTTAGCGATTTCGAGTTATTACTTACTAAAAAACATTGATGTGGCCTTTGCCAAACGCTCGTTTGCGATAGCTGCCAGTTTTGGTTTGGCTGCCACCTTGTCCGTAATCGTATTAGGTGACGAAAGTGGTTATGAGATGGGGGATGTGCAAAAAGTGAAACTTGCTGCGATTGAAGCGGAATATCACACGCTACCAGCGCCAGCTCCGTTTACCTTAATCGGTTTGCCTAATGATGATACACAACACGTTGACTATGCAGTGAAAATCCCATGGATGTTAGGGTTGATTGCGACTCGCTCTTTGGACGAAGAAGTCAAAGGACTTGATCAGATTCGTGACACCCACCGTGAAAAAATCATTGAAGGGGCGAAAGCGTACGTTTTATTGAGTGATATTCGAAATGGTACGGCGACTGCAGCTGAGCAAGCGATCTTCGAGCAAACCAAAGAATACTTAGGCTATGGCATGTTATTAGAGCCATTTACCGATAAATTACAAAACATATCACCAGAGAATATAGAGCAAGCCGTGGATTATAGTATTCCACCTGTCGCACCTTTATTTTGGAGTTTTCGGATCATGGTGGGTGCAGGATTTGCGATGCTTGTGATCTTTGGACTCGCGTTTTATTACAGTGCCAAACAACATACTCCAAAACCGCGTTGGTTATTAAAAACCGCCTTGTTTGCCTTACCGCTTCCTTGGATAGCCTCCGAAGCGGGTTGGTTTGTTGCTGAGTTCGGGCGTCAACCTTGGTCGATAGCAGAGATATTACCCGTGCACGCCTCGGCGTCTAACTTATCGGTTAGTGATGTGGTGTTTACCTTGGTAGGCTACTCATCGTTTTATTTGGTGATGTTTATAATCGCGTTTTATCTGATGCAAAAATTTGCACGGATGGGGCCTTCAGCGTATGCCAAGCAACAAGCTGAAGAAGCTGCCATGTTAGCGCCGGTGTTAGCACCGATGACAGATCCTCAAGGAGTTAAATAATGATTGATTATGAATTTTTACGCCTCGTATGGTGGGTGTTAGTCGGTATCCTTTTAATCGGATTTGCGGTTACCGATGGCTTTGATTTAGGGGTCGGCGCATTATTGACCTTAGTCGGTAAAGACGACGCTGAACGCCGTGTGATGATCAATACTATTGGGCCACATTGGGATGGCAATCAGGTCTGGTTTATTACCGCTGGTGGCGCTATTTTTGCTGCGTGGCCAATGGTCTATGCGACTGCTTTTTCAGGATTTTATCTTGCGCTAGCAATCACGTTAATCGCATTATGGATGAGACCGTTAGGCTTTGATTACCGCGGAAAATTAACGAATCCAACCTGGCGTAAATCATGGGATTGGGCATTGTTTGCGGGAGGCTTGATCCCCGCGCTCATTTTTGGTGTTGCATTTGGTAACTTGTTTTTAGGCGTACCCTATTCAGTTGATGATACATTACGTTCAACTTACCATGGTTCATTCTTTGGTTTATTGACGCCATTTGCTTTACTCAGTGGCTTGGTCTCTGTCGGCATGTTATTGACCCATGGCGCAGCGTGGTTGCAAATGAAAACAACCGATAACTTACAAGTTAAAGCTCGCTCCGTAAGCGCTAAACTATCCTTAGTCACGATGGCATTATTTGCCATCTGTGGAGTGTATCTAGCATGGGGCGTGGATGGTATGGTGATTACTTCGGTTATTGATACCAGTGCTACCTCAAATCCGGTGACTAAAACGGTCGTGATGGAGAGCGGTGCATGGTTACGCAACTATAGTTTGTACTCTTGGATGATGGTGGCACCGATTATTGCTTTTGCTGGTGGTGCGTTATGCTGGATGGCGTCTCGCAAAGGCAATGCATGGTTGGCGTTTGTGGGCAGTGCTAGTCAGATCACCGGTGTGATATTGACTGCTGGGTTTTCATTATTTCCATTTATTTTACCCAGTACCACTATGCCCAATGCGAGTTTAACGCTGTGGGATGCCAGCTCAAGTGAATTGACATTACAGACCATGTTTGTCGTTGCGTGTATTTTTGTCCCGATTGTATTAGGTTATACATTATATGGTTTTTGGGTAATGCGAGGTCGTATTAGTACTCAAGATCTCAATCAATCTCATACAATTTATTAGGAGTTATTATGTGGTATTTTGCTTGGATATTAGGTGTGTTACTCGCGTGTTCTTTTGGCATTATTAATGCCATGTGGTTAGAAGCCAATGATAATATGGACGAAGAATAGTCCTCGATGAAGTTGTCCCAAGATTGGTTAGTTAAGCAAAGTGTCGAACAACGACCGGCTTTGCTTGTTGTACTGCTGCTCCAGTGTGCCTATATTGCATGTAAAATAGGTGTGCTTTGGGCGCTCGCGATAGGTTTTGACGCGCTATTAATTCAACATCAGTCATTGAGTGTTGAAACCCTCAAAATCCTGTTAGTGAGTAGTATTGGGATGAGTGTTGCGTATGCCGTGTTAGCACAAGTGCGAATGCGGTTAAAAATGACCTATCAACTGTCTATTCATCAGCAACTTAGTAAGGTGCTGGCTCAAGCAAGCCAGCATCAGATCCGTGCTCAAAGTATGTATTCGTGGCAGCAAGTCTGGTTACAGCATATTCCAACTGTCGCCAATTACCTATTCGATTTTGTCGTACAAAAATGGCTTTCAGCGTTAGTTCCCTTGGTGCTGCTTGTGATCATTACATCAATCAATTGGTTAATTGGTGTGGCGTTGATTTTAACATTGCCTCTATTACCCATATTTATGATCTTGGTTGGCAAAGGTACGGCAAACCGTCATCAAGCTCACTTTCAAGCGCTGGCCGATCTCGGCACTTTGTTTGCTGATCGCTTGAGAAATAGTAAATTGTTAGCACAATTTCAGCAGCACGATACCCAAGCTGAAATATTAGATAAAGCCAGTGCCGCTTATAATATTAAAACCATGCATGTCTTAACGCTCGCCTTTGTATCTAGTTCGCTGCTCGATTTTTTTAGTACATTATCGATCGCAATTATTGCGGTATATATTGGTTTTTCGTTATTGGGCGAAATCGATTTTGGGATCAGCATCCAGTTTGTCGATGGTATGTTTATCCTGTTAGTCGTGCCATTATTGTTCGCTGAGTTAAAACGGCTCGGTCAGCTATATCATCAAAAAGAAGCGGCAGTTGCTGCGAGTGGTGTGGTCCAAGAGCTCATCACCCCTCCCAACGAAGAGAAAGATGCCTCTAATAAATCAGTGTTGACGGCAATACACAGAGTGGCTGTATTGATGGTGTCTGAAAACCCAAGGAAAAAAAACTGGATCGCCTTGACAGGACCATCGGGAGCGGGTAAGACGCGCTTATTACAAGGTATGCTTGAACGGCTATTAAATACCCCGCTGTTACAGCAATCTAAAGTGGCTATGCTAACTCAAGAGTCCGTTATTTTACCCGGTTCAATTCGTGAAAATGTCTGTCTTGATCGCGAATATCCCACTGCCGAGATTATTCATGTATTGACCCAAGTTGGCTTAGCGGAATGGTTGTTGCAACAACCACAGGGGCTAGCGACGTTGATGGGCGATTATCCGCCATTATCTGGCGGTGAAGCGCGACGGTTAGCATTGGCTCGAGTCATGTTGTTAGATGTGGATATTGTTATGTTAGATGAACCGACTGCTTTTTTAACGGCACAACTTCATACTGAAATTAGCACACTTATTCATAATGTCTTGCAAGACAAACATGTGATTTGGGTTTCCCATAAAGGCTTACCGGCAACATGGTTCAATGAACAATGGCGAATTGATGACTGCGGAGAGTTAAGCTTATGACTGATCGTTTGACTAGGCCTTGGTTTAGTTTTGGTATTGGTGTGATCCATCAGATCGCAGGATTGTTATTAGTTATTTTTGCAACGTGGTTTTTGGCCGCGTGCGCGACGGCAACAGTGGGCTTTAATTATATGCTACCTGCGGTCGCAATCCGTGCGTTAGCGTTAACACGCATTGCTTCGGGTTATGGACATTTATGGTGGGGACATCAACGATTATTTGTTCGTCTACGACAAACGCGATCGGCATTGTTTGCACGGTTAAAAAACACCATTTTAACCGGCAATGCTGAACTCGAAACTCAGTTAGAGCAAGACACCTTATCAGTTGCGGGAGCATGGGTTAATTGGTTAGTTCAGCATGCTTCTGTGGTGCTAGGCTTACTCCTATGTCAGGTGATTATTATTATTTTCACACCTCATGATGCACTTATTTGGGGGGGCTTTGCACTTACGCTGTCATTAGTGTGGGCGATGTTATTATGGCAATCGTACGCGGTGGTCAGGGCATTGGTCAGCTCTCAAACTGCCCTGCGAAACAATATTAATCATACCTTAAATAGTGCGAGTTTATGGCATTTATACGCCCAAGTTCCGACTATTAGTCCTGCTCGATATTGGCAAGTGTATTTCCAATTACAAGGACAGGTGCAACGTGGAATTGTGTTTTTGTTAGTACTGACGAGCGCGGGCTTAGTGTATACGCTGACACATATACCCGAAGATATGCTGGGTAACGCCTTATTGGTCATTCCATCTGTGATTTTTTTGTCGGCTCAAGATTGGGCGGTGGTTGGGTTTCAAGCACAACCTGAATTATTGACCTTTCAACAAAGCCAGCAGCGGTTACAACAGACTCCTGGCGTAGAGTTGAAGCCAGATGGCAATAACGAGCTATCAGCGGTTAGAATACAATCCATTCAATGGTCTAAGATTAGCTTGCCATTTAGACAGAAGACTTGCCCCAATATTCAAATCACGATAGGTATGCCTCTTTGGATCACGGGTTCATCTGGTGTTGGCAAGTCTAGTTTATTAGAGGTTATGCAAGGAATGTATCCAAAATATGCGTTATGTCAAATAAATGGACATCAACGGCATGATGGCTTTCACAATAGTTGGCAATTAGTCCAACAGCATCCTACACTATTATATACAAGTATCGCAGATAACTTAAGGATGGGGGATGCCACGCTCAAAGATGAGCAATTGCAACAAATTTTATGTGCGGTCGGTTTGAATAAATTGACCAATCAAATCAATAGTTGGATTGGCGGTAGTGCTCGGCAGTTATCTGGTGGTGAAATAAAGCGCTTTGCGCTAGCACGAGCCTTGTTACGTCAACCAGAAGTATTATTAATTGATGAGCCTTTTGAAGGACTGGACAGTCATAACCAAATGCGTATATTTGCATTAATTAGTGATTACGCGACACATCATTGTGTCGTCATCGCCACTCATTTGTTTCCTGTGAATGTTGATCAAGGTTTAACGTTAAATTTAGATGACGTTATATAACCAGCAATGCGTGGAGCATTATAATGAAACAAGATTTCTTTGACTTTCCAAAATTGGTTGAATCGACCCATTCACCAGCTAAAATCCATTATCAAATTGGTGAATTTCAAACACAACCATCTTGTGCATTAGTCATTCCTACTAATTGTGATGGAGTTGCGAAATTTGGTATCCTCGCAGATATGAATGCACGTTTTGCCTATAATCAGCAAATTTATCAAGCTGCTTGTGCTAATCATTCAGTGCGCATTGGCGAAGTGTTATCGGTAAAAAACCCACAAGGACCCCCTTTGGAACCCTATTTCATTATTAACGCGGCTGTCAAACGCCATTGGGACGATGAGTTAACGCTGGAAAATCTCGCTAAAGGACTACAAGCTTCAGTCGTGGAGGTGGATCGCTTGGGATTGAGTTGCGTGTCTTTACCCGTGTGGGATAACAAAACAACATTGCCGTTTAAGGCGGTCAACGACCTATTTGAATCGATATTACTTAAATTACCCTATGTTGAATGGCATATTTTTACGCAAAAACAATGCTTTGAAAAAACTAACGACTGATTTCCATTGGTCGCTACTTAAATTCCTGTATCATTGCACCCATGAGCATCGATACATTACCTATTCATTCTGTTTTACCTCAGCTGCATGCGCTATTAACTGCGCATCCGTCAGTGATCCTAGCCGCTCAACCGGGTGCGGGAAAATCCACCCAAGTACCATTAGCACTATTACATTCACCTTGGCTGAATGCGAGCGATACGATACTGATCCTTGAACCACGTCGTGTCGCTGTTAAAGCGATTGCACAATACTTAGCACAACAGCTTGGTGAGCCGGTGGGGCAGACGATTGGCTATCAAATTCGCAATGAGAGTAAGCGTTCTCGTTATACCCGTATCGAAGTTATTACCGAAGGTATCTTAACTCGTCGGCTGCAAGCGGATCCTGAATTAAGCGGTGTAGGTTTGGTGATCTTTGATGAGTTTCATGAGCGAGCATTACATGCTGATTTAGCATTGTTGTTGTGCCAAGAGGTACAGCAAAGCTTACGTGATGATTTGCGTGTATTAGTGATGTCGGCGACGATGGATACGCAAGCGGTGTCTAGCTATCTGGATGGGGCACCCGTGCTTGAATGTCCTGGGCGAAGTTACCCTGTAATGATCTCCCATTTTACGCCACGTTTGCCAGCTAATAGTCGACATGGCAATAGTATTCAACGCAGGTCTAACCGAGATATCGCTGCCCAAGTGACGCAAGCTGTAGAGCATGTGTTGTTGGATAATAATGTGTTTGGCCAAGGTGAACAAAGCGGCCTTCAGGGAGATATATTAGTTTTTTTACCTAGCCAAGGGGCAATTCAACAATGTGTGTCAGCTCTGACCTCTGTCATCAAGCAATGCGCTAAACCTCCTCAAGTGTATGCACTGTATGGCGCTATGCCTTTAGCCCAACAAGAGGCCATTATTCGTCCGGATCCGAACATAACGGGTCAACGTATTATTCTGGCGACTAATATTGCAGAAACGAGTGTGACGATCCCCAATGTGACCTGTGTTATTGATACTGGGTTAGAAAAAATCTCGGTGTTTGATGTTAAAAGCGGGTTATCAAAATTAGTATCGCAGCGGATTGCCAAATCGTCAGCGGATCAACGTGCTGGAAGAGCCGGTCGAGTGCAAGCGGGGTATTGTCTTCGCTTGTGGGCGGAGTCCCAGCATAATTCATTATCAGATTTTGCCCCGTTGGCAATCATGCACACGGATTTGTCGGCATTGGTCTTAGATTTAAGTGCGTGGGGCATTTTGGATGCGACCCAAGCCAATTGGTTAGATGCACCTCCTGCAAAACATGTTGAACAAGCGCATGCGTTAAACCAATCAATTGGCGCGCAGTTAGCCAATGGGCAGATCAGTCCACAAGGACAACGAGTTTTAGGATTGGGTATCGAGCCTCGTTTAGGCGCAATGATATTGCATGATCAAGCGCCTAACATGCAGGCACTCGCCTGTGTGATTGCAGCATTATTATCGGAGCGAGATATTGCTCGTGATCCGGCTTTTGCCAGCCAGTCGTTAGGTGTCGATTTGCTCGCTCGGGTGCGCTTGGTGTTAGCTGCAAGTCGAACGGATAAAGCTACAGGTACCTTATATCAGGTACTGCAGTTGGCGCAACGTTGGTATCGAGCGGTTCGGGCAACTGAGCAATCATCAGCAAATATGAACGACCCACGCTTGACTCTTCAATCAAGCCTTGATCAGGTTACAGATATTGAACACCGTGTAGCTCGTTTGTGTGCCGCGGCTTTTGCTGATCGCATTGCGAAACGCCGAGATCCCGACGGTCAAAAACACGGTAAAAATCAAGTTTCAGGAAATAACATCGGATTTACCTTAGCGAATGGCCGCGGTGTCAGTATGTTTGATGATGAACCTCTAGCTCAATCTCCTTGGTGCGTGGTCGTCGATTGTGATGGACAAAATACAGATGGCCGGGTGTATTTGGCGGTCAGCATAACGTTGGCTATCATCCATGAGTTACCACAAGTAAACAGCCGCAATACTTATCGTTATGCACCTGAAAGTAACAAACTGATTGCGAGAAAACAAACCTGTATCGGCCAGCTAGTGCTCCAAGAAACACCGATAAAAAATATCCCTGAAGCTGAACGCTTACAGTGTTTTACCGATGTGATCAAAGCGCAGGGACTAGGATTTTTAGCATGGGATAAACAGTGCGAAAACTGGCTACACAGAGTGAGTTGGTTAGCGCAGTTATGCCCTGATGAGTTACCGATGGTTTCACACGAGACATTACTCGATACGTTAGATGAGTGGTTGTTGCCTTATTGTGCAAATATTAAATCGATAGGTCAGCTACAAGCGTTTATACTCAAGCCGTTGTTGCAGGCAATACTGAATTACCAACAACAACAATTTCTTGAGGCACATGCGCCTACCCATTATACAACGCCCAATGGACAGCAGATTGCGATTACCTATACCGCGCATCAAGCGCCGTCTGTACATGTTATTTTGCAAGAAATGTTCGGTCAGTTGAGTTCGCCTTTACTGGCGCAGGGACAAGTACCGTTGTGTTTTACACTGTTGTCTCCTGCGCGAAGAGCATTGCAAACGACAAGTGACTTAGCGCATTTTTGGCGACATTCTTATTTTGATGTGCGCAAAGATATGAAAGGGCGCTACCCGAAACATCGCTGGCCTGAAGAGCCATTACTTGCGAGTCCTGGGCGTTCGATGAAGCCTAAAAAAGCGTAATGAATAGGCACACTAAATGATAATGATGATCATTATCAAGATTTTTGTTGTGCACAGTACTTTTCTTGAAGTAAATATATGATCTAGCGCAAGCTTTGTATCGATACACTTTCAATATCTCTCATTCCCACCTAATTTTAGTAATGAAGCCTATTATTATTATTGTGAGAAACCAATGAAAAATTTCCCAGAACATTACAAAGAACTTAACACATGGATGGAGCAATTAGGGCTAGAAATCCCTGACGTTATGCATGGGTTTGGTGCCCTGCATGCATCAAGCCTGAAAGACGGAGCGCTAAATAGCAAAACCAAAGAGTTAATTGCGTTAGGTATTGCCATCACCGTGAGATGTGATGGATGTATTTCTTTTCATGTTCATGATGCGATGCAAGCAGGGGCGAGTAAAGAAGAGATTGCCGAAACCGTTTCTGTTGCCATTTTGATGGGCGGGGGACCTTCTGTGGTATATGGCATTGAAGCGATGCAAGCAGTAAGTCAGTTCGCAGCGTTAGATTTATAACTACATAACCCATTGTGGTATTATTATCGCTACTGTTGATATTCAGCGACGATTTTTCTGAGGAATTTTATGACGGATATGCCAATACAAATAGTGTGTGCCCATTGTGGCACCAAAAATCGCTTACCCAGAGAAAAGCTCAATGATGAACCTCGGTGTGGTAAATGTCGTGAAATGGTTCTTTCCACGAGCCCTATCGAAGGTACGGATAATAATCTAAATCGCTATGTGACGGACAATGGCCTGCCGGTGGTTGTTGATTTTTGGGCACCTTGGTGTGGTCCTTGCAAACAATTTGCGCCGACTTTTGCTCAAGTCGCTGCTGAGATGTCGACTAAAGCGTGCTTTGTAAAATTAGACACAGAGCAACAGCAACATACGGCAAGCCGATATGCGATAAGGTCGATTCCGACATTAATGATCTTTCATCACGGTAAAGAAATTGCACGGATGTCTGGCGCGTTACCTAAACCACAGTTTATGCAGTGGTTAGCGCAACATTTGTAAGGAAATGAACCGTTGAGTGAGAATCTAAAAGAGTTGATCCACACCCTGCCAAAAGCAGAATTACACGTGCATATTGAAGGGACATTAGAGCCACAATTAATGTGGGATCTAGCACAAAAGCATGATGTGATTTTGCCGTTTGATAATGTGGCGTCAATAGCCGCGGCCTATGAGTTTGATAATTTACAAAGCTTTTTGGATTTGTATTACCAAGGGGCGAATGTACTGCTAGATGAAGACGATTTCTATCAATTAATGTGGGCATATCTCACTAAATGTGCAGAACAACACGTGGTGCATACCGAAATCATGTTTGATCCTCAAACTCATACTGAGCGGGGGATTGATTTTTCGGTATTTATGGTGGGGTTTGCACGTGCCATAGAGCAAGCTAAAGCACAGTTAGGGATCTCTGTTTATTTAATCATGTCGTTTTTGCGTCATCTGGATGAAGCGAGTGCTATCGACACGTTAGTTGCCGCCAAACCGTATTATTCAATGATTAAAGCTGTTGGCTTAGATAGTTCTGAATTAGGCAATCCTCCGGAGAAATTTAAGAAAGTATTTGCTCAAGCTAAAGCCTTGGGTTTTAAGTTAGTGGCTCATGCAGGTGAGGAAGGTCCACCAGAATACATTTGGCAAGCATTGCAAATACTCAATGTTGATCGAATCGATCATGGTGTACGCAGCCAAGAAGATCCGGTGTTAATGGAATATCTTCGCGATAAGCAGATCCCATTAACTGTATGTCCATTAAGTAATGTCAAACTATGCGTGGTTGATGATTTGGTTGAACATAATATTTTAGCGTTATTAGCGCAAGGTTTATTGGTGACGGTTAACTCAGATGATCCGTCTTATTTCGGTGGTTACATGAATGAAAATTTTATCGCATTATTAGACAAACTAAACCTAACCCGTGCTGAGATTGTGCAATTAATTAGCAATAGCTTACAGGCGAGCTTTTTACCCGAAGCTGACAAACGAGAATGGATCGAGAAGATCCAAGGTTAATATATGCGATGAAGAATACACCTTGAGGATATAGCCAAGTTTCCCTACAATAGCGCTCAATTAATTTATTCAAGGTTATCCACATGAGTGACTCACAATCGTTACCGGCTTTGCCAGATCGTTTATCTACAAATCCTCGCAGCCCACATTATATTGAAGCGGTATTTCAAAGTGATATCGGTATTACGCTAAATGGCAGAGAGCATAACAATGTCGACGAGTATTGTATCAGTGAAAACTGGATCAAAGTGCCATCACCCAAAGCGCTTGACCGTCGTGGCCAACCAATGTTGATTAAGCTTAAAGGGACGGTTGAAGCGTTTTATAAATAAACACTGATACTTACTAATATGCATTCCTCCAAGAATCAACCGATTCATACTTATAGCGCACTAGAGGAAAAACTTAATGCGCTGAGTCATCTGATTGGCTGGATATTGGCTATTTTTGGCACTATTGCCTTAATATTAAAAAGCCAAACCTGGGTTGAAAACCTGTCATCGCTGGTGTTTGGTAGCTCGATGATCCTATTGTTTGGTGCTTCTACGCTCTATCATTGGGTTGATGATATGCAGTGGAAAGCAATACTGAAACGAGCGGATCATATTGCAATTTATTTATTAATCGCCGGCTCGTATACGCCATTTCTGTTAGTCTCCTTGGATGGCTGGGTGTCTACTGCTAGTATCATTAGCATCTGGAGCATTGCGCTGTTGGGCGTGTTATTTAAAACACTTTTTCATAATCAATACCCCAAACTGGCTATCGGTACTTATGCTGTTATGGGCTGGTTAGCGTTAGTGATCATCGTCCCTATATATAATGCGTTGCCATTCATGGGCTTTGCTTTGCTGTTTTTAGGCGGCTTGTCTTACAGTCTGGGCATCCCTTTTTATATGGCCAAACAAAAGCAATTTACGCATGCGATATGGCATGTCTTTGTTTTATTAGGCGCGGGATGTCATTTTTATGCTATTTATAGTTATGTCATTACATAATTAATTTGGAGCAAATCGATGTCTGTTTGCACGATCAAAATGATAAAAATGGTAAGTCTATTTGCTGCGATATGGTTTATATCGATTGGGTATGCATCTGTCCTTGTTGACGATAACAACGCTTCTGCTCCTCATACATACTCGCTGTCTGTCACGGGTCTCACACTCCAATCCAATTTAGATACATTATACTTTGCGTATCTAGCGAGTGGCCAACAAGACTTAATTAGTGTCTATCATGACAAAAACAGACATCGGGTTGATTTATATGTCAATTACAAGCAACCCAACGGATATGGATTATCAGGGATTGCTACGTCATTTTATGGTGTGCTTGAGCTGTTAAAAACATCATCATTAAATCAAGCCGGTGAGGTGTTTATCGTTGATGCCCAAGGTGTTATTCAATTACACACTGATGTTGCGATTACGGGACAACAAACGTTAGCGATGCGTTATTCAGATGCTGCAGCAGAAGTACTATTGACCAAACACGCTTTTAATCAGTTTGAGTCCAAGTATCAGGATGTTCAAACTACTCAACAACTCATGTCTAGTTTTATTCCGAGTATGGGCTGGTTTTTGGTAGCGCAGATAAATGAATAAAAACGAAATGTTACATAACCCCAAAGGCCATGACCTAAGTGGTGATAGTCCACCTGTTGGCGGTAATTGGTTTACGGGCTGGTTAGGACGAACGTTATTACAGATAACTGGATGGAAAATAAAGGGTGAGTTACCTCAGCATCCTAAAATGGTGATTGCTGTTGCGCCCCACACGTCAAACTGGGATTTTTTTCTAGGGGTTGCGGTGTTATTTGCTATGCGGATTAAGATCCGTTTTTTAGGCAAGCACACGATTTTCGTCCCTGTGGCGAAGCAATTACTAGAAATGATTGGTGGGATGCCTGTCGACCGGCACTCTGCACATGGCATTGTTGGTGAGGTAGTTGAACAATTTGCCGTAAATGATAAGATGATTTTGGCGGTTGCTCCTGAAGGTACACGCTCCCCCAAGTATCCTTGGAAAACCGGTTTCCTAGCGATTGCTCATCAAGCCCAGGTGCCAGTTGTTTTAATAGGGTTTGATTTTGCACGTAAACGCGTTGTGCTGGGGCCTGTGTTTAAGAGTAACGGTGATTTTGAGATAGATATGCAACATGTTTATAATTTTTATGCCTCTATATCTGCGAAATATCCGGACAAAGTACGATTTCCTCCAACCTCTTCATCCCAGACTGATACAAACTACTGACCTTTTACTATGGGTTCGCGGTTACAACGTGAAAGCTATCACTACTAGACATTGGTTAATTAAACAACAGATGGTTTGTTTAAGTAAGCTCATGGAGAGCTGATTAGTGCGTAAAACGGTGCTAAACGGGTAATATTTCAACTAAAAAGAATAAATATCACTTTATTT
>OJFP01000069.1_pt1 | contig 77451 bp, 62 predicted proteins | sample 1594141 | NCBI WGS metagenome assembly OJFP01 (sample SAMN05416843, study PRJEB24817) | seawater metagenome | isolation source: Sea water | place: Canada:Atlantic | collected 2013-07 | reverse complement strand
CTCGATGGGCGGGCGGGTTGCGCAGGATTTTGTTCGTTTCAGGCCATCACGGGTCTTGGCCTTTCATATTGGATTAAGAGGGAACCCGAGTGACGAGGAATTCATGGATGAAGAACCCGACGCAATGCGTGTTCCCGGCCTCTATTTGATGGGAGAGGAAGACAAAAAGCCTAGGGACATTCGTGCACACTTCCTTCGGGCGCGTAAGCAAGGATCTCCCCGGGCCTGGATCTGGCTACCGGGACAGGACCACTGGCCGAAGGGCATGGGATTTCGGGAAGACAACACAACCCCCGAGGACTGGAGAGCATGGGTTGCCAATGACATCGTCATTCCTTGGACAGATGAAATGATCAGACTCCGCCTACCGAAAAATGCGGATCCCCGAGAAGGTCCGGTAAAATTGCTCGAAATAAATTCTAAGAGAGGATGGTTGGGAAACATCCAAAGCGGTCAGATTGCTCCCTCTAAAAAATTCCTGGGCAGTAAATCAGACGCATCGTGGTTCCCGAGTGAAGAGGTGGCCAAAGCATGGGTTGATTTTTCATTCGTTGCCCCCCCGACCCATCTTCAATGAAGCAACCCAAAGGGGTCAGTCTTTGTGGGGCTGTTGCTCAACTGGGGGCTGAGAGGGACAAGGGAACGACTAAAATCGTTCTCAAGCGAGCAGTGTCGGTATCCAGTTATTACACACTATTCGAAGCATCTTGTTCAGATGGGCGTTGAGGGGGCCGATTTGGTCACGATAAGTAGAGAAATTAGCTCTTTTACTGAGTTGCCACAATCTTAGCACCAGTTTCCGCGCTGTCAGTGTCCGTTTCAGCGGGCGGTCCAGCCGCCATCAATCGGGATACTCGCACCGGTGATTGATCCCGCCTGATCACCGCTCAAGTAGACCGCGAGGGCAGCCACTTCTTCTACGGTGATAAATCGTTTGGTCGGTTGGGCCGCGAGAATCACCTCTTTGATGACCCGCTCTCGGGGCATATCATGCACCTTTGCTTGAGCCTCGATCTGTGCCTCCACCAACGGCGTGAGCACATAGCCCGGGCAGATCGCATTACAAGTAATTGAAGTTTCGGCCAACTCGAGCGCCACACTCTTGGTGAATCCAACCTGCGCATGTTTGGCCGCCACGTAGGCCGACTTGAACGGAGAGGCCACCAACCCATGCGCGGAGACCAAATTAATAATTCTTCCCCACCCGCGTTGCTTCATGCCGGGAATCGCCGCCTTGGTCGCATGGAAGGTCGCGCCGATAATAACATCTTGAATCTGAGTCCATCGTTCCTCGGGGAAATCTTCCACCGGAGAGACAAACTGCACGCCGGCATTGTTAATCAGGATGTCGAGTGAACCCAACTGAACTTCGGTCGCCGCCACCAACTCCGTCATCTCGGTGGCAACCCGCGCGTCGGCACTGTGATAACCCACCGTAACGCCGTAGGTTTCGGCCAAACTCAACTGCTGTTGTTCGATTTCCGCGGGATCACCCAAGCCGTGCAGCATGACATGCGCACCTTCCCGGGCAAAGGCGTGAGCCATGCCGAGACCAATGCCGCTGGTGGATCCGGTGATAAGGACAACGCGATTTTTCATCAGAATTTTTTGAATTAGCTGGTTCCGTCGCTCGAAAGATTCACCGAAAAGGCAGCAGCCGTTTTTTCCTGCACGTCCTCCAAGGTGACGCCCGGATGCAGTTCGATGAGAACGAGTCCCGCTCCGTTCGGTTTCACTTCAAACACACAAAGGTTCGTGATGATCAGACCGATCACTTCCTTGCCGGTCAGCGGCAAGCTGCATTGCTCCACAATCTTTGAGCGACCGTCTTTGGCGCAGTGGTCCATCACTGCAACCACCCGCTTGACTCCAGCGACCAAGTCCATGGCGCCTCCGGGACCTTTCATCATTTTCCCCGGCACCATCCAGTTGGCGATGTCACCATTGGCGGCAACTTCCAGAGCACCCAGAATGGAGAGGTCAATATGGCCACCCCGAATCATGGCAAAGGAATCGGCACTCGAAAAGAACGCTGATCCCGACGCGGCTGTGACGGTTTGTTTGCCGGCATTGATGAGATCCGGATCCACGGTGTCCTCGTCCGGAAAGGGCCCGATACCGAAGAGTCCGTTCTCGGACTGCAAGGTGACGTTCATGCCATCGGGAATGAAGTTCGCGACCAGCGTCGGGATGCCGATGCCTAGGTTCACGGCATACCCATCGCGTAATTCCTGCGCAGCGCGGCGAGCCATAAGCTCCCGAATCGGTGAAGCCGTCTTGGCGGTGCCAGCACCTTGCACGGTGCGGAATTCCACCCGCTTCTCGTAGTCCACTCCCTTGAAAATGCGGTCGACGTAGATACCGGGCGTGTGGATCTCATCCGGATCCAGTTCTCCGATTTCCACCAACTCCTCAACTTCGGCGATGCAGGTCGCACCACACGTCGCGATCATAGGGTTAAAGTTTCGGGCCGTTTTTCGAAATACCAAATTACCAGATCGGTCGCCTTTCCACGCCTTGACGAGGGACACCTCGGCTTTGATGCCGGTCTCGAGCACATACTCCATGCCGTTCATTTCCCGCGTGGGTTTACCCTCCGCCAACTGCGTGCCAAATCCGGTGCGGGTATAGAACCCAGGAATGCCCGCGCCGCCGGCCCGCAGCCGTTCCGCGAGCGTGCCTTGGGGAATGAGTTCCAGTTCCAGCTCGCCCGCCAAAACCTGCCGTTCGAACTCCTTATTCTCGCCCACGTAGGAAGCGAGCACGCGCTTGATCTGACGGGTCTTGAGCAGGAGACCCATGCCAAAGTCATCCACGCCAGCGTTGTTACCAACAATGGTCAGATCCTTCACCCCGCTGTCCCTCAGTGCAGCGATGAGGTTTTCCGGAATGCCGCATAAACCAAAACCGCCGGCAGCAATGGTCATGCCATCCTTCAACAGTCCGGCCATTGCAGCAGGGGCATCAGAGTAAACTTTGTTCATGAAAATATGGGGCTAAAACGACGGGTATCTAATTAGTGTATACGAAAACAATGAGGCAGATCAGACGAGCTCGACACAGATGGCTAGACCCTCGCCTCCGCCGATACAGATCGTGGCGACACCACGCGTAAGCCCCCGTTCTCGCAATGCCGCCAACAACGTGACTACGATCCGGACCCCGGAGCAGCCGATCGGGTGACCGAGGGCGATCGCGCCGCCTCGCACATTGAGTTTCTCGTGAGGCACCCCCAGCTCACGCATGAAGGCCAGAGGCACGACGGCGAAGGCTTCGTTGACCTCCCATAAATCGATCTCATCGATTTTCCATCCGGCCTGATCGAGCGCCTGCCGCGTGGCTTGCACCGGGGCCGTGGTGAACCACTCCGGGTCCTGAGCGTGCGTGCCAAACGCCACTATGCGGGCAATCGAGGTGAGATCGTGGGTTTTGGCGTAGGCGGCAGTCGTCACCACCATGGCGGCAGCTCCATCATTGATGGAAGATGCATTGGCAGGAGTGATCGTGCCGTCCTTTTGGAAGGCCGGACGCAACTGCGGAATTTTTTCATAACGCACCCGGCCCGGAGATTCGTCCTGGTCGATCACGGTTGTTTTTCCCTTCGCCCCGGTGACTTCGACCGGTGTGATTTCCGTCTTAAACTGCTCGGCCGCCTGGGCGGCATTGGCCCGACGAAAGGACTCCACTGCAAACGCATCCTGTTCCTCTCGCGTAAACCCGTAGTGAGCCGCACACACCTCCGCGCAGTTGCCCATGTGTTTGTCACCGTGCGGATCCCACAAGCCATCGTGGATCATAGAGTCGATCATTTGTTGATGACCGATACGTAAACCCGCCCGGGCCTTAGGCATCAAGTAAGGCGCTTGGGTCATGTTCTCCATGCCCCCAGCGACGAACACATTCCCCATGCCGGCCTGTAAACTGTGGGTAGCCTGCATCAAGGCCTGCAGGCTCGAACCACAAACCTTGTTAATCGTCGCGGTTCGCACGGACGGGGGTAAGCCAGCCTCAAGCGCGGCTTGGCGCGCGGGGGCCTGTCCCTGCCCTGCCTGGAGCACATTACCCATCAACACCTCATCGACATCGGCCGACTCAATGTGGGCTTGCGCCACCGCTCCCCGGATCGCGGTCGCGCCGAGTTGAGTCGCGGGAGTCTGAGCATAGGCACCTTGAAATGCGCCGATGGGCGTGCGGGTGGCAGAGAGTATTACAATATCAGACATCAGATCAGGACGCGGTGCGATGGGGGTATGGGAGGCACAAGGTGGATCCGCTGGAAGTTACGGATCGCTGAAAAACGGTTAAGCTTCTCCGTTCGGATCACGAGTCAATTGCACGACATGAGCCAAATAGAACCCGTGAAATTTCATGTGCCGGTCTCAACCGATCAGGTGCATCGCCAAAGCACGGCCCGTTGCCCCATAGTTTAACTTTTGGCCTGATCCAACTTTGCCTGCCGGATCAATTCCTCCGCCACCGCAACGCGCAGCGCATCAGCGGATGCAGCATCATACCGATTCCATCCTTCGCCTGTCTTCACGCCCAATTGATTCGCGGCCACCCGTTCCGCTAAAGCGGCGGGCACTTCCTTCTGATCACAAAGATTGGGGAAGAGGGATTGGCAGACAGCTTGATAGACATCCAGTCCGCCCAAGTCAGCGGTGCCAAACACGCCACTCACCGGCATGCGGCGGCCAAAGCCGGTTTTTACCACCGTGTCGATATCCTCGGGGGTGGCGATTCCTTGAGCCACCAGGTCCATCGCCTCCCGTTGGATCGCAAACGCCAACCGATTCCCAATGAAGCCAACCACCTCCTGCTTGAGCACGACGGGACGCTTCTGGCAGGCCTCCAGCAGGATTCTGCTCCGCTCCACCACGGTCGGCAACGTGCCCGCATGCGGAACGACCTCAACCAGCGGCACCAAGTGGGCCGGATTCCAATAATGTAAAACCAACAGTCGCTCAGGGTGCGTCAGTCCCGCCGACAGTTTGGAAGGCATGAAGGTAGACGTGTTACTAGCCAGGATGACATCCGGCGGACATTGCCGATCAAGTTCGGTGAATACTTTTTGTTTGATCGCTAGATTTTCCGAGACCGCTTCGATCACCACCGAAGCTCCAGCGGCGACTTGCGGCAAATCCGCCGTGAATACAATGTCAGACACCCGGGATGTCTCGTGATCCAAGAGACCATGCTGCGTCAGTAACTGGGCATTGGTTTCAATCGTGGTGCGCGCAATCTCGAGTTGAGCAGCGTTCACATCCGCCAGTTTCACGGTAAATCCATGGCCGGCGAAATCGAGCGCGATATTGGCTCCCATAGTTCCTGCACCCACAATGGCGATAGTCGCGGTATTCGGCATACCCCACGCTGTCGGCCCGATGCACGGCTGTCACGCTGAGTTTCAGAAGATGGGTGGTTTCGCCCGCGTTTCCAAACACCAAACCAGTGTTCCCCACCGTCGGGGTCGGGTTGGTGACGCTTTGCGATAGTAAATTAGTCACGACCTGTTCCCTTCCCCAAACACGATCGCCGCCTCCAAGCTAATTCCCACCCATTCATACGCCCCGAATCGGGTCGGCGATTCGCGCTAGGAAGCTTGCGACGCCGTGCAATTACAGATTTTGTGTGTCAGCTTATGGACGGATTCCTCATACTGAAGATCGGACTGATCGGATCATTACTGGGACTTGCCCAAACTCCTGCGGTCGAAACGCTCCCCAGCGAAGCCGAACTCTACACTGGAGACGAATACTCCGACGCATTCTCAAATCCATCCGACGATCCGGATCGGCCCAACGTGCTGTTGATTGGCGACTCGATTTCCATCGGTTACACCGTTGAGGTTCGCCAACTCCTATCCGGCCGCGCCGATGTTTTCCGCATCCCTACCAACGGGCGCTACGCATCATATGGACTCGAGCATCTCGCCGAATGGTTGGGTCAAACAGAGTGGGATGTCATTCACTTCAACTGGGGTTTGTGGGACATATGCTACCGGCATCCAGAATCACCGAACCAAGGTCACCGCGACAAAGAGAACGGCACCCTCACCGCCCTGCCCGAGCAATACGAAGAAAGCCTCTCGGAAATTGTCTCGGTGCTAAAAAATATGGATGCCCAACTCATCTGGTGCGCGACCACCCCGGTGCCCGAATCCGAGTTCGGTCGATTCGTAGGAGATGAGATCACCTACAATAAAATCGCGGCTGATATCATGCGTAAAAATGACATTCGGATCAATGACCTGCATACCCATGCCCGCTCAAAGTTACCCGAGATTCAAAAAGCAAAAGGAGATGTGCACTTCACCACCGAGGGTTACGAATACTTAGCCATCCAAGTCGCTCGAAGTATTTCTCAAAGACTCGCGGAATAGAAATCGGGAAACTGCGATCATTCGCGCCACCTCCGCCAGCCGGGAAACAGTAGTTCTCGTTTCAATCCCCTGCCCTGACTCTCCTAATCGTATCAGTCCGAGGGCCGATCTCCTAAATTATCCCAAAAACAGAGCCTAGTCATTCGAATCTGAAGTCCGCGCTTGTCGCTCCTGGCACATGTTACGGAACCTGAATCGCGGAATGAAGGGAGCGAATAGATATGACCTCACCAGATAGCAAACCAGACTGCATTCTTTGAGCGACGGCTCGATGTGATGCTTGGTCGCAGCATGAGCCTCAGGGTCAGTCTCCAATGCAACCCGCAGAATCACGAAATCTAGTCACCGATCATCAGTATCTCTTCGACCGCAGGTTTAGGCTTTTGGGACCGATCCCAGAGTAGCGGGTAATTCGTTCGATCGGGGATGGGGTAGCCGTTCTTCCAAGACATATCGTCGGTGACTCCCCAGAGCGTCACTCGGTCGATTTTCTCGCGACGATCGTAAAACAGGGAGAACAACTCGACGTAGCGCTGGGTAAACTGTGCTTCGATGTCGGACGGTAACCCGGCGGTATAGGGATCGAGATGGATCTTAAATTCCTCCAGCTGAAACTGTGGGTGCATCATGCCCTGCCCGATGATCTGCCCTTCCTTGGTCAGTGGAAGAACATCAACATCGAGCTCCGTGATCATGACTTTGACTCCCAGCGCCGAGAAGGCATCGATCGCCGCGGTGATGTATTCGTTCTTCGGGTAATGAAGCCCCCAGTGGCCTTGCATTCCAACCCCGTCAATTCGGATGCCTTCGCGCTGCAGCATCTTCACCAGTCGCACGATTCCGTCACGCTTCTCTGGGCGCCATGCGTTGAAATCATTGTAATACAATTCGGTATCGGGTGCATACTTCTCGGCAAAGCGAAAGGCATTCTTCACCAACGCATCGCCCCCACCGACCCCATTGACCCAGGTCGTGGGACGGTAGGAGCCGTCATTATCGATCACTTCATTGACGACATCCCAAGCATGGACGCGGCCAGCATATCGACCCGCCACTTTTTCGATGTGAGCTCGCATGACTTCGATCTGTTCGACCGGAGAGTTCGACTCACCCTGTTCGTTTTGGAAAAACCACTCCGGAGTTTGGTTATGCCAAACCAAGGTGTGCCCCACGATGAACATGCCATTAGCCTCACCAAACTCTACAAACTGATCACCCGCTGCAAAATCGTAAACCCCGGGCTCCGGGCAGAGTGGACCCGCCTTCAGTTCATTCTCCACCGTAATGGTATTAAACTGCTCCAAAACGATCCGCTGCGTCGCCCCGTCTCGGCCTGAGTCGATCGCGTTATTTGTAGCAGAGCCCACCAAAAATGCCCCGTCAAAGGCCGACTTAAAGGTGGCCGAAGGCGCGTCACTCGCCTGCAGCGCGACTGCGCTGCCAACTCCAAGCGCGAAGAGTATGTTGAAAGAGTTCATCTGAAATCAAAGGGGTAGGTCACTGCAGTTTTGGAAATGTCGCAGGATGCGACTTTTATCCCTCATTCATGCTGGATCACGGTTACCTTCGCGAGCCGCCGATTGGGTCTATCTATAGTCCACCTGGGTCGCTGCGCTCCAAGTTACAAGTAATCCTCCTCCGCCAAGGCTCCGGCGGACATGCAAGAACCAGCAACCGCTCAACGGGGTCATGTCGCAAATAAGTTCTACGCAGCGCAGCGTAGTAAACTTATTGCGACGTGACCCTTTCCCGAAAACCGCACGACCTAATCCTCTTCGCTCGCGCTAACACGCTACGACTTGCCCCCCATGTCCGACGAAACCTTGGCGAAGTCGGATTTCAAGAATCGTCCGCCCATCCCTACTCGCTCGGCACCAATCGCTCCGACTCTGCCGGAATCGTCAGGGTTGGCAGCCCCTCCAGAAACCCCAATTCGTTTAAAAACTCATCCGCCGCGATCAGCGTCAGGTCCTTCCAAGGTTGTTGATTGAAAAATCCATGACCCGCTCCGGGCGCAAGCTGATGATCGATGGAGTCAACGTCCATTGACTCGAGTTTTTGCTGCACGGCGTTCCAGCCTGGACTCCATTTTTCATCTTCGGTGCCAAAGAACACGATCACGGGTGGCATGTCGGCGTCGAGGTGTTGCAGCATGTCTACCTCTGGGTCGCTTTGGTCGGCGGAAATAAACGCCGGATTGAACAACACGTAAGCCGCCACCGAGGTGTCGACGTTAGTCGGATCACCGGGATCGTTCAGTCCCGGATTGTGCGTAGCCAACATGCTCACATGTCCCCCGGCCGATCCACCACCCGCAATCAATCGATCAGGATCCAAACCCAACACTTCCGCATTCGATTTCATCCATCGTATCGCACTCTTGGCATCCGTAATACACACCCGCTTCCGCGAGCCTTCACCGGTGTATTCTTTGCTTTTGACTAAAGTATAATTTGAGGTCGCCGCGACCAAACCCCGACTGGCGAAATATTGACACTGGTATTGAAACGCCGCCAACGAACCATTGCCCCAAGCTCCACCGTGAAAGAGAATAATCCCGGGATATTTGCGCTTTGCCGGATCCCATCCCTCCGGGAAATAGATCTCCATCTCGAGCGGTTTCCCATCGATCTCTTTGTAGACAAAACGCTTCCCCGGAACCGGACTCGTTTCGATCTCATTATCTTCGCCCATCAGCGGCGACAGAAAAGACAAGAGTATCAATGGGGCTAGAAATCGTCGCATACCTCACCCTAGAACCATGTGACGGGCACACAAGTATTTGAACCCAAATCACCAGACATTCACCCCGGCATCAAATTCCAGCATGCGCCGGCGCAGTTTTTCAGCGAGCACGGGATACTTCTCGATCACGTTGTGTTTCTCTCCGATGTCGTCGCGCAGGTTGTAGAGCTTGGGCACTTCGACTTCGGGCCGAGCTCTGGGATGATCGCCCCACGTTTGATACTTCCACCCACCAACCCGGATACCATTGATGGTTCCGGAGTTAGCGGCGTAGTAGAAAATCTCGTGGCGGGGAGACTGGGCTGAACGGCCCTCAATTAAGTCCTTCAGGCTGAAACCATCGTAGATCCGATCCTCGGGTAGATCAGCGCCAACCCAATGCGCGATGGTCGGTAGCAGATCCAGAGTGGACGCAATCTCATCACTCTCGCCGCCCGCCGCGATCGTGCCGGGAGCCCACAGCACCGCCGGCACGCGCAGGCCGCCTTCGAAGGTGGTGAACTTACCGCCTTTCATCGGACCGGCGGAGCCCTCTGGGATCGGCCCATTGTCCGATAGAAACATCACGAACGTATCTTCCGATAGACCGTGCTCGTGCAGCGCATTCAAGACTTCGCCTACGCTCCAATCGATCTGTTGCACGATATCGCCAAAGATCCCCGCCTCACTCTTACCCGCATACTCCTCTTCGATGTGATGCGGCTTATGCGGCATGGTGTGCGGCATATAGAGAAAGAACGGCTCCTCCTTGTGCTCCGCGATAAACTCAACGGCTTTCTCAGTGTAGCGTCGGGTCAAAGTCTTCTGGTCCACCGGATACTCAATGATCATATTATCTTCCAGCAGCGGGACCCGATTACGCAGCTCTCGATAATGTTGGAGGTAGCGGGCCCGGTCGCTCTGCATCTGCTCCGGCGTGTATCCCTCGTTGAGTTGCACAACAGGCGAGATATCGAACTCCGCCGAAATCGACATATCGTTGCTGTAGGGAACGCCATAATAAGAATCGAAACCCTGATTCATAGGCATGAACTGCGCTTGATGCCCCAGGTGCCACTTGCCCACGATGCCCGTGGCATAGCCCTGCCTCTTCAGCAATTCAGCGATGGTGAGTTCCGCCGGCGGCAGGCCCGTAGTTGAGCGGGGAAACAAGACCCCCGGGACGCCCACCCGGACCGGCATGCGGCCCGTGAGTAGGGCAGCCCGCGACGGAGAGCATACCGAGGAAGCCACATAGAAACTCGTCATGCGCAGCCCCTCGCTTGCCATGCGGTCGATGTGCGGCGTGGCAATGATCTCGGAACCAAAACAACTCAAGTCGCCCCACCCCTGATCATCGGTCATGATGATGATGAAATTTTTAGGGGCCGCAAACGCACCGTTGCCGAAACAAATCACTCCAAGGAACAGAATGATTCTTAGTAATTCTCGTGTCATAAGTTTCAAATCATCCACTAAACTGCCGAATTCACTACCCAACAAAGTCGCAAAGAGCATTTGGCAGGGTCTTTACTTAACGGGAGTAAATTATATATCTTCGATACTGTATTATTAAATCAAATACAGATTTTAAGCAAAAAATCAGTTTCCTTGGAGAAGAAACTTTACCGATTCGGGGATCCACCCACTGGTCCAACTGTGGCGGCGAGGGGGTTCAAAGAGATATCGATGAGGCAGCTCGTTTTCGATCATCAATTGATGAAGTTTTGCCCCTCCGGCAGCGCGCACTCCGGCTGGAACGTAGTAGAAAATTCTGGCATTTGGCCCCAGTTTGGAACCATGCGATTTCACCAAATTCGATAAACGATAATGAGCGAAGTTCTCTGCGCTGCCCCAAAACTGCATCATCCGCTCAGTTCGATCCGCTTCTTCAATCGGTCCCAGGTCCACCCGAATTCCCGTATCCCAAGCCGCTGCTTTGCCAAACGTATCCGGATGCCGGAGAAGAAGCGATAGTGCCCCCCCAGCCTGATTTACTGAATCCGAGTAATAATTTCCCCGCTGCATCGGTCCGCACCGGGTAATTCGCCTCCACAAACGGGATGATCGTTTTCAGGAGATGGCTTTCATCCTGACGTTCCGAATCCGAAGCGTGATCGTTATACCACGGCATTTCAGAGAAGGCCGGGGCGATGCAGATCACATCGTAGCGATTGGGTATATCCAGATCCCAAATTTCCTGCAGTCCTTGGCCATGCCGCTCATCACTCTCCTCTCTTACTGGTAACACATACAGCGTTCGATAGAGCCGTCCTTCAACGATCTGATCAGGCGACAACACCCGAAGTGTCGTTTCACTGGCCTGATAAGGGGACGAAATCCGATGTTCGATAATCTCTGAGGGCATCTCTCCGAATCCCATACTCCCGCCCACGGCCAGGAAAGAAATCGCACGGAATGGAGAAAGGAAATTCATGGAAAACTCAGATGGGATGGGAAGACGAAAGCCTACCCCGGCCCGAGGAGATACCAAACCCTTTTCGCGCACTCCTCATAAGAAGAAATTTGACACTTTAACGTTTTAACGTTTTAGTGCTTACATGAAACGAGCGACGGTTTATTTCGAAGAAGATCTCCATCGGGCACTCAAAATGAAGTCCGCTGAGATATCATCTCCTGTATCGGACCTGGTGAATGATGCGGTAAGATCGGCACTGCTAAAAGACGCTGAAGATCTGGAAGCATTTAAAGAACGAGAGCATGAGCCTGTAATCGATTTCGAAGCTTTCGTCGCATCCCTGAAAAAAGATGGTAAGCTATAAAATCGTCATCAAAAAATCGGCGGCGAAAGAAATCGAACGGATCGAAAAGAAGGGCCGAGTTCGTATTATTGAGAAGATTCGAAGCCTAGCGACAGACCCTCGGCCATCAGGCAGCAAGAAATTATCCGGACAAGAGAAATTCCGAGTCAGGCAAGGGAACTACCGAATCCTCTACCAGATAATCGATGACGAATTAATCGTATCCGTTGTCAGAGTTGGACACCGTCGGGAAGTCTACAAAAACTGATGAAGACGCCAGTAAGGGCTACCCCTTACTGTTTCGGTGCCATCAGAGGTGCTAGTTTTGCAGTTTGTGTTCGATACCGTTGCTCAGAGAAAATCCTAAAAAGGGTCAATCCAACTGTTTGATATAGGCTGGACGTCAAATTCGGCACAGAAACCTGAGGCTCCCTAAGTTGGTTAAATGCTGTTAGGGACTTCACCGTTTACGCTGGGGGCGTAGCGCACTTGGATTGGGTTATCCCCTATCCCATGACTGCACTTCGATGTTCACTTTTCATCGGCATTCTTGCCGCTTTGGTCAGTTGTCTTTCGGCTAAGCCGGTTGCCGTAACCCTCGAGACCCCAGTGGGTATCATCGAGATTGAGGTGCTGATTGATCAGGCACCCATTTCCGGAGCAGGCTTCCTCGCCCACGTGGATACCGGACTACTCAACGACGGGGGATTCTACCGGACCGTCTATCCTAAGAACGACAATGGCTCGCCCAAGATCAGCGTTATCCAAGGCGGTCTACTGCCAGACACCGAAGGACTAACACCCATCGAGCATGAAACCACCGAACAAACCGGCATCCTTCACCGCGATGGGGTAATTTCACTGGCTCGCAGCGAAGTGGGTTCTGCGACCGGTGGCACGTTCTTCATCTGCATCGGTGATCAACCCTCCCTCGATATGGGCGGAGGCCGCGCCGTATCCGGAGACGGACAAGGCTTCGCCGCATTTGGACGGGTGACCAAGGGAATGGATATCGTGCTTAAAATTCATCGCACCAAAACCAATTCCGACAGCGAAGACGCCTACACTGCCGGACAACTCATTGCTCCTCCCGTCCGTATTCTCAGAGCGTATCGGCAATAGCACGCAGCAGACACAACTCCTTTATTTGAGCCGTTCAATCATTTCATCCGCTCGGTCCAAATTCACCATGTCCGCGGCCGAATCGATGATTTCTTGATACTTCGTTTCGAAACCTTCCCCCAGCGCGTGCGCCATAAGTCTCAGGTCATGCTCTCGACAAAAAGCGATGAACTCCGGCGTCAGATGCTCAAGCCGGTATTCGATGATTTGCGGGTTGTAATCCATCACGCGACGAAGTCCCGCCACATCAACGGCGTTCATTTTCAAGGGAATATGCCGATCGAGCGCCCGCAGTTCCCGAGCCTGCTCGTCCTTAGAAAACCAAAAGAAACAGTCCCGGGCAAAGCCGGCCTCGTGCACCAGCGCAAGGAGTTCGGCGAGATCCGCGGCTTTCACATCGAAGTAGATCTTAACCTTCCCTTTGAACTGCCGCAGATAGGGCTTTAGCCGAGGGACTCTCTGATCCGCAAACTCGGATCCAAACCAACTGCCGGCGTCCAACTGTTCGATATACTCCGAACTGCGTTCCTTGATTTCGCCGCTGCCATTGGTCGTTCGATCGAGGGTCTTGTCGTGCAGAATATACATAACACCGTCCTTACTCGTGCGGACATCAATTTCCACGTAGTCCACCCCGAGATCCACGCATTTCTGAGTAGCTGCGATCGTATTTTCGGGAGCCAAATGATTCGCCCCGCGATGGGCGACGATGAGGAGCTCTTTGGCTTCGAGCGAACTCGCCAGCAAAAATGCCAATACCAAGAAAGGAGCGATCCTGAGATTAAGAGCCATAAGTGAACTAGAGCCTACTTAACCTCCCAATGGCACCTAAAATACCGGGGATTCAGAGGGGAATCTGAAGCTCCCGATTGAGGCTGCCGATTATATCCAATACCGACTCTTTTGTAGTTAGTCTTGGATACTTATTCCGTAAGTCTCTATATTCCTATGTGCCCCTAACCGCTCTCAATCGAGCGTTAGCATCGAATCTCATGAAACTCGTGTTCTTGTCCTCCCCAGCAACTAAACTATCCGCCGGTATTATCTGCGCTTTGGCGATTGGCAGTTTCGTCTTTGGCCAGCCAACGACCACCGCCGCTGATCAAACTAAAAATACCTTTCACGGCGGAATTCAGTCCAAGAATGCCACCGAGGTTCCTCATAAGTTGAAGGACGCCAAAAGCCTGCCTTCGGGCAAAACCCCACCGCCGCAGGATCCAGAACTCGAGGAGTATGGGATCTATTTCGATCAGGCACCGACCGCGATGATCACGCATCCGGTGCCCACGGAATTACCCCTTCAGCTCAACGCCGGAGACCGCATCGCGTTTATCGGGAACACCCTACTGGATCGCGCTCAAATTTTTGGCCACTTCGAAGCCAACCTCCAACTCGCCCATCCGGGGGAAAAACTAGTGATTCGTAATCTCGCTTGGTCAGCCGATGAGGTCGACCTGCAGCCGCGCCCGGCAAACTTCGCAACCGTCGAGCAACACCTCACCCGTGAGAACGTGGACGTCATTTTCGCGGCGTTCGGCTACAACGAATCTTTTGACGGACTGGAGGCGGTCGAGTCCTTCAAGGCCCGTCTCGCCCGCTTCTTGCTGGATCTGAAATCGAAGGCCTACAACGGCACCGATGCACCTCAGATTGTGCTGATCTCCCCCATCGCCAACGAAAACACCGCCAAGGTTCCGGCGGCAGATTTAAACAACGAACGCCTCGCGGCCTACACCGCCGCCATGGCGGAAGTCGCTGAACGCCTTCAGGTCGGCTTCGCCAATGTCTTCGCCTCCACTCAGGTTGCTATGGCCGACGAAACCTCCGACCTCACCATCAATGGGGCCCACCTGACCGAGATCGGTTACAAAGTATTCGCCGATGCCTTGTTCCATGCGGTGTTCGATTCCCCGGTCCCCACACCCAACGAGGAATTGCGCGCGACCATCATCGACAAGAATACGCAGTATTTCCGCCGCTACCGCCCGCTCAACACCTACTATTACACCGGAGCCCGCAACAAGAGTTACGGCTATTTGGATTTCCTCCCTGCCATGCGGAATCTGGAAATCATGACCGCAAATCGCGATGAGCGGATTTGGGCCATCGCCCAAGGTCAGACCTTCGCTGCTCAACCGATTGATGATTCGAATGTGCCGGAGTTGGATGAGATAGAAGAATCGCGCGGCGCCAACGAATGGCTCTCTCCCGCTGACGAGATGGCGGCCTTCCGGGTCGATCCCCGATTCGAAGTCAATCTGTTCGCGAGTGAAGAAGAGTTCCCCGAAATCGCCTGCCCTATCACCATGCGCTGGGATGCGAAGGGCCGCCTTTGGGTGAGTTGCTCCGTCACTTATCCTCATGTCTATCCTGGTCAAAAACCGCGCGATAAGATCGTCATCCTAGAGGACACCGATAACGATGGGCGCGCCGACAAATCTACGATCTGGGCCGACGATATTAGCATCCCGTTATCCTATGAACTCTATAAGGACGGCATCATCGTTTCGGAAGAGCCTCACCTCAGTTACATCTACGATAGTGATGGCGACGGAAAGGCCGACTCTCGCGAGTATCTCTACACCGGATTTGGTTGCGAAGACTCGCACCACGCCTTGCACGACTTCGTTTGGGCTCCCGATGGCGATCTCCTTTTCCGCGAATCAATCTTCCACAACTCGCAGGTCGAAACACCCTACGGTCCGATCCGCGCCAAGAACTCCGCGTGGTTCAAATACTCCCCGCTCAATCAGTCTCTCGTCACCTTCGGCAGCTACCCCAATACCAACCCATGGGGAGTGACTTACTCGGACTGGGGACATCACGTCGCGAGCCACCCGGTTTTCGCCAGTGCGTTTCACGCCACCAACCCAGCGTTCCCCGAGCAACATCCCAAGGCTTCCGGCATTCCGGCCTACTCCGGTGTCTGCGGGCATGAATTTGTCGACTTCCCCATGTGGCCTGACGCGCTCCAAGGCGGATTCATAAAAGTGCGCTACAAACCAACCAACCGGGTCGAAATTCACAAGTGGATCGAAAACGATGATCACTTCGCAGAGGAGTATGTCTCGGACCTCATCTTCTCCGAAAACCTGAGTTTTATCCCCGTCGACATAAAATTCGGCCCGCGGGGCGCGATCTATATCTGCGATTGGTATAACCCCGTCAAAGGTCACGCCCAATACTCGCTCCGAGATCCCCGCCGTGATCGCAAAAGCGGCCGCATATGGCGCGTCGTGCCTAAGGGTGCCCAACTGCAAGACGCCCCCTCGATCGCCGACACCGAACTCGATCAACTCCTCGATAATCTGAAGCGCCGCGAATACCGTTACCGCTACTGGACCAAACGCGAGTTGCGGGACACCCATGATTCCGCCGACGTAGCTACCGCTCTCGACTCTTGGGTCGCAAAACTCGATTCCTCCGACGAGCGATTCCGCCATCATCAAGTCGAAGCTATGTGGGTCTACCGCAGCATCGGCGTCAGCCGCCCCGCTCTCCTGCGTGAACTGCTGACCTGCGAGAATCACCACGCCCGAGCCGCCGCGACGCGACAACTCCGCTACACCATCGGCGCGACCGGCATGCCCGCGATGCCTAACCTCGCCGACAATGGTCTCACCCTGGCGCAAGCATTGAGTCTGCTGGCAAAACGCACCAACGATGTGAACGGAATCGTGCGCCTCGAAGCAGCCAACACCGCGAGTTACTTGGGCACAGCCGATGCCCTCAAATCACTTTTGGACATATTCCAATACCCCATGCAGGAGCACTTGAAGTTCGCTGTCCGGTGCGCGATCGGATCAGAGGCCCTCGCGCCCTTCTGGCAAGGAGACGATTCGGCATTGGATGATTCTGAGCGGAAGACTCTCAGCGATTTTTACGAAAACTGGGACCAAGAGAACACCAAGGCTGATGCCCTCCTCGCCGGCGGTGCGGTGGCCTCCGGATTCGATCGTCAAGAGGATCTGTTTAGCATCGAGATCTCTACCATCCCCGAACGCATGTTATTCGACGTGGAAAAGTTCACGGTGCGAGCCGGACAACCCGTGCGACTGATTTTCACTAATCCAGATGCGACGCAACACAACCTCGTGATCATCGAACCGGGTCGCAATGAGGCCATCGGAGTCGCCGCCAACGAAATGGCCAAGGACCCAAGTGGCGTGGAGAAGGATTTCATCCCCACTGTGCCCGGAATCCTACACTACACCAAACTCCTCGGCCCGGATGGGCTGGAGATCCTACGCTTCAACGCACCCGAGAAGCCCGGGGTGTATCCTTACATCTGCACCTTCCCGGGCCACTGGTTTATGATGAAGGGCGAGATGATCGTCGAATAGGTGATCGGCTCCCACCGACATTCAGCGAAAGAAATCCTGGAGATTAAACGAAACCTCGCTGGCGACGGCCTGCCCGTCGACCAGAGCCGGCATAAACGTAATGTCCTCGACGATGGAGCGGATATGATCGGGCAAGATCGCATCTTCAGAAATTTCCACAATGCGACCCCGGTCATCAACGCTCACCTTAACGGCATAATCGAACGCCTCTGGCGCATCGGCCGCCAGTAATACGGCTGGGGCGATTTCCCAAGCTGGCTCGGCCGCCAGAGTGGCATTTCGGTTCTGGGCCATGCGATCGAGCGTGACATATTCATGGGCTTCATCGCGACTCAGTCCGAACTGCTTATCGGACATATTTGTCACGAATTCGCGACCACCACGGTAAATATGGATATCAACCTCCAGCACCTCCAAACTGCGGGGCAGGCTTTCCTTGCGCAGGAGGACTTTTTGAGGCTCTGGGCCGATATACTCAAGTTTCTCGAAGAGAATAAGGTCCTTCTGCTGCGCCTGTGCTACCACGCGGACGATACCCACCGCATAGGCATCAACAATCGGCTGTGGTGATGACAAGAGCGCCTCAACGACCAGGGCTGTCTTATCTTTAGATGTCTGTTTCCCATCGTCCGCATAAAACTTCTCATCGAGCTGTATCTGAATATCGGCGTTTTGGGACGCGTCGATTCTCTCATCCATACTGGTAGATGGCTCATAGAACGTGCTCGGCGTGTTGTTTCGTTGTCCCCGACCGGACGGATTGCTTCTGGTCTTCAGATCTCCCGTCAGTCGACTCTTAGCTTCTCCGGATTCCACCGTCGCCTGTTGCACCGCCCAATTCTGCGAAGAATTATCGATGACCGAGTAGTCCCGATGCGTATCAACTTCACTGATATTCAACGACGTGAGCCCCACCTTGGGCACGTGTTCGAATCGAGTGCGGTGCTCCGCTCGCACATCGACCACCGCGCCATTGGCGCCATCGAGCTGAGCTCGGTGATCCCTGTAGTTCGTTAATCTACCAAATTCCTCTTGGTGTAAGATCGTCAGGTCCAAACCGACGAACAAACGGTAGTCCTTCTTCGGCACGTTCTTCGATTCGACGGAGCGCGGCGTGGACTGCGCTGAAAGTCCCGTGGCAGACACCACGATACTCAGGATGGCAACGAACCTCCGGGTGTTTGAATTCAGGTTGTCGAATGATGGGGGTAATATCGGCATGTTATTAACTAGTGAATTTTGATCACATTATTGTCCAAAATCACAAAAATGCGAACCGAACGATGGGATCAAACGGTAGGGGCGTTCTAAGCACACGACCGAAACGGTGTTCTGAACCAGCCCCAGGAAACTCCTCTACTTCTCGGGAGTTAAAAACTGTTTTTGATTTTTGATAAACTCGGCGGGTTTGTCGTGATTTGCCTGATAGGTGGTTGCAAGAGGGAGTCCGAGCCAATCAGGACCCTCGGCGCGTGATTCTTCAAAAAGCACCCAGAACCGGGTTTTCATATCGGCCAGTTTCCCCGGCATCGATGCGGCAAGGTCGTTACGCTGCCCGGGATCCTCAGTTAGGTCGTAGAGTTCGAAAAACTCCGGCTTCACTGTTTTAACAAATGGCATGTCTTCTGCGACGATGGGATGCGTTCGTGGCTTATTGTCGCTCGATCGCGCGACTAGGCTGTAGTCACCGTGACGCATCGAAGCCTCCGGTGAACTTCGATAAAAATACCACATCAGAGGTTGATCGCGCGCGGGGGCGGCCCGGCCCTTAAGCAAGGGACCGAGATCAATTCCATCCAGCGCCAACCCAACCGGAACCTTGGCCCCCGTGAGGGCGCTGATGGTCGGCAATAAGTCAGGGAACCACATCGGCGTATCCAAGACTCGGTTACCTTTGAATTTCTTGGGGAAATGAAAGATGCCCGGCACCTTGATGCCTCCGTCGTAGACGCCACCTTTCAGTCCCCGCAGGTTTCCGTTGGAGCCCATGCGATAGGAGCCGTTGTCCGAGCCGAAGAAAATCATGGTATTGTCGGAAACCCCTTGGGCTTCGAGCGCGGCCAATACCCGCCCTACCGCGGAATCCATGTGTTGAATATTCCCAAAGTATTCGGCCGATTTCTTATCTAGATCCGGATACTGCGCGACGAGCTCGGGTGGCGTCGCAATCTTCGCATGAGGTTCATGAAACGGCACATAGAGTAAGAACGGTTTTTCATCATCGTAGACTGTGCCAAACCAGGTCTCGACTTCGTCGGCCAGGAGTTGGCACGAGTAACCTTTTTGCTCACCGATCGCAACTCCGTTTCGCACGTAGTTAACTGGGTTAAGATGCGAAGGCTCGGCATTGTTTTCTGTGCCCAAGGAATATTCAAACCCCTGGTCGATCGGCTGTGCCTGGTTCAACGCCGGGTCCTGCGGCAGGCAGCTGAGATGCCACTTCCCGACATGAGCCGTCTGGTAGCCGTCGGCCTGCAGCACTTCCGCCATGGTGATCTCTTCCCCACGCAGGTGCATGGTGCTTCCAGGCGGGCGGTAACTATACATGCCCGCACGGGTCGGCATGCGGCCGGTCATGAGGCTCACTCGAGCCGGCGAACAATTCGGCGCACCAGAATAACACTCATCAAACTTGATCCCCTCGGCAGCCAATCGATCGATGTTAGGTGTGATCGCGCGACCACCATAAGAACCGAGATCGCCGTATCCCATGTCGTCCGCCAGCATAATAAGAATGTTGGGACGACTTTCGGACGCAGCCGTGGCGAACAGTCCCGTGAGGGCAAACAACGACGCGCAGAACAGCGTTTGGCACAGTTTGAGGTGATTCATAATAGGGTTAGCGTGGCGCATGGGGAACTTATACAGGGGCAGCGATGATCTAAGAGGGAACGTCGAGGAGTGGGGGGCAATACGGAGACTGACTACTTGGTCGTAGGGTTTTCAAACCAAACCACGCCCCACCCGCCATTCTCTTCGGTCGTCGCGATGTCCATATCGCCGTCACCGTCGAGATCGGCCAGAAATGCGTTATCCATCTTCTTACGTGATTCTGGACCCGGCAGGTCCATCAGATTGTTGGCCCAGTTCTCCGAGGACATACCGTCGCCGGTCATCGTCAAATACCACAACTGTGCCTCAAATTCAGGGATCAGCACGATTTCGGGAGTGGTCGGATCTCCGTTCATCTCGATAAACGCCACACCCTTGGACCTAGCATTGTCTCCCTTAGCTGTTAGCCCATCCGGCTGCACGGGTATGGGCACCTCCACTCGGTGATACTTCGGCGGCCCCGTGTCGTTGGTGCGTAGGTAGAGGAAAACCTCTCCCTTCTTGCTGGCCTTCACCAAATCGGGACGACCATCAGCATTCGCGTCGCCGAGGATCATGAACAATCCTTCGATCTCCGTATCAATCACTCTCACGGGCCAAGGTTGAGTCACATATTCCGCGCCCAAGTTCTCATAGTAAAAGGTCCCCTGCTTCTTCCGTTCCTGCACGATGATGTCTTGGTCCCCATCACCGTCGATGTCATTGACGATCGTGCTCATGGGCCAATCGGCGACGCCGAGTTCATAGCGTTTCCATTGAGTTGCCTCATGTTTGTTCTCAGCCGGCTGTTTATACCAAGCCTCCGCCCCTACGATAAGATCGTTGAGACCGTCGCCATCGACATCGCTAACAATCGGGTTACGCGCCTCCTGCTCGAAGAGGGTCATTCGAACCCACTTTGTCGGATCCCTAAGATCGCCCTGACCCGGATTGAAAAACACGTGACCACCATTCGCGATGTAGTCGATGTCTCCGTCGTGATCGAGGTCACCAATCCCGGAGTCTTCGCATTTCCCATGCTTCTCCAGTTCGATATAGTCTGTCCAAAGCCCCCGAATCTCATCCGGACCAGGATTGAAATAGAGCCGACTGTATCCTCCCTCTTCAAAATTCACGAATACATCGAGGTCACCATCCGCATCCCAATCGTGGAAATTTACGCCGTCCGGACCATCATCATGTGGATCTGGCTGAATGACGTTAGCTCGCCAGCCACTGGGGCCAGTCTTACCCACAAATTGCTTCCACGCGTTAGCATCGCCCGTCTGATTCGCTTGGGCCCACCCCGCGCCCAGCGCAAACAGGCCCATCATCATGATTCGCAATACCGTCTTCATCATCCTAAAGACTTCCTGCCCTTCATGCCCAAGTCACGCAATGACGATTCGGAATCATGGTAAGAGTGGTTCCCCAAATTCGGTTTCAACATCCGGAAGCCGGGGGTAACGATCTAATACCGCCTGAAGTTCTTCGCGCCGATCGGATTCAACTCCCGCTGCGGATACCGGTGACTCTTCCATGAAGTCTGATCTCACTTCAAAGTAGTCCCCGTTCTGATACAGTTTAAACTGACCATCATAGACATACTTATCACGATGAACTCTCGCTTGTCCCCACCGAGCGTCGTAATAGCCAAACACCCACTCGCGCTCCGGTCCGGACTTGCCCACTAATGTCGGGAGAAAACTGACCCCCTCGAGTTGCAGCTCCTCTCGTTTGGACTGAGGCAACGTGACGATGTCGGCCAAAGTTTGATGGAAGTCGGTAAAATCCACTAACTGTTGGCTCACCTGCCCGACGGGTGTCTGTCCCTTCCAGTAGGCAATGAGCGGCACGTGAATTCCCGCATCAATCGTATTGGCTTTGCCCCCCGGCACCGTGCGATGAGGCAACTCCGAGACAATTGACCGATCCGTGCCATTATCACCCGTGAAGAGGATAAGCGTATTCTCCAACAGCCCCTCTTCCTCCAGTTTGTCATGGATGCGTCCGACCAATTTATCGCAATACGCCATCATATCTCCAAATGCCTCCTGCCGACTCAACTCCTGAGTCTCACTATCGGGCGTGGGTAAAAATGGGCTATGCACCAAAACCATCGGGTAATACACGAAGAACAGCTCGTCCTTTTTTCGTTCAATGAAATCGCAGATGTAATCCGTGAAGTGGTCCGGTCCATATTTGCCGTCCATCGCTTCGTCGATGACCTCACCATTTTGCTCGATATACGGATCCCAAAATCGCTCGCCGTAGGACTTTCCCTTGGTGACCTGCCAGAGGCTGTATTCGTCGAACCCGGCATCGTGCAGCCGGGTGGTATCATTCGATCGGTCAAACTTACCGTCACCATGCGAAATTCCGTTCAACTGCCATTTACCGGCAATCATCGTCGCATAGCCTGAGTCGCGCATGAGATTACCAAATGTCGGATACTTTGGATTGAGGTAACCGAACTCCTCATAGGTAAAACAGTTGTAGCGACCGGTCATAATTTGCACCCGCGATGACGTGCAGACCGGCGTGGAGTAGCAGTTATCAAAACGAACTCCGTCCGCCGCCAAACGATCCAATCGCGGCGTCTCGTAGGACTGACTCCCGTAAGTGCTCAGGCATTCAAAACCCATATCATCGGCCATAATGAGGATGACGTTGGGACGGTCGACCGCCGCTGCCGCGACGGCACTGAATCCCCCGAAACAAACGGCTGCAATAAAACGAAAGAGGGGTGACGATAACATAGAGAGAATTGGGCGAAATTTTACGTCTAAATACGATGCATATTAAAGCTTATCTAAATTAATGTCATCAAGCACTACCTGACGACCGCCCGCGCTGATTCGGGATACGGGGCAGTAGCAGATCTCGATTGATGGAAAGAAGGAAGATCGCTAAGTTTTCAAATTGTTCTCCCCTCCTCACTGCCCCGCCATCACGTTTATCGAGACCATGCGAAACCTCCTCTGTTTGCTCGCCCTGCACATTGCCGCCAGCGCGAGCATTTTTGCCGCTACTCAACCCAACGTCATCGTCATCCTCACCGACGATCAGGGCTGGGGTGATTTGAGCGTTAGCGGGAACCCCAACCTCTCCACGCCGAACATCGATACCCTCGCCCGCGACGGGGCAACATTCGACAATTTCTATGTCTGCCAGGTGTGTGCGCCTACCCGCGCCGAATTCCTCACCGGCCGCTACTATCCTCGCACCGGCGTGAGTGGAGTCAGTTCCGGACAAGGTCGGCTTAATCCCGACGAGACCACCATCGCCGACGTGTTTAAGGCCAACGGCTACACCACCGGCGCATTCGGCAAATGGCACAACGGCACCCAGTCCCCCTATCACCCCAACGATCGTGGCTTCGACGAATACTACGGATTCACCTCCGGACACTGGGGCCACTACTTCAGCCCTCCGCTCGATCACAATGGCCGCAAGGTTCGGGGCAACGGCTTCGTGGTCGACGACTTCACCGACCACGCGCTGGAATTCATCGAAGACAATCGCGACAATCCGTTCTTCTGCTACCTGCCCTACAACACGCCGCATTCCCCGATGATGATTAGCGACGAGTTCTACGACAAATTCAGAGACGTCGACCCTGCCATGATGAACCGCGAACCAAAGCGCGAGGACGTGATGATGACCCGCGCCGCCCTCGCGATGTGCGAGAACATTGACTGGAATGTCGGCCGTATCCTCCAGCGGCTCGAAGAACTGAACCTGCAGAACGATACCATCGTCATCTATTTCTCTGACAATGGACCCAACTCCATTCGTTGGAACGGCGGCATGAAAGGCCGCAAAGGCTCCATCGATGAAGGCGGCCTGCGTTCGCCTTTCTTCATCCGCTGGCCGGACCAAATCGCCGCTGGCCTCCGCGTGCCTCAAGTCACCGCAGCAATCGACCTGCTGCCCACGCTGGCCGAACTCGCCGGCGCAGAGGTTGCCACGGCCAAGCCGATCGATGGTCAAAGTTTCCAGTCCCTCCTCGCTGGTCAGTCCAGTGCGTGGAACTACCGCCCCATATTCAGCATCAAAAACAAGCAGGTCAGTGTGCGTAATCAACGCTACCGGCTCGATGCTACCGGCAAGCTCTTCGACATCACCGCCGACCGGGGCCAACACCACGATGTCGCGGCGGAACACCCGGAGGTCCACGCGCGATTGACCAAGCTCGCCACTCGGCACAACGCGGCGATGCAACAGGATTTCGCCGCCTATCGCGATCGCCCGTTCACCGTCGGTTATGCCCCCGCGACCACCCTGCCCGCTCGGGACGGCATTCCTCACGGCACGATCATTCGCAGCTCCAAGGCCCCGAACAACTCCTTCTTCAAAAACTGGACGAGCGAAGACGACGCAATCACCTGGAGCATCGATGTCGGCGAAGCCGGTGAATACGAGGCCACCGTGCATTACACCTGCGCCGAGGAAAACCTCGGCACCACCATCCAACTCGCCATGGAGCAAGGCGACAAAACCACCGCGCCCGTCACAATCGCGTTCAACCCGCCGCTCTACGACAAGTCGATGGAACGCGTCGCCAATTCTCACTACTTTGTGAAGGATTTCCAGGCCCTTGATTTGGGCTCACTCCACCTTGAAAAAGGACGCGGCCAACTCCGACTCACCGCGCCCAATATCATTGGCCAATTGGCCATCGACGTGCACTCAGTCGAGCTGGTGAGAAAACCCTAATAAGGTTCGATACGTGCTCCCCCCATCAAACGGGTTGATCGAAGGAAGGACGGACCGCCGCTGCTTGGTGCTAGCTCCAAGCAGATCCTCCCCTAATACATTATAAAGCCCAAAGGAGGTCGATCTACCCAAGGGAATTAACCGGAACGTTTCGACGTCCAAGTCCCACTGGAGGACACCCTGCCCTTACGATTCAACACTTCGTAACCGCCGACCAGAAATTTCGAGGTCACCGCTCCTTTCAATTTAACGGTGCTGGTTTGACCTTCAGCTCTGAAGTCGAAAACGATCTCTACCTTGCTCCCGTCAATCGCGACGGATTTCATGGTCACGGGAATGCTATCCCCATCGGCCCACAACTTAACCTCAGCCGACCACGAGTCCGCCACCGAATCGACCAACGCAATATCAATATTGCCCGTGCTGCCATCGTTGCTGCTCCAGCTTCCGGAATACTCTCCGGTAACTTGTGGTTCCGCTGCGGCGAGAGAAGTCGAGGTGGCGCAAATAACGGCAAGGGTCAGGGCGAGAAAGATCAGTTTTTTCATGCTATTTCTGGGGAGTGGAGATGAACTACAGATTTGTGAACGGGGTTATAACGAGGTATTTGACTCACCCTCGACCTCAAGACGAATCTCCCTCTCATTTCGGTGAAAAGATTCTGCCCAAATACACCATGAATCGCCGGATGCTCCGGCGCGTGGCCCCCCCCTCCATAGACGGAATACGCTCTTCCCGTTCTTTTACCGAAGCCTCTTTGAATATTCCGCAACACTCTCGTCGAGGTGAGATCTTGATCCGACTCGGAAAGCTTCCGACATTATCCGTCCCCGATTTTAACCGAAGCGGCGCTCTCATTCGTCTCTAGTATAGAACCCTGCCTCCGCCCCTCCATCCGCATGCACGCATTCAAACAATTCCGGACCAGATTTTTCCTGTTAATGCTGTCTGCATTTGGCCTGTCGGCCCTCTCGATGGGGGCTGAGACCCGCCCCAACATAATTTTCATCATGGCCGATGATCTCGGCTACGGAGATCTCGGTTCCTACGGCCAAACGGTGATTCAAACGCCGCATCTCGATCACATGGCCGCGGAAGGCATCCGCTTCACCGATTTCTACGCCGGATCTCCGGTTTGCGCACCTTCGCGGAGTGTGCTCATGACGGGACAGCACACCGGGCATACCACAGTCCGAGGAAACTTCGGAAAGTTCGGCGTGCTCGGATTGGCCGGAAACAAGGGACGTGTCCCCCTATTCGCGGAAGATGTGACGATCGCTGAGGTTTTGAAATCAGCGGGCTATGCCACCGGAATCACCGGCAAGTGGGGTTTAGGCGAACCCGCCACCACCGGAGTTCCGAACGACCAAGGTTTCGACGAATGGTTCGGCTACCTCAATCAGCGGCGAGCGCACAGTTATTTCCCCGAGTATATTTGGAAGAACCGGGACCGCTTCGATCTCCCGGGAAACGCAAACGGTGACCAAAAAACTTATACTCATGATCTCTTCACCGAATTTGCGCTAGACTTCGTCGAACGCCACCAAGCCGGCCCGTTCTTTCTCTACCTCCCGTATACCGTGCCTCACTCCAAGTATGAGATTCCGGATACCGCGCCCTACTCCGATAAACCGTGGACGGACGACGAGAAAGTGCACGCGGCTATGATCACCCGACTCGATCGTGACATCGGACAATTATTCGCCCTTTTAAAATCACTGGAAATCGATGAAAAAACCATCGTGTTTTTCTGCTCCGACAACGGAGCCGCCGAACGTTGGGAAGGTCGATTTGACAGCTCCGGTCCATTGCGTGGTCGTAAACGAGACGTCTACGAGGGCGGCATTCGCTCACCGATGATCGTGCGCTGGCCCGGCCAGATTGCCTCTGGTTCAACCAATGACACCCCGTGGTATTTGGCGGATGTTTTGCCCACCCTTGCTGGCGTCGCGCAAACTTCAGTTCCAGAATCCATCGACGGCGTAAATGTCATGCCGGTAATCCGTGGCGAAGTGACCGAGCTCGGTGATCGATTCCTGTATTGGGAGTTCTTTGAAAATGGTTTCCAGCAAGCCGTGCGCTGGGGCGGCTGGAAGGCTGTTCGTCCCCAGCCGGGTGAACCCTTGGAAATCTATCACCTCTCCCGTGATCTCGGAGAAACCACGAATATTGCTCCCAGCTCCCCCGCAATCGTGCGGACTATTGAGGACTACTTGGCGACTGCCCGAACGACTTCCAAGAATTGGCCGATTGAATCACTCGACTGAGATTCACCCGCAGTCTCGAAAACGCGGTTAAAGCACATTCATGTTAAGATGCTTCTCGGGGCCATTGTGGTCCTTCAGAAACGCTTCAATCTTCGCGGTGATGGCGGGGTATTGCGGTGCGACATCCTTCGCTTCCGCGAACATTTCGACCTTGGGGCCATAGAGCATCAGCGGAGAACCATCGCTAGGAACGACCGCCTTAAAGTCACCATAGCGCACGAAGTGTTTGTAGTTCGGATCGTCGGGAATCGCCTTTGCGAGTCGTTTCACGGTTTTGGCGTGCGCGGGGTCGTCGATCAGATTGGTCCATTCCTGCGGATCAGTCTTGAGATTGTAGAGCTCTTGCGAGCCGTCAAAATAACGAGTATAGCGCCAATTCCACACCCGAACGGTATGGGTCCCTCGGCCGACGGTTGAGATCGCGCCTTTCTTCCAATCCGCAGTGTCTCCCGCCAAGAGCTTCACCATGGAACTGCCATCTAAATCCGGACGCTGCTCCAATCCGAGCATTTCAATAACAGTAGGATAAACATCCAATAATGAGACGGGGGCTCGAACGGGTTTGCTGGCGTTGAACTTGATCGACGCATCGTTGGTCGCCGGCGCGATGATCAACGGCACGCGAGTCGAACGTTCCCAGGGCGTGAATTTCCCCCAGTGCTCTTTTTCACCCAACTGCCACCCGTGGTCGGACCAGAGCACGATCATGGTATTGTCGGCATGCTCAGAAGCCTCCAACGCATCGAGAACCTTGCCGAGCTGTGCATCCACAAAAGAAATGCAGGCGAGATAGGCGCTGACCGCGTTGCGCCACTGGCCATTTTCTACCGTCGTGTCGTGTCGACCACTGGTGAGCGCGTAGCGGCCTAAGTCTTGAGCCGTGCGCGAAAGATCATCTAAATCGTTAGCCAATACTTCCGGTAATACGACCGACTCGGGCGGATACATATCGTGATATTTTTTAGGCGCCCACAGCGGTTGGTGGGGCCGATAAAAGCCGACCGCCAACATGAAGGGTTGGTTGTAAGATTCGCCGAGCTTTTCCACCGCCCAATCCGCACTTTGGGTATCGGTCCACTCCGACTCTGGTCGATCGATCACGCCCCAATCAAAGGAGTCGATGGTTGAGGAATTGGGCTTTCGATCACGCGGCATTTGATTGAGCGGCATGGTGATACCGAGACGCGGAATCTCGTGTCGCACATAGGGTTCCGAATCCGCCAGTTCCTCCGCTGTGATGGTTTTCTCATCATCGAGGATCGGCCGCCATTTATTGTAGTCCGGACCATACTCATCAAAATACGACTGACTCTTCCCGTGGATAAGTTTGCCCGTGCCCATCGTGTAGTAGCCCTGCGCCGCCAAGTCCTCGGGCAACACCGAGGCATCTGGATTCGTCTGCTCCAGCTTCTGCCCATTGCCGTAAACTCCGGTGTGCATCGGCAACAGACCCGTCCAATTGGAAGCGCGTGAGCCGCTGCAAGCGGGCACCACACAATGCGCATTGGTGAACAGCATCCCGCGTTCGGCCAACCGATCGATATTTGGCGTCTGCACCTGTGGGTGGCCTTGTAGCGCGCCCACCCAATCGTTCAGATCATCGATCGTGATGTAGAGAATGTTGGTTTTCGTCGGCCCATCGCCCATCGGTTTTGCCGCCGAAAGAGACGGCTGAGCAAGTAGCAATAAGACGGCAGTTAGAAGAGGCGCAATGCATGCGACGGTAAAGCGAGGGGGGCGCGACATATCAATAGGAAAACTGGGTCACTATTCGCAGAAATCAACCTTCCCGTTTCTTGCTATTTCCCCATCGTGTAAGGACCACGCGTGTCGCTCAATGCGGTGCGTAGTCAATTGATCGTCCACCCCATGAAATCACTGATAACCTTCCTCAGTCTTCTGACCCTCGCTTCAGCCGCCGAGAAACCGGTAAACGTGTTACTGATCATGGCCGACGATATCGGTTTTGAATGCTTCAGCAGTTACGGCAGCGAGGAATACTCAACCCCACGACTCGATGCCCTCGCGGCTGCGGGTATCCGATTCGAGAACTGCCACTCCACGCCGCTGTGCACTCCCAGTCGCGTCAATCTCATGTCCGGCAAGTCCAACGTTTTTAACTATCAGGACTTTGGTTTGTATCCCAACGGCGAACCCACCTTCGCGAACCATTTCAAAGAATCCGGCTACGCCACTGCGGCCGCGGGCAAATGGCAGCTCAAAACCGAGGACGGCGGAACGACACCACAAGAAGCCGGCTTCGATTCCTACTGCCTATGGAATACCCCCATGACCAGTCGAGCGCGTTATTGGGATCCTTCGCTCGAAAGTGATGGAACGTTGCTCGATCTTCCCGAGGGAGCTTACGGCCCTGATGTCTGCACGGACTTCCTCGCCGACTTCATCGAGTCATGCGCCGAAACCGACACTCCGTTTCTCGCCTACTATCCGATGATTCTGGTGCACAACCCGTTTCCTGTCGCCCCAAACAGCGCGGACATGAATGAAACCGACGACAAAAAGAATTTCATCGATATGGTGAACTACATGGATGCGCTCGTTGGACGTCTCGTGGATACGCTCGAAGCCAATGGCCTGCGCGATAATACCCTCATCATATTCACCGGCGACAATGGCACGAACGCTGATCTTGTATCCGAGTTTGAAGGGCAACCGCTGCGCGGTGGTAAAGGCTACACCTACGATCACGGCACCCACGTGCCCCTGGTCGCCAACTGGCCGAACCACATTCCCGCCGGACAGATCAACCGCGACCTGATCGCGTTTTCCGATTTCTTCCCGACCATGGTGGAGGCTACGGGACTACCTCCGAAAAAAATCACCGACAGCGATGGCACAAGTTTCTGGCCTCAGTGTGTGGGTGAAGCCGGTTCCCCGCGGGAGTGGATTTACGGTTACTACTTCCCTCGTCCTTACGCCGAGGGTTACGACGACAAGTATCGGCACTGGGAAGTGCGTTATGCGCGGGATCACCGCTTCAAGCTTTACGATAGTGGCGATCTATATGACACCCAGTTAGACGTGCTGGAAACCACCCGACTCAATCCCCACCACCTCGACCACGAAGCTCAAGCCGCGCGCAAAAAACTCCAAGCCGTGCTCGACGCCCACCCTCAGCAGGGTGCCATGGTCGACTACTCGCGGGTCAACGGAGTCCTCCCGTCGAACACCAAACTTTAACCATTCCCCTATCATGAAATCCCCTATCCTCCTCATTCTGGCGTGCCTTTCCATCCCTCTCTTCGCGGGTGAACTCGATCCCGGACCCAATCAACAAAAATGGTTCAAGCACTACGAAAAACAGAAGAATCTGCCTGTCCCAGGCGAGATGCTGATCAACAAAAAAGATGAGCCTAACCTCACCGGAAAAGGATTCATCGATCTGTTTAATGGTAAGAATCTGGACGACTGGGAAGCCATCGGCGGCACCTGCAAATTCACGGTGCAAGGAGACTCCATTCGCGGGGTAACCGTGCCTGGATCAGAGAGCACCTACCTTTATACCAAGAAGGCTGACTTCGCGGATTTCATTTTTACGTGTGATCTGAAATGGGAGGTGGAAGGAAACACGGGCGTAATGTTCCGCGCGACTCGCACGGAGGGTAAAACCGGCCCCACTGCTTACGGTCCACAAATGGAGATGGAACCCTTTTCGCACGGACGCGGATGGTCTGGTGGCATCTACGGACAAGCGGCTGGTGGCTGGTTCTACCCGGTTTGGCTGGCGGAACACGCCGAGACGCGTAAAGCCCAAATCCAGCATGGTTGGAACCGTATGACCATCGAAGCCCGTGGCGCCAAGGTGCGCACCTGGCTCAACGGTGTGCCCGTCTCCAACTGGAGAACCGACACCTTTCTCTCCGGCGCATTTGGCCTTCAAGTCCACAAGGGTGAAGCAGGGACAATCTATTGGCGGAACCTGAAGGTGAAGTCGCTGGATTGAGCGAGTAGCGGGATCGCTCCGCGCCTCAAGGTAGGGTCGGACCGCTGGGCCGACCGCAGTTGCTTCAAAGTAGGACACGGACGGCCATCCGCCTTCGCCAAGGCTATGGCGGACAAGGCGGTCCGTCCCTACCATTGTCCAAGCTACGGTAGGCGCTTGATCCGGATATTCCGGAACCATACGGGATCATGATGATCTTGGAGCAGAATGTGCCCTGCCCCAAAACCAAAGCCTTCGCGCTTGGCATACTTACTGGCCGCAAACCGCTCGTTCCAATCATCGGTGGACTGTTCGACACTCATGACTTTAACGCCGTTGACCCAATGTTCGAGGAAGCGACCCTTCGCAACGATGCGGGCAGAATTCCATTCTCCAATTGGACTCACCGGTTTGCTGTCAGGCGCGGCAACGAGATCGTAAAGTCCAGCCGCCCGGCGACTGGGTTTTTTACCATCCGCATGTTTGGCGTCATCGAGAATTTGATATTCGAGCCCTAGCTTACCTCGCGCGCGATATTTAACCCCGCTATTCCCCACTTCGGAAACCTTCCATTCGAATTCTAGGATGAAGTTCTCATAGGTTTTACGTGAAATGATGTCTCCCCCTCCCTCTTCGTGACGATGAATCGTTCCGTCCGAAATTCTCCAACCTTTCTCAACCGATTCGCCCTCCAGACTGGTCCAATGTTTCAGTGATGCTCCGTCGAATAGCACGGTCCACTTATCCTCTGCCGCTAGGGTCGTGGAGATACTGAAAACTAAGACGAAAAATAACCGGGGTAATTTCATGGAGAAGATTAAAAGCAGAACGCTCACCGGTCATCTAGCCTGAATTATCCAGAATCCACAAATAACTAACACCGTATATCTTTGCGGAGCCATTGACGTTCAATAACTCCCTTCCAAATTGAAACACCTATGGTGAAATATTGCGGCTGTATCCCAGCAACGATCTTAGGATCTCTATTTCTATTCGGAGCACTATTGGTGGCGCAGGGTGCCGACACGTTGTCGGAACAGGAACTTTGGAACAGCCTCGTCGGCGAGGAAAATCGTGACACCCCGGCTCACCAACTTCCGGTGAGAGATGAACGACTGCCCAATGTGCTTTTGTTCGGCGACAGCATCAGCAGCGACTACCACCTATTCGTTTCAATGGCTCTGAACGGGAAGGTGAATCTTTATCGTATGCCGCCAGGCGAAGACTGGGATTCATCCACTTTTGTCCCGCATCTGAAAAACCTGACTTCAACCATGGCTCCCGCCTGGCGATTCCAATGGGACGTCATCCATTTCAACTTCGGGCTGCACGACATGAAACGCTACAACACCCTCGGCAAAAAGGACCGCGACAACGGCTCCATGCAGGTAAACTACGAGGACTATACCCAGAACCTGACTGCCGGGTTGCGCTGGCTGAAAGAGAACGCTCCAAACGCTAAGCTAATCTTCGCGACCACCACGCCCGTGCCAGCAGGCGAACCCCGGCGGCGCACCGCCGATAGCATTCTCCTGAATGAGATTGCCCGAAAAATCCTCTCGAACTATCCAGACGTAATAATCAACGACCTCTACGCCCTGACCTTGCCTCACTTCGATAAGTGGACCCTAAAACCCCGTAATGTTCACTTCAATCCAACCGGCAGCCAAGCGCAGAGCGAGGCCGTAGCCCAGGCGATCCTCAGGTCATTAGCCGGGCGTAAGTGAAGCGCCCGCTAGGCGTATAATTCCTAAAACCCTCAAGGTAAATAAACGGGACTCAGGGCCCCTCATTTACGTTTAAGACAAAGAGTTGGCGGGTGCCATCCTCGGTCCATCCCGGCACCAATATTGCATTACTGGCTCGATTCCAGCGCGGAGCCGGATCGGTGCGGAGGTCGCCCTTGGTATAGGGACCGCGGTCAAACCACTCCGAGCGCACATACGCACCATCGGACAGCCGCATCACAACATATCTGATCGCACCCCGCTCGTTATTGGAATACCCATTCACAAACCACTTCCCGTCGGGAGACAAAGAAACATCTCCCTCGGGATTCGGGAAAATGGAGCGGTCGCCCATTGTCCGTTCAGGCAGCAGTTTCTGCTGAACCACATCGTAAACAACCTGCTGGCCATCATGTGCGCCAATGATCACATCGCCCTCGCCCCACTCCGGATGCCCGCCGACTGAGGTGGTGTGCGCGACTAACTCCGTTCCATCCGTCTTGATTGAACAAGGGACATTCAGCCAGATGGATTGTTTTCCCTTCCGACCTCGGGCGATGAAATAGAGACGATCTCCGCCCCGGTTGAACAAGGTGTGGTTGATATAAAGCGCCGCTTCGGCGGTATCGGGTTGCTCTACTCCCGGCTCGGACGATTTTACCGGCGTCCATCGCTTTTTGATCACTTCCCAATGAGCGACCGTTTTTAGCAATTTCGCGATCCGGCTAAAGGAAACCAAAATTCGTTCTTCTCCTGTTTCACTATCGATGAGGAAAATGCCATCGTTCTCTGGAGCATTTTTACCCTTCGTTTCATCCATGGCACCGGCATAACCCGTTACCGGCCGCAGACTCCCCATGCGGCCGTAATTAATCGCGGCGAAAGTAGTGCCGACGGGCGCGACCCCCGAGTTCCCGACCGAGTAATTCTCATACCGGAATTCACGGATACGTTTCCGCGCCTCGATATCATAGAGCACCGTAAAGACGCGCCCATCGATCGGGTCACGGTCATTGAAGAAAAACTGCGTCGCTGGTTTCGCCGGGTTCCAATAGAGCATCGTTCCCTGTTGCAGGTTCCAGCCAAAGGTCTGATCCAACACCACCATGGCGTTATCGTTATGAGTATCGATCAAGACCACATCGGCCGCATCACCCGGGCCGGGAAGTCGATCATGAAAGTCAGTTTGCAGCGCGACGATATACCGGTCGCTCGCATTCCAGGGGATCGTCAGTGATTGGCCGATATAGCCAAACAAATGATGGGCGTCCCCGCTTGATACTTGAGTCTTTGTAAGCTGTATACCTCCGGGGGAGTGATTTTTTTCGCCGCCAAACAAGGTCGTCACGATCACGCAGGAAAGAACGCTTAACATCTGACGTGAAATCGAATTTATGCGTAACCGGGACACGCAGTGAGGGATTATATTTTCCATCAGTTATCTCCGAGGATAGATCGTGAGTAATGCATGAGTGCGGGACGGGCTGCTGGCGGAATCTCCGGTGACGATTCTTGGACCCGCAGACTCGTTTCGCCTTTCTCGATCAACAATGCCCCTCCGGCATCGCTGCCAGTGAAGGTTTGGCCGGCCAATTCCAAGGCACCGCCATCGCTATTAAAGGCCACGCCATCCACCGTATTAACAATCTCGATGCGAGCGGGATCAGCCACATTCAAAGCTGCCGTGATTTTCCACTTCCCGACCCGGACGGTATCGGGCCCGGGGAATTGCAGAAAATTAAAGACCGGATCGGTTTCACCATTTTTGGGACGCACCTGATACACCGCGAGAAAGCGCATCTTACGGGCCTTCTTACTCTTCGCGGCGAAATGCCACGCGTTGTTGGAGTATTCCGTAAGCTGTCCGTTCTCATCCTTAATCATCCGCCAATTTTCCGCAGGAACCTCGTATTCATCGGTGACGGACCAATCCAACTCGCTGGAGCCGGTCAGGTAGACGCGGGCATGACCCGTCCGATTGGCGGTGGTGAGAATCTGATTCTTCTCATCGAGTGAGATTTCGTTGTAGGCATGGAGTAAGTAGGACCATTCCACCGGCTCCTGCGCTTCCAGTTCATCATAAATTACCACGACATCGGGGCGGAGCATGATCATATGACGCCGGAAGGTTTTCAGGCCGGCGTCAAATTCCTCGCCGGGGCTATCGTAAGCATTCGAGGCGTTGCCCACCGCATAACTGAGTTTGTCACCAGTCAGGAAGTTCTCAACCCAGCCGTAGGCTTCCGTGTGATAGGGCTGCCCTTCCCCGTCGATCAGGATCCCGTTATGACTCTTGGTGTGTTTGTAATACTCCAACCGATGGGGTGCGCTCATCGAGACCTTGAAACCGGTGTGGTAGAACAGGCGATCGCCTCCGTAGACCATATTGAAGGTATTGTTATCCGAGAGCATGTGGCTGTAGGTCCCGAAAGGACTGGCCCGCATTGAGACGAAGAAGTTCTCGTCAGCCGGTTTACTCAAATCTTGCGAGTGCATGGTCACCAACCCTACGCCCTTGAAGGCTCGAGCCATCGGTAATTCCGCGGGTGACTGCGGCTCCGCCGCCGGCATTCCATTAAGGTATTTTAGTCGATTCCACTGCAACATGTCGGTCTCACCGAGGCCGCCCACGGTCGCGCTCTTTGGGTCAGTATCCCCCCTCTGATACATCTGCACATGAGGGCTCAACTGATCGGCCTCTACCGCGACCCGATCACGATACCATGCGGCATACGGATTCTGCACCAAACGACTCAGGGCATCCGCGTAGGCGAGATAGTCGCCACGCGGTTCGGGAAGATCATGGGAGTTGTCCGAGAACCCTGTGCTCGCTGAGCCGGGAGGGAATCCGTAGAGGAAATAATTGGCATTTTCCTGATACCATGGGGTGTGTGCGATAAAATCGAATCCGGTGTAGGTTTTGATGCGCTGCGGGATATCGATGAGCATATCCATGTTCATGCGGAAATAGGAAAACCCGTGAACCCAGCCACCATCCTCTCCACCCAAGACCGGGGCCCGGGCGAGGAATGTTTCGTAGAGGTAGGTCAACCATGTCGCCGCGGCGGGAATATCACCGTGCACCGCAATCGCGGTATCGAACAGATAGTGAAAGGTGTGCTGCCAAATATGATTGGATAGGACCACGGACTCTTTGTTGTTCGCCCACGTTTGATAAAAATGCTCCGCCCGAGCCTCGATCGAGGTGAGGAGTGCTGCCCGCTGCTGCTCGTCTAGATGATCATGGAACGTATCGTATACCGTCGCCATCGAGAGCATGATGCGGCTGTCCCCAAAATCATTGATCCGCGTGACTCCCGCAGGATCCCAAGTGGATGCTTCCAGCGCCCAGCGCACTGCCGTCTCTCGGTATCTCGCTTCACCGGTTAAAACATAAGCCTTACAGAGCGGATCGACTCCGTTGAAGAGGTCACTCCCCACGAGCTTGGACGCGTCCTTTTGAATCTTGTCCGTTTTCTTGGCATCGTCCCCCTGCAGGTCGGCGATACTGAGATCCTCCTCGGGGGAAGACTTGCCTACATATTGCTCAGCCAACGCGACGATCCGTTCGGCCTCACGAGTCGGTGCGGCCCGCTCGCGGAATTCGTCCCAGTTGGACTTGTCCACAAGTCGACGCGGATGATCGCCCGGGATTCCGGCCAAAAACCGCGCCGGAGGCGGCGGATCCCAGTCCTGCGATTCATTGGTAATCAAAAACGAATGGGTGTCGGACCAGAGACCGCCATCAACCCGGTGCTGCCAAAACCAGCGCCCCTGCGCCAACGATTGGTGGGGGTTGAATACGGCCCAAGGCAGGTTGCTCCCGGTGATAGAGTTCTCGGCAGGAAATGAATCATCCTCAGATAACCGAACGTCGTAGCTGCGGCCTTTCCCTGCCGTCGTCACCCACTGTAGCGAAGGAGAGTTCCTCTTCGCCACGCGGTTAAATGCGGGATCGGCCCAACTGCGTTTCTTCGCATGGATCACGGGAAGTCCCGCCATGCCCGCTCGCACATCATCAGCGTCTTCAATCTCCCAAACGCGGAAATTTCGATAGCGGAAATGAGTCCACTGCATCTGACGAAAACCGATCTTCCCGGATTCATAATGCGGGCGGGGTTCGCTGCTATCTGTGTCGGTCCAATCGATAACCTTACGACCGTCGACAAAGAAGCGGATGTGCGCCCCGTCTTTGACTAACTTCAATTGATGGACGGCGGTGGAGTTTCCTGAAATCCCTTCCGCGCCCTCTTGGACCAAGTTGAAACCGTTGTTCTTTCTTAGATGCGCTTTACCTCGATCGGGGCGTTTGGGGTTATTGGCGTGGTAGGAGATATGATAAGACCCCACCTCCCCTTTGGTATATCCACTGAACGTGCCGTCTCGTTTCGGCAGCGAGGAATCGAATAGGTCTCGCCCGTCCATGCCCTTCGCCGCGAAGAAGAGGATACACAGGCCGTCATCGGTATTCAGGTTCTGCGCCTCCCACTCAGCGATAATCCGATCAGGGAATTCTTTCGGTCCCCATAACACATGGTGATATTCCTTCTCCGGTGAATACATCTCCATCCATCCGTCCCGAAACTCGGTGACACCGGGGCCTTCCATCCTCCATATCTCAATATCGTCAGGTTGGGCGAGGTTGTTTTGGTAGATCAACGCTCCGCGTGCAGGAACTTGCTCAGCCGAGCGCAGGCTCAATTCCGCAAGAACGGAAAGTAGGACGAAGACGATAATTCGCTGCACAGAATTTAGAATTCTTTAAAATTCGCGATAGATCGAAAACAAAAAGCCCCCCGAGCCAGAGACTCGGAGGGCTTTGTAAACTTACTTGATTAGAAGGATCCGCGGATACCAAACACGTAGCGCCGACCAAAAGTCGAATAGGACGTGGTATAGAGTCCGGGGGTGCTTCCGATGTAACGTTCGTCACCGACTTCATCCGTCAAGTTATCCGCTTCGAAGAACAGACGGGTGTCACGATCCTTGAAGAGACGATACTGAATAGACAGATCCATAGTCGCGGATTCGCGATCGAAGGTGATAGCGGAGATCGCGGCCGTCGAAGGGTTGCGCTGCAACCGCGAGATGTAATTGTAGGACAGCCGAACATTGAATCGTGACCGCTCGTAGATTAACTGAAGATTGTAGATTTCCTTGGCTTGATTCGTGAGGCTATTGGTGAAGTTCTCGCCAATTTTTACGAAGTTTCCGTTCGCCAATTCCGTTTGGTTGAAAATCGGATCGGTTTGGTCACCGGTGATGTAGGCGTAGTTGGGGACAAAACTGAGTCCCTGCAAGAATCCGGCTCCCGGAATCAGGTCCGTCATATTGAAGTAACCGCTGACCTCTACACCCTGAATGCTGCGGCTCGAGGCATTGGACCAGAAATTCGTATCTGAAGTGACAAACTCAGTGCCAAGACTGGGGTCCTCGGAATCTATCAGCAATTCGACATCACGCCGGAAGGTATCTTGCTGGAGGAAGTCTTCGAGACTCTTGGAGAAATACGTCACGGAGAAAGTATTACGTTGGCCGGGACCGAAGTAGTATTCCCAAGCGGCATCAAAATTCGTCGATGTTTGCTCGACTAGATTCGGATTTCCTAAATCGAACTCCTCAGCGCGGTTAGTGAGATTAAGCACGCCGGCTGCTTGCAACTGGCGATTGGCTTCACCCAAATCGAACGGCACCAATTCCCGGTAATCGGGACGAGTCAGCGTTTTGGTGTAAGCCACCCGGAAGACGTGACCGGAATCCCCAGCGCGATAAGTCAGGACACCACTCGGCAGCACGTTATCGTAGGAACTCTTGCGGTTGATATCGTCTACGATATCGCCGAAGGAGAAGGTTCCATCGGCCCCAGCAAACCCAAGATCCTGAACACCGGCTTGAACAAGGTTATTAAGGATACCTTGCTGTTCGGACGAGAGATTTGGAATGTTGGTGCCATCGACCACGAAGTTCGAAGGTTTCCATGTGGTATCGAGTTCAGTTTTTTCGAAACGAAGACCGGTGACCAAGGTCCAATCATTCTTGCGGAAGGTCCCCTGTAAGTAGGCCGCCAAAACGTCTTCTTTCAGCTCGGCGGTATCGGCCGCATCACGAAGATCCGAACGAGCGAATTCCCAAGCGGTTGGATCTGCCCGGTAAGTATCAAAGAAGTGGGCATACGGAGAATCAGCACGCAAAAACGGACCAGCGGCATCAGCATACTTACCATCCCAGAGGGTTGTATTCCCATCGGCCGGATCGGCAAACAGCCCGGCTGGATAAACCCGACGGGAGCCTTCTTCGGGACGGAAGAACAACTGAGTGGTGACATTATCCCGCGTCGCGCTGCGTAGACGAACACCTGTCTTTAAAGTAACATTGTTATTAATTTCTTTTTCCAGATCGACGGAGGCGAGCACCACGTCCTCGGTCACGTTTTCATAGAGAAATTGCGGTGCGGTATTGTTGAAGGTACGATTGGCGTCACCGAACACATTCTCTTTCCCATTGGAAGGAACGTGGCCTCTACGCTCGGTAACTTCGAATACCGTAAAGTCAGGCAGCGGAGTCGTGCCGAAGAAACTGGCGCGCAAGCGGTCACCCGCCCGGCCATCATCAAAACGCTCCTCAAAGCGATACTGACGGTTAAAGTTGTCTCCTTCATCGGACGAGAAGAGGAGCCGATATTCCAGCAAACCGTCATCGAGGGCTGTTTCGCCTCCGAAATCGAAGGTATAGGTTTCGGCCTCAATGTTACGGCCCGTGATGATCCGACCAATCCGACCATCCCGATTGGCTTCGAAGTTCGGGGTGACCACGACATTGCCACTGCTATCCACCTGTTGCACAAAACTGTCCCCCGCACTGCCTAAGGTAGGATCATTGTCATTCTCTACCCAATCTCCGAGAGCATTACCGGCATCATCCATGAACCACCAATTACCCGAAAAGGCACGTTCGAGACGATCGATGCGAAAAGCGAAACTGTCCCGGTCGTCATTCTCTTTTTGAAACCAAGGGCGGAAATAAAGCGTCGTTTCGTCGGACAACTTAAAATCAAAACTGGCGTTAAAAGTCAGCTCATCGCGCGTGGTGCGCGTCTCGTTGGGGTCAAAGCGATCCCAGATTGGTGTTGCTGCGTCGGGGTTCGTCGACAGGTCAGTCTGCTCGGCAAATCCCGGGATGCCTGACACGCGGCCAGGATCATCTAGAAAGCGATTCTGCGTCGACCAATCGACCAAGTCTTCATCGGTGTAGTTAATATTGAACAACATACCGAAATTATCTTCACCACCCAAGATACTGCCGATGGCTGAATGAACTATATTGGCACCCCACCCACGGTGGTCGCCTTGGTCGCGGTGACGATATTCTACCTTGTAGCGAGTCCCGGTCTTTTTCAGATCAAAGGCATTGGCGGTTTCTACATTCACCGAACCACCAATCGAATCAGCCGGAAATTCCGCGGTGACACTTTTGATGATCTGCACCCCGGCAACCATTTCCGCGGGGATCTGAGTGACATCATAATTACGTGAACCCAACCGGGCATTCGCCTGCGAAGCACCGTTGATGCGAATGGAGTTATACTGACCGTCCGCGCCGCGAATGGTGACGGAGCCTTCGGCGTTTCCTTGCCCACCGATCACGTTGACCCCAGCGAGCCGGGAAAGCGCTTCGCCCAAGTCATCATCGGGCAGATCACCCAATGCATCAGAGCCCAAATAACTTCCGATGATGTTCGATTGTTTTTGCCGTTCTACGGACGCGGCCTGGGCGGCACCGTAAATCTGGAATGCTTCCATTTTGACGGTTTCTTCTTCGGCATTAGATTGCTGCGCCGCGACGGGCGAAGCACTAAAGCTAAGCACAGCGGCGAGTCCGCCGGTGAGACTGCTAAATAGTCCTTTTTTAGGGTTCATATCTGGAGTGGTTCGAGGTTTGTTGGTTTGGCTTGCAGACAGCGGGGTTGTCGCAACTTCCTCAGCGACACGGATGACCGCGAAGGCGCCGGTTCCCCGGTCCTCCACGATTTGCAATGGTGTTTCTAGCAACATTGCTTCCAGTGCTTCTAAGGGAGTGAACTTCCCCATGACGGCATTCGTCCGAACCCCTTTCGCAACTTTGGCGGTAAACATAACGTCTACGTGCCCCTGTCGTGCTACTCGTGGTAAGGTCGAAGTCGCCTTGCCTGCTTTTATCTCGAAGACTTGTTTTTCCGCAGCTTCGGATTCCGCACCTACCAAGAAGCCACCCATCAAATTCATGATGAGTGCGGCCAGGCAAATCTTGCCTAAGCCATACAGCCGATTGGGGGGTTGGGGTAACATTCGAGGCCATGGAGCGACAATCTTCTGCTCCAGAGACGATCAAGCTGATTGATCGGGTGAATAATTAAAACGAAAATTCCTACTACGGATATATTTTCCGCCACCCATCCGCTATAACCTGATCGTCGACCAAACCAATCGGTTCCATTAATCCGGCTTTCGAACTGAACTTAGTTCAACGGACTCGCGTAAGCGTCACCGACTCGCCGCCTTCGAAGGAGGCCTCCATTGGGCAAGTCAATTCCAGCAAGCGCACAAACCCGTCCAAATTGTAGGAACGGAAAGTCGCGGTGATCACGGTATCGAGGAGTTCTTGGTCTTCGATGAAAATTTGCCGGGTATTGTAGTGGTTAAACTCCGCCACAATCTCGCCCAAGGGACGCGCTACGAATTCCAGCACCTGATGCTTCCAAGCCAATTCTTCGACAACTTCCTCCTCCGTAAATGGCGCGAGCTCAGGAACAATAGCTTCGGTGACGAACGAAATATGGGAGCGCTGACCAGCGTTCAGCTCGGGAGCGAAAATCTGCGGCTCGGGAGATGCCGAAAGCTCACCCACATTTATCAATGCGGATGAATCCATCTGAACGCGGCCGTGCGTCACCATGACGTCAAGCGAGTCGTCGTTCAGTTTTACATTAAACGCCGTGCCGACCGCGATGACCGCGATTCCCCGGGCACTGACGACGAACGGGCGATCGGGATTCTTCGCTACTTCAAAATACGCTTCACCCGAAAGGAGATCCACTCGCCTCTCCTTGCCGGAGTATCGAATAGCAACCTGAGTGCCTTCGTTTAGTTCGACAATCGAACCATCAGGCAGGCGGTGAATCTGGTAGTCCAAAGCCATCGCGCCCGCTTCGGGCAAATATCCATCAAAATTTTGGTTCTCAACCCAGGGACTCCAAACAAATAGTCCCACAAGCAGAGCCGCCGCCGCCAACGAGGACAGTCCTAAGAACCATCCTTGTTTCACCAATGGAACCGCGAGCAAATCCGGGTTGGGCTCATCGCTATGCTCAGGGCACCACTGCACCAAGGAATCAAATTGATGGAAGTTTTGAGAATGACGCGTAAACCCCTCACCATGTTGGCTATTTTCCGCTAGCCAGGAGAAAAACGCATCCTGCTCTTCCGGCGTAAAACCGGCGTCACGGCGAATGACCCAATCAAGCGCATCTTCATCCAAGCGACTCTCGTCACCTGGATTAGGGCTATCTGGTGTATTTCCGTAGTCTTTCATCGGTGACTATGTTCGTGCATGAATGCACTGCACTTTTTGACGCCGATTTTCAGCTGCGTAGCGACCGTATTGACCGATATCCCCAGCTTCTCCGCAATGTCCGGCTGGGACATGCAATAGACTTTTCTGAGAGTAAAAATACGTCGGCATTTGGACGGGAGTGACTGGATGGCTTTGGTTAAAATCTCTAATTCTTGATTACGCGCGATCGATTCTGGCACCGACTCCGCATCATCTAGGACGTTCGAAAGTTCATTTTCGGTTAAAGAATCGAATTGAACAACTTTTGAGCGCCGCATGACGTCGAGTGCCAAATTCCTCGCCGTGGCAAAAAAGAAGGCCTTGGGGGACTTAATATCGTTCACCTCTTTGGCTTTCAGCACGCGCAGCAACGACTCTTGGACGATGTTATCCACATCAATGCGGTTAGCGAATCGATTCTGCAGCCAACCACGCAACATGGGTTCGTGCGGTTGGAGATATTCTCTATACCACTGGCTTTGGACTGAGTTTTCGGGGGGCATCTATTTACGAAATGGGGTAACGACTACTTAACCCATACGGTAGTTCCAGGGAAAGGTAAAGGTTTCACAGTCAGGCAACGCAACCTACTCGCTCTGCTCTAGCGCGGCGGGATTATATTCACCGCGCTTTTTGAAGCCAGGGTAGTAACGCATGCTGCCAAATCGGGGATAGGTATCAAAGATGCCGCCGTTGCTCGTCATCCGCGGATCTTTCTGATCACTAAGATTTTCGCGAAGTTTCCGACCAAGATTCTCCAAAATCGCGGCGTAGCGAGGGTCTGACGCCAAGTCATTCACACAAGCGGGATCGTTCTCAATATCGTAGAGCTGTTCAGTCGGCCGTCTAAGAAAGCCCAAAGCATAATGCTGCGGATAGGTTGCTCGTTGGGCCAAGATCAGCTCTTTGGACGGTGAGGGATCGATATCGGCATAACCGAGGCCCATGGACTTGTAGTCTGAGGAGAAACTCCCGTCGATCTGGTCCGGTCGCAACCCCTCCGGGTTGGGAATGCCCGCGGGCCAGCGATCGGCATCAACATTCCACACGTAGAGAAACTCCTCCGTTCTTAGCGCCCGCGCCGGGTAACCCATATTGTCAGCTCGGGCATGAGAATGACGTTCCCGACCGGTCAGCACGAAATCGCGATGGGCTTCCCCTTTTTGCAACTGCGGAAGCAGGCTCTGGCCCGTGAGGTTTTGCATCCGGTCGGTTTGCGCGAGTTCCAGGAAGGTTGGCGCGAGGTCGATCAGGCTCGTGGGCGAAGTCGTTTCACGCCCGCCCGGGAAAAACGCCGGTCCGGCAATCACCAAGGGCACATGCGTGCCATATTCCTGCAGGTTGGCTTTCGCGGAGGGAAAGGGCATACCGTTGTCCGCAGTGACCACCACGATTGTATTGGCCAGTTCTCCAGCTTCTTCGAGCATCTGCAGCATCGCCCCGAGGTGTTGATCGAACCATTCGATTTCCAAAGCGTAGTCGAGCACGTCGTGGCGGATGATCTCTTCGTCGGGCAAAAAGTCTGGAACAGCTGCATCCGCTAGTTGCTTTCCAGCCCTCTGCCCTGATCCGTATTCGTATACCCGATGTGGTTCCTTGGCGCCAAACCAGAAGAAGAACGGTTGGTCCGATTCTTTATTCGCCAGAAACGTCTCAAAGTTGGCGGTGTAGTCGATATTGGAAATGCCGCTCGCAGGCGGCTCCAACGCGGCCGCGTTGTATTCGTCTCCCACTGGATTTCGGGTCCACCCGGCATCTTCAAAATTGCCGGGACTCCAGGGTTTGCCGGTGAATCCGACGTGATAACCGATATCCTCAAGCACCCTTGTGAAAACTGGGAATTTCTTGGGAAAATAGCTGCCGTGGGTTCCAGCCTCTTCAAGTTCCCAGATATTGCGGCCGGTTAGAATGGCCGCGCGGCAGGGACTGCACTGCGGGGCGGGAGCGAAAGCGTTGTGAAAGAGGACACCCTGATCGGCCAGTCGATCAAAGGCAGGCGTCTCAACGCCTTTCGTTCCGTAGGCCGAGGCATACGGGTAGGACTGATCATCCGCGATCGCGAAGAGGATATTAGGCGCGGCGTGGGTGGATGATACGACCGCGAGCACTAACAGGGCAACGCGCACGAATCCGAGATTTAGAAGCTGTTTTTCCATGTCAGATAGGACTGTTTGAGCGTTTCCACTTTTTGCGGGTAACGCGAAGCAAGATTGGTGAGTTCACCGGGATCATTTTCAAGATCGACGAGGAAGAGTTTGTCGTTCTCCCCGAGCGGCGCCTTGGCGCTTTTGTCGACCGGGTTACCGAGAAGTTTCCAACGCCCGTCGCGGGCGACCCATTGCCCGCGAAACTCCCAATGATATACTCCGCCATGCACATTGGCGGCCTGCGGATCGCGCAGAACGGGCACGAGGCTTTTGCCTTCGATCATCGTATCAGGCATATCCAACTCGCAGAGTTCGGCGAGCGTCGGCAGCCAATCCGTATTGGAGGACAGCTGATCTCTGGCTTCCCCTGAGGGCAATCCGGCCGGCCAACTGATCGCAGCCGGAACCCGAATGCCGCCTTCAAAAAGACAGGCCTTCGCACCTCGATAAATCCCCGTATTACCGCCTCCAAAATGAGCGCGTTCCTCGGTCGAGTGGCCATTGTCGGATTGGAAGATAATTATGGTATCCTCTCGAAGCCCCAACGTATCCAAATGCTGGATTAACTGGCCGATGATCTCGTCCTGGGTGGAGAGGAACGCCGCGTAGAGATTTCGCGGATAAGGCACGCCCTGCTCGTCGTAATACTTCAGCCACTTGGGATACCCCTGGTAAGGGTAATGGGGCAGATTGATCGCAAAATAGAGGAAGAACGGATCGTCTTTCGACTCGGTGATGAAGGCACTGGCTTCTTCCAGCATGAGTTCAGGGAAGAACGCACCATCATGAAACACCTCTGCCCCATTTCGGTAGAGATCGTGCCGATTAGGACCACGCCAATAGTAAAAGTGGGAGTAGTTATCGATACAGCCCACGAGGTGACCGAAACTGTAATCAAACCCATGCGCCAGAGGTTGTTTGTCTTCGGAAAACCCGAGATGCCACTTGCCGATGTGGGCCGTATTATACCCGGCATTCTCAAACAAATCGACCATGGTAAAAAGCTCGCTCGATAACCCCGCGGTCTGGCCCGGTGTCGCCGAGACATTGCCATCCAACCCCGCCCGCTGCGGTGACATCCCCGTAAGTAAACTGACGCGCGATGGCGTGCACACCGGAGCACCGTAAAACTGGGTAAAATGGACGCCACTTTCGAACAATGCATCCATATGGGGTGTAACGAGATCTTTCGAACCCAGCGTATTCAGATCGAGGGTGCCTTGATCATCGGTGTAGATGACGATCACATTGGGTGCCGCCAACACGTTGGTTTGAAGGCAGCTGAGACAGAGGGAAAAGCAGCCGACTACACTAAGAAAGGTCTTCATCACGGTTAATACAATTTGGGGTATGGTGAAAAAACTATGCTAGTCTAGCTCACCCGTCACATTTCCATCTACCACTTCGATATAGTCGAGGAGTTGTCGCTCCAGCTCCTTCGCCTTAGCCGGCATAGATTTAGCGAGATCCGTAGTTTCCCCCAAATCCGTCGATAAATCAAACAACTCACTTCCTTCCGCATGATTCGAATGATCGTGCCAGAACTTTAGAAGTTTGTAGTCCCCTACCCGAATGGACGAATGCAAATAGGACGCGTAGCGATGATGGAACAGCGCATCAGTCGGCCGATTCACCTCCCCTTTCCCATCATCCAACAATTCAGCGAAACTACCGCCATCGATATAGTCTGGCATCGTCTCAGAAAACCCCGCCAGTTCTGCGATAGTTGGAAGTAGATCGTAACCGATGACGGGCACATCACTTTGGCTATTTGCGGGAACACCGGGGCCCGCAACGATGAACGGCACGCGCACCCCACCCTCATAAAGCACCCATTTGCCGCCACGCAGAGGATCGTTCCGCGACGGGCGGCCATTGGTGCCCGGTGGGGCAAGTTTGTTACTCACCGGTGGAATAAATTCAGCCCCACCGTTATCGGCCATAATCAGGATGTAGGTATTGTCCGAAATCCCTAAAGAATCCACCTCGTCCAGTATCGCCCCAATTCCCGTGTCCAGATCGGCCAACATGGCAGCGTATCCGGGATGATCATGGGTGCGGCCTCGCAACTTACCAGAGAATCGATCATAAGTTTCTGGTTTCGCCTGAATATCAACGTGCGTCGCGTAATGAGAAATCTGGAGGAAAAACGGATTACCCGCCGCCACATTGCGCCGCATGAAACTCGCGCCTCGACCGGTGAGGCGATCGATCCCCTTAGGGGCATCTACCAAAAACGTCTTCTTCCATTTATCTTCTTTGTTTTCCCAGATACTGCCGTCTCCGTTTGAGGTGCGACCGTCGCTTTGATCGAAACCAAAATCCTCGGGCGAAAACTCACCGGTCTTCTGATGCCACTTGCCAAAATGGGCGGCTCGATAGTGAGGGTTCGTCTGTTTCAGCACCAACGGAATCGTCAAATAATCTTTTTGATAGGGATGGTAACGTTCTTCGAAACCATCGTCCGGCCCCATCCGTATATGGGTTTGACCAAACAGAATACTCCGACGCGAAGGCGTGCAAATTGCCGCTGGAGCATATCCTTGCGAGAAGCGCATGCCGCTTCGTGCCAACCGATCAATCTGGGGAGTCTCGTGAAAATCGCTACTAGAGTTTTGCTGCGTCTTATCCATCGGAGTCGACGTGCTCGTCCAACCATGATCATCCGTAAGAATGAGGATGAAATTCGGTGATGAATCGCCGGCTTGGAGGCGACCAAGGCCGGCCAAAGAGACCGAGAACACCACGAATGCTACCCAACGGGTAATCTTGAAACACTCTAGTCGAGAGGACATTTTATCTAGCATAACTTCGGTATTTTCAGGCGGGGTATTTTTGCGGCAAACGAGCACGTATCCATCAAGCGGATTCCGGTTTAATTAGTTTCATTAATTCGAAGACCTTGGACCCACAGGTCTCTCGTAGCAGGCAAAATAGTTTACTTTATTTCCGGCCAACACTTCACCCAAAGCATCCGTTCATTCGTCGCTGAGAAAAGAGCCTCTCCTCTGGTGTTATTGCCCAAATATTCAGTTGCGCGGCGACCCATTACTCCCGAACGATCCGCTACCATGCCCCACCCCACTGATTCCTCTCGCCGCAATTTCTTGAAACAAGGCGTTCTGGCCAGCTCGGTTCTCTGGAACCTCCCGACCGTCTCCGCTCAGACCGCCAGCTCGAGCGACAAATTGCGCCTCGCCTTCGTGGGCATCGGCAATCGTGGCACTTCGAACATTAAACTATTCGCGGCGACTGAACGGACGGAGTTTGTCGCTGCCGCCGATGTCCATCTCGATGGAGAGCACTGCACTGAAGCACGCACGTTGCTGGGTGACATCCCGCTCTATAATGACTTCCGCGAGATGCTCGAGCGCGAGGGCGATAAATTCGACGCGGTCGCCATCTCCACCCCCGATTTCGCTCACTTTCCGGTCGCGATGGCGTGCATGGCCGCTGGCAAACACGTCTATCTCGAAAAACCACTCGCCCACACGTTTCAAGAGGTGGAGATGCTCATGGAGCAGGCCGAGCGCTCCGGCGTGGTCACCCAGATGGGCAACCAAGGTCACTCTGGCGCGAATTTCCACCAATTCAAGGCGTGGTCCGAAGCGGGCATTATTAAAAACATCACCCATATCGATGCCTACATGAACTCGCCTCGTCGCTGGCATGGTTGGGATGTCCCCGGATTTGACACGGGGCATGCCACCCCGACCGGACTCGACTGGGATCTTTGGCAGGTCGGTCGCCCCTGGCACGACTACAGCCCACGGCTTCATCCCCAGAACTGGCGCAGTTGGTTCTCCTACGGCAGCGGCGCTTTCGGGGATTGGGCTCCGCATATTCTCGATACGGCTCACCGTTTTCTCGACCTCGGATTGCCTGGAACCATCAGCGCCGAACGTCGTGATGGCCCCAACGATTTCATCTTCCCGCAAGCGTCTACGATTAAGTTCTCCTTCCCTGCTCGCATCGCGCACCCCGCTTGCGATGTCACCTGGTATGACGGCGTCGAGAACCTACCGCCCCTCCCGGCCGAAGAAGCTTCAGATGTGAAACGTCAACGTAACGGCAAGTATCTCTACAGTTCAGATATGGTGTTCAAGGGCGGGACCCACTCCGACACGCTCCGTATTTTACCTGCGGCGAAGATGCGGAAACTTGCCCCGACGCTCCCGCGCGTCAGTGGTCGCAATCCGGATCACTATATGAATTTCGTGCAGGCCTGCCACGGTGAAGCTGAACCGCAGTCACCCTTCTCGATTTCCGGTCCCCTTACTCAGGTCTTCATTCTCGGTATTATTGCCCAACGTCTTGGCGGCACCCTCAAATTCGACCGAGCCACCAAACGGTTCCCTGACCATCCGCTCGCCAATGATTTACTAGGTGGACCGCCCCCACGGGCAGGATGGGAACCCGTTTACGCCAGCTAGGATCCAACCCAATGGTCCGATCAATCTTTCCGGTAGCCTAGGTTGAAACTAGGAGTAAGCCACTCGCGGCGAGCACCTCGTCGGCGGCCTCTTCCTGCCCGCGCTTCACGAGGACGTAGTCGGTGTCGAATGTGCCAATAGCGATGATAGAAATTCCTGCCATCGCCAGTGGGTCAGCAGGGCGACGTAGAATCCCAACCGCCTCAAACGGTAACGGGCCGAGAACTTTCAGCACGGTCCAACCGTGTTCGGATCTCACTCCAGTCGGCACGGCCGAACTCGCGCACACAATCGAGAGCTCCTCATCTGTTCGCGTCACCGTGGTGAACCCGCGGATCGGCAGCCAGACCGGCACCCGTTCGTCAGCAGCCAAACGACAAACTGAAAGCTCGTCGGGCAACCACTCGTATCGCAAAGTATCCATTATTCGGGATTGTGACATCAGCTCTCCCCTCATTCCATCATCTTTTGAGTCCCACTACCACTAAGTGCTCCCCCTCGCCTTTCCTTACCCTTTTTCGATTTTCTCGAGCCCTTTGATCACCCGATTGATCGTGGCTGGTGGCATGGCTGGTGTGGCAGCGGCGGAACAGATCGATTTCAACCGCGACATCCGTCCCATTCTCTCGGACAAGTGCTTTAAATGTCACGGTCCGGACGAAGCGAACCGAGAGGCGGATTTGCGACTCGACACCCCAGAGGGTGTTTTTGCCGATCTGGGGGCCGGTTTTTTTGCGGCCGTTCCAGGTGAACCGGACAAGAGTGAGATCATCTGGCGAATCGAAACCGATGACGAAGAGGATTTGATGCCTCCGATCAAATCGGATATAGCGCTGAGTTCGTTAGAGAAACAACAACTGCGGACGTGGATCGAGGAGGGGGCCGGTTGGGATCGGCACTGGTCGTTCGAGCCCGTTAAACGCCCCGAGGCACCGTCAATTTCTCAAGCCAACTGGGTGCGCAACTGCATCGATCCATTCGTGCTGGCTCGCTTGGACGATGCCGGTCTCTCCCCGTCCGTCGAAGCGGATCAAACGACGTTGATCCGGCGCCTGACTCTGGACCTGACAGGGTTGCCCCCGACGCCGGCCGAAGTTGAAGCATTTCTCAGCGACAAATCACCGGATGCCTACGAGCGACTGGTAGATCGATTGCTGGAGTCTCCCCGCTATGGTGAAGCGATGGCGCTCCCCTGGCTCGAAGCAGCCCGTTACGCCGATACCGATGGCTACCAAAACGATGGGCCTCGCACGATGTGGCGGTGGCGCGATTGGGTCATCCACGCCTACAATCAAAATATGCCTTTCGATCAATTCACGATCGAGCAACTGGCCGGAGATTTACTACCCGATCCCACTTTGGATCAAAAGCTCGCGACGGGATTCAACCGGAACCATCGCTACAATTCGGAGGCCGGCCTGGTCCCGGAGGAGTTTTTGCTCGAAAATGCCGTGGATCGCGTCGACACCACTGCGACCGTTTGGATGGGACTGACCGTCGGTTGTGCCCGTTGCCACGATCACAAATACGACCCAATCTCCACCAAAGAATACTATCAACTGATCTCTATCTTCGACAACGTGCCGGAATCGGGAAGAGCGGTAAAATTCGGCAATTCTGAACCTTGGATCACCTCCCCAACCCAAGAACAGTCGGCGGAGTTGGCGGCATTCGACGCCAAACTAGCTACCGCCCTCCTTCGCAAAGAATCTGCTCAAGAAGAAATTGGTTCCGCGATCACAAGGTGGGAATCTCAGGATGCACTTGATCTAAAGGAAACAGGCCTGCTCAGCCGGGGTTTGCGCGAACGCTTCTCCCTAGCCGGAAACGATCCGATCGTCGGAATCGATGGAGAAGCACCGGTTTTCGCGACCGGTCTTCGCGACCAAGCCGCTTCATTCGACGGCAGCAATGTTCTCGAACTCGAAAGTGTCTCCAAGTTCTTATGCAACGAACGATTCAGCTTAGCCTTCTGGATGAAGCCTACCGAGCTATCGGATGGCGTGATCATTTCCAAACAAGGCGAAGACTCGATTCGCAAGGGACTGACGGTCGAATTGAAGGACGGTCGACTGCAATTTTACATCATCACCCGTTGGATTGCAGGAGTCGGTGCGATTGAAACGGTCGCTCCAATCCGGGCGGGGCAATGGCAACATGTGACGCTGACCAATGATGGTTCTCAGAGTGCGACCGGAATGCGAATCCTGCTCGATGGCCAGTCCGTCGGAACCCGAATCCTCCACAATACGAACAGTAATATTGTCGGTCCGGCAAAGGTCGCGCATTTGAGGATTGGTGCAGGTGTGGTCGGCGATGGATACATTGGAGCCGTCGACGAGTTGCGGGTATACGATCGCACGTTGTCACCGGACGAAGCCGCCGTTCTAGCCGAGCCAGCGACCCTAATGGCCATCTACCAAAAGGAGCCCACCACGCGCAGCGCTGCCGAATCCGCCAAATGGCAAACCTACTTTCTGGAAAACGTCGCAGCCGATTCGTTGCAGCAGGTAAACGAAGAGGCTTTCACCGCCCGCACGAAACGAGAGAAATTTCACGATGCATTACCTACCACGATGGTGATGCAGGAGATGAGTCCAACCCGACTGACTCACGTCCGCACTCGAGGCGTTTATAATCAACTCGGTGAAGCGGTGGAGGATCGCTTGCCAGCCGTCTTGCCGGACTACCCTGCCGGTGCGCCGCACAATCGTCTGGGATTCGCGCAATGGTTAGTCAGCGGCAAACACCCGCTCACCAGTCGCGTAGCCGTAAATCGCTATTGGCTGAAATACTTTGGTCGGGGCCTGGTGAAAACGGCGGAAGATTTCGGGGTGCAAGGCGAATGGCCAAGCCACCCCGAACTGCTCGACTGGCTCGCCGCCGAGTTCGTAGCGAATGGTTGGGACGTCAAAGCGATACAGAAACTCATCGTGACCAGTGCCACCTATCGGCAGCAGTCTCGGGTGACCCCAGAACTGCTGGAACTGGACCCGCACAACGCACTCCTCACCCGAGGCCCCCGCCAACGTCTGTCGGCCCACGCCTTGCGTGATCAGGCTTTGGCTATGAGCGGGCTGCTGGTCGAGCAACTCGGTGGGCCATCGGTCAGTCCCTATCAACCGGAAAAGCTTTGGGAACTCATGAGCAACATGAAATATAAACCGTCATCCGGTGAAGACCTGTATCGACGAAGCTTATACACCATCTGGAAGCGCACGATTCCGCCACCCTCCATGGCCCTGATGGACGCGGCAGATCGCGAATCATGTATCGTGAGTCCCAAAAGAACTAACACTCCTTTGCAGGCACTGACTCTGCTCAATGAGAAAATCTTCGTCGAATCGGCCCGCAACCTGGGCCAGCGTCTGCTGCTGGAAGGCGGCGACACCATGACCGATCAGGTGAAATTCGGATTCAGAACGACCTTGGCCCGAAGTCCCCGGCCGCAGGAGCTCAAGTTGCTGGAAGGCGCGTATCAACAATATCGCGAAGCCTACCAAGACGACCTCTCCGGGGCGGAGAAACTTATTCAATTAGGTGAATCAAAAGCGAACGATTCCCTCGACCCACGCGACCTAGCGGCGGCGACTGCCTTCTCCAACGTGCTCCTCAACTTGGACGAAACCATAACCAAAGAGTAATTCGAATGAACCACTCACACGAAGGCTGCACGGGATACCAGAAGTTGTCCGAAAATCCGCTCACTATGACGCGGCGATACTTTCTAGGAAAATCGGCCAAGGGGCTGGGTGGACTCGCTCTCGGTTCCTTGATGAGTGATCGCTTGGTCGCCGAACCCAACGCAATCGGCGGTCTAGATGGGTTCCCCAATTTTGCGCCCAAGGCCAAACGGGTTATCTACCTTTTCCAATCGGGCGGTCCGCCCCAAATGGACCTCTTCGATCATAAGCCGTTTCTCGATAAAGTTCACCAACAAGAGGTGCCGGATTCGGTTTTCAACGGGCAGCGACTCACGGGAATGACGGCGGGGCAAAGCTCCTTTCCGGTCGCCCGGTCGACTTTCAATTTCGAACGAACCGGCAAATCGGGCATGTGGTTAAATACCGATATGATGCCCCATCTGGCCGGAGTCACAGACGACATTTGCATGATTAAATCCATGCACACCGAGGCGATCAACCACGACCCCGCCATTACGTTTTTTCAAAGCGGCTTCCAGATCGCAGGCCGGCCCAGCATCGGCGCTTGGTTATCTTACGGACTCGGGAGCATGAATGAGAACTTACCCGCCTTCGTCGCGATGACCTCCTTCAGTGGAGGCCAACCGCTCTACGACCGCCTCTGGGGCGCAGGGTTTTTACCTTCAAAGCATCAAGGCGTGAAATTCGGCGGAGGCAAAGACCCCGTGCTGTATCTGAACAATCCCGAGGGCATGAGTTCGTCGCTACGCCGTAAGACCCTCGACCACATCGCCGCGATGAACGAGATGAAGTTCGACGATTACGGCGACCCCGAGATCGAGGCGCGCATCGCCCAATATGAAATGGCCTTCCGCATGCAGACTTCGGTGCCGGAGTTGACCGATGTCTCCAATGAATCTGACGACACCTTCGATCTCTACGGCGAGGACGCTAAGACGCCCGGCACCTATGCCAACAACTGCCTACTCGCTCGTCGCCTTTCCGAACGTGGCGTTCGCTTCGTTCAGCTTTTCCATCGCGGTTGGGACACTCATAATAACCTACCTAATCAACTGAAACGGCAGTGCAAAAGCACCGACCAAGCCACCGCTGGGTTACTCAGGGATCTGAAACGCCGCGGTATGCTGGACGACACTTTGATCATCTGGGGCGGCGAATTTGGGCGCACCGTTTACAACCAGGGCGAGATGACTGAGGAGAACTATGGCCGAGATCACCACCCCCGCTGCTTCAGCATGTGGCTAGCAGGAGGTGGGGTTAAAGGAGGTATCTCCCACGGAGAAACGGATGATTATTCCTACAACGTAGTGAAGGATCCGGTGAGCGTGCATGATCTACACGCGACCCTCATGCATCTACTCGGGGTCAATCACAAGAAACTGACTTTCAAGTTCCAAGGTCGCCACTACCGCCTCACCGATGTGCACGGCCAAGTGGTCAAACCCATCCTCGCTTAAAACGTGAGCGCAAGATCCCCAGAGTAAGTCGATGTCGGGCGTAAAGGGCGAGGTGACAGGAGATGCAGAACGGTGGGCACCGTTGAGGCTGGGGAAGTATGCGCAGAGAGCCTTAGATGAGATTGAGCTAGCCTGCCTGTGAGGTAGGGCGTGCTCGCCGAGCGCGCCGTTACATTTCTCCCACCGCAACCGGCTGGTTTGCTACGCCATCTCCGTCCCGCAGAACGGGACTCCGTCGGCGAAACCGCCCTACCATATAAACCGCCGCGCCGAACGCACTCTGTTGCGGTGAATTTCCGTGCTACCGGAAGGCGAATCGGCCTGCGGCAACGGACCGCTCGCTGATATTCAGTCAGCCCAAAAGTGTTCTGCATCACCTCGCCCTTTATGCCCGACAGTCACCTTCTTGACTTAGAGCTAAGCGGATAAGAAATCGCGCACCGCCGCGGCAACTTGATCACGCGGCACTTCGACTTCTTCGCGCTGGCTTAGGTCGCGTAGTTTCACGACGCCTTTGGCCAATTCATCCTCACCGTAAATGAGGGCGAGGCGCGCTCCCGATTCGGTGGCATTCTTGAACTGCTTACCAAAACCCAAATCTTTCATCGGGTAATCAACGCGATAGCCGACTTCGCGCAGGGCGGCGATATCACCAAAGGCTGCCAGGCGTTCGGCGCCCCCCCCCACGACCACATAGACGTCAGGTTTCGACGCCACTTCAGGCAAGAGTCCGCGTTCTTTTAACAGCAACTCCATCGTCATGTCGCCGATCGCAAACCCCACGGCAGGAAGTGCGGGGCCACCGAGTTTCTTCACGAGGTCGTCGTAACGTCCCCCTCCGGCCAGAGCGCGTAAGTCTCCCTTGCGGTCGAAGGCCTCGAACACAAATCCGGTGTAATAAGCGAGTCCTCGCACGACGCCGAGATCCACACTCACAAAGTCACTCAGCCCCATCGCATCAAGACCGCCCAAGACTTGGCGCCAATCAGCGAGACGGTTGGTGAGCTGCTCGTTGTCGAGTTCCGTCACCAAACGCTCCAAGTCCGATAGCGATTTGATCGCGAGCATACGTAGCACCGCGGTCTTTAAAGTCTCCGGCATCTCGCCATGGGCTTTGGTGTAGATTTCAAATGCGGCCTCCCCAAGCCGTTCAAACTTGTCGATTGCCCCTAACATCCCGCGCACTTGCTCTTCACCTAGACCGAGAGCTTCGAGATAGTAGAACCATAGGTTCCGATCACTGAGACGCACATAAAAGTCATCCGCCGCGAGACCTAGGCCCCGCAAGCACTGGATGAGTAGACTGATCAGTTCGATCTCTGCCTCCGGCCCGGCCTCGCCGAAAATATCCGCGTTAAATTGGGCGAAACAACGTCCCCGCCCCTTTTGCATACGTTCGTAGCGAAAGAAATCAGCGATGCTAAACCACTTAATCGGTCGCTTGAGCGCATTGGCTTTGGCCCCGACCATCCGACACACGGTCGGCGTCATCTCAGGGCGCAAGGCGACTTCACGACCACCTTTATCGGTGAAGCTAAATAACTGATTTTCGATTTCGTCACCAGACTTGGCTTTGTAGAGATCGAGCGACTCGAGCACCGGCGCATCGTATTCTTGAAAACCGTAAGCATGAGCCGATCGCCTCCACTGACGGAAGAGATGGGTGCGCGGAGCTAAATCCTCAGGGTAGAAGTCGCGGAAACCTGGCAGTGATTTAAAGGAGGCCATGAGATCGCGAAGGTGGGCTGTGAGTCCGCCACTCGCCAAGCGAAAACTCAGTGATGGTTTCAGGACCCAAAAAAAACGGGTCGACCAGGACCCGGTTTTGAAATTTGGCGATCAGCGAAATTCGCTCAGTTGATCGTAGAAATATCGAGTTCCTTCAGCTTCTGCTTTAGGATCTTACCCGATTTGAACTTCACCACTGCGCGTTCCGGAATAACAACCTCAGCGGCTGGCTTATTCGGGTTACGTCCGATGCGGGACTTGCGCTTTTGCACTTCGAGAACTCCAAAATTCCGGAGCTCGACGTTGCGGCCTTCAGCCAGCGCATTCATGATGATGTCCAAAGTCATTTGGACAGTTGAAACTACTTCTTTCTGCGGGAAGCCGGTCTTCTCGTAGATTTGTAGAACTATTTCTCGTTTAGTTAGATTTGGGAGGTTCGAGGGCATGAGACAGATCCTTTCGAAATTACGTTGGGTTATGTGTTTAAGCTGGTTTCAACTTAGGCCTAGGTCAAACATTTTGGCCGCCACCAAGTTGCACACATGAGCGATAAAACTCCCAAAGATCCTCTGGATCAACTACCTAAGCAATTTCGCGACCTTCTCCGAAACAGTCCTTTTTCAAAGGGATTCACCCCAGACGGCACCTCCGGAGCCGCGTCTGACACTCCAACCGACACCGATTCGGATGATGAAGCCCATCAGGAGGTCCTCGAACGTATCCGAAATTTCAATTTAAGACCGCGCGAAATTCGAGATCACCTCGACCGATTTGTGATCCAACAGCGAGAGGCCAAGAAGGTTCTCTCGGTGGCCATTTGCGATCACTACAATCACGTCCGTCGTTGTTTAGAAAACGAGGCGCTCAAAGAACAGGATTACGCCAAACAGAATATCCTGCTGTTGGGCCCCACTGGCGTGGGGAAGACTTATCTCATGCGCTGCATAGCCCGCATGATCGGCGTTCCATTCGTCCGCGCGGACGCCACTAAGTTTTCCGAAACGGGTTACATGGGTGGAGACGTGGAAGACCTCGTGCGCGATCTACTCAAGGCTGCCGATGGTGACGCTGATCTCGCCCAATACGGTATCATCTACATCGACGAGATCGATAAGATCGCCCAATCGAGTAACAGTGGCGGCAGTCGGGACGTTTCGGGCCGAGGCGTGCAGATTAATCTGTTAAAGCTCATGGAAGAGACCGATGTCTCTCTCACCAGCCAATCCGATATGGCTTCCCAGATGCAGGCGATGATGGATATGCAACGGGGTGGCAAATCGCGTAAGAAAACGATCAATACCCGCCATATTCTGTTCATCGTTTCAGGCGCATTCGATAAACTGGCCACTGCGATCAAGAAGCGGGTGCAAAGCACTTCGATTGGATTCGCCGCCAACCTTGACGACGTTGACACCCCAGACAGCGACTACCTGCGTCACGCCCAGTCTCGCGACATTATCGAATACGGCATGGAGCCCGAATTCGTCGGCCGTCTCCCGGTGCGCGTGGCATGCCAGTCGCTTACTTCCGATGATCTCGAAGAGATTCTGCTCACCAGCGAAGGCAGTATCCTGCAACAATACCGCGCTGACTTCGCCGGCTATAACATCGATTTCGAAATCACCGCCGGCGCGGTCACTGAAGTCGCTGGTCGGGCCCAGGAAGAAAGCACCGGCGCGCGTGGTTTGATGACTGTGCTCGAGCAAACGTTCCGGAATTTCAAATTCGAGCTACCATCGACGGGAATTCGATCGTTCAGCATCAATGCCGAGACGGTGAAAGACCCGGAGCAAACGCTGCGAACTCTCCTAGCTGAAAACGCCTCTGATCAACGTGACGTGTTGCGAGCGGAGGTGCAGACCTTTGCCGACCGCTTCAAGGAAACCCACGGCTTCGAACTCAACTTTTCCGAGGAAGCGATTACAGTCCTTATCGAACAGAGTTTGGAGCGCGACAAAACCATCCGCGCGCTTTGCGAAGATCGGTTTCACAACTTCCATCACGGGTTGTTACTTCTCTCCAAAGACGAACCCGATCGGAAGTTCGAGATCACCGCAGAGGTCGTGGCCGACCCCGAGAAGGCTATTTCGAAATGGGTAGTCGAGCGTTTCCGCACGCCGACCGAGCCGGCACCGGTTCAGCCCAAATCGAAAACAGACTCCGATTCCTCGGCTTGATTCAACCCGCCGTAGCCTCCCTACTCTGCGCCCATCATGCCTGATCCCGTCGCCGTCAATTCCATGTTCGCTCGCATCGCCGGGCGCTACGATCGAGCTAACCGGCTTTTGAGTGGCGGTATCGATCTGTGGTGGCGTCGCCGTCTGATCAAGTCAGTCGCCACGAAATCACCGCAAGATGTGCTCGATCTCGCCACGGGTAGTGGAGATGTCGCATTTGCCCTCGCCCGGGAGCTCCCCCCCGGCACCCCGATCACCGGGATGGATTTCTGTCAGCCCATGCTCGATGAGGCGGAAAAAAAACAACCCGATATGCCGCGATCCAAGCACATCAGGTTTGCCCAAGGCGACGGACTCAATCTGCCGTGCGAAGACGAGTCGTTCGATGCGGCCACGATTTCGTTCGGTCTTCGCAACATGGCGGATCGTCACAAATGCCTGAGTGAACTCCACCGCGTGATTCGTCCCGGAGGACACCTTTGGGTGTTGGAATTTTCGCAGCCGCGCGGATGGATGCGTCCTTTTTACTATTTCTATCTCCGCCATATTCTGCCTCACATCGCGGCGGTCGTCACCGGCGATAAGGGCGCCTACGACTATCTGGGCGGATCAATTGAGTCCTTCCCTACTTTCCAAGGGATCTCTACCGAGATGGCAGCGGCCGGATTCGAAATCGATTCCGTGCAACGACTCACTGGCGGCATCGTTGCTTTACATGGCGGTCTTAAGCCGCCTCCAGCGGAAGTATCAAGTAGCAGGTAACCCTCCGTCGCCAAGGCTTTGGCGGGCAGGCAAGAACTGACCACGACAGGGGTCGACGTCGTAGACGCATTGCGCAGCAATTTAATCACGACTTGCCCCCTTCTCAGTCCCTTGTCGCAACCGCACCCAAATCCGCCGCAACTGAGCGCACTAGCTAAACGACTTGCCGCAACCGCAGGTGCTTTGCGCATTGGGGTTTTGGATATCGAAGCCTTTACCCTGTAATCCATCATCGAAGTCGATGTTTGAACCATCAAGGTAAGCATAACTCGCAGGATCGACGACGAACGAAACCCCTTCGCACTCGAGTTGCTCATCCTCGGTCTTCGGATCGTCAAATGACATGCCATATTGGAAACCGGAACATCCTCCGGTTTCCACCAACACCCGCAGAACCTTGCTGCCGGCGTCGTTGTCCGAATGCATGGTTTCAATCTGCCGAGCGGCCCGTGGCGATAAAGTGATCATTGCCAAAAACGTGAGCGGCTATGCTCTGCTGTCAAATCCCACCGTCATGGAGCAGATTCCATGCTAGATAGACTTTGAATTCTTGCCAGCTCACTTCCAGCTGTTTTGCTAACGACGTGAGCATGCTCCAAAACTTAAGTAACGAGGTTCTTTACGAAATGGTGCGAAAAATCGCCGACGGCGGCATGGGGCTCGTTTACGAAGCACTTCAGAAAGGCGCCGGAAACTTCAGCAAGAGTGTGGCGATCAAGCTGATCCGCGAAGAATACTCTGCGATTCCCGAATTCCAGAAGAACTTCATCGGTGAAGCCCGCCTGGTGGCCGATCTCATTCATACCAACATCGTTCAGACCTACCATTTGGGGGAGGTGAATAATCAGTATTTCATGGTCATGGAATATGTAGATGGCGTGAACCTGGAACAGTTTTTAGATAAACAACGGGAGTTGAACCGTCCCATTCCCATCGAGGTTGCGGTGTTTATCATTTCACGAGTCGCCCGTGGACTGGCTTACGCCCACCAGAAATGTGACGCCAAGGGACGCTTGCTCGGCATCGTGCATCGCGACATCGGACCTAAAAATATCATGCTCACTTGGGAAGGTGACGTAAAACTGACCGACTTCGGAATCGCGAAGGCCCTCGACCTCATGTATAATGAGGAAGGCAAAGTAATCGCCGGAAAAGACGAATATCTCTCCCCTGAACAGGCCAGTTACGCGGTCACCGATGGTCGCGCTGATCTTTTCGGCCTCGGTATCGTGCTGACAGAACTATTGCTCTCGCGTAATATTTTCCGGGCCACAGATCGGCTCGATTCACGACGCAATATTCTCACCATGGAGATCCCCCAGTTCGCTGGATTGCGAGTCGAAATCGACGAGAAGCTTGAAGCCATCATTCAGCGACTGCTCACACGGGACCGCGATCGCCGCTTCCAAACGGCCTACGAGGTTCTGACCGAGCTCGAATTCTACCTTTACTCCGACGGTTATGGTCCGACAAATGAGAAAATTGGCGTCTACTTGCGGGAGCTGATGGGCTACGCTGCTCCAGGCACCCGGTCTCCCTTGTCCGTGCCGATTAATCCCGGACAAACGGGATAAACAACTCTTCAGGAGTCGTATTACATGGCCGGTCCCGGTTTCTCTCAAAGCCTGAGCCAGCGGCAGACGCAGTCGCTTGTTCTCGCCCCCCAACTGCGGCATTCGCTGAAGATTCTTCAGGTCGCCGCACTGGATTTACGCACTGTGATTCAGGAGGAGTTACAAAGTAACCCCACCTTGGAAGAGCTACCCATGGAGGGGGTAAGTTTGGATCGCGAATCGACCGAAAATACCGACGAATCCTCACCGGATGACCATTCCGATCCAAGAAGCGATGAACTCGGTTTCTCCAAGGAATTCGAAATTCTGACCAAGCTCGACCAAGACTGGAAAGACCACATGGCCAACGCCGGAGGCAATCAGCCTCAAACGAGCGAAGATGACGAGAAGCGTGAGCACTTCCTCAACTCCCTCGTCAGTGAAACCTCACTCCAGGAGCATCTCATGAGTCAGGCGGAAATGTCCGACCTTTCCTCCGACACCTTGGAAGCGATGCGCTTCTTGGTCGGCAGTTTGGATGATCGCGGTTTCCTCACCCAGACCTCTTCCGACATCGCGCTGCAAATGGCACTGCCTTTGGAATCGGTGCAAAATGCCCATGCCCTACTGCAGACATTTGAACCCGCCGGAATCGGCGCGAAAGACCTCAAAGAGTGCCTGACGCTTCAACTCGTAGCCCTAGGGCGCGGCGAATCACTGGCCGCTCGAATCGTGCGCAATCACTACGAACTTCTGATCGGTCGACGCATCCCGGACATCTCTCGTAAGTCGGCGGCAAACCTCGAAGAGGTGCAGACCGCCATTGCGGAAATCGGGAAACTGGACCCCGCACCCGGTCGGAAATTTGCCGAAGACAGCAATCGCGTCGTCGTGCCTGACGTCACGATCGAACGCGATGAAGACGAATGGAAAATCTCGCTCAACAGCGACTACATTCCCCGGCTCCGGATATCCAATACGTATAAAGAACTGATCGCGAAGGGATCACTAAATAGCCAAGAGCGAGAATACATTCGAGAACGCATGCGCTCGGGACGATTTCTGATCAACTCCATCGAACAGCGCCAGCAAACTATCGAGCGAATCACGCGAGAGATCATCAAGGTGCAAGAGCCCTTCTTCGATGAAGGTGTTGCCAAACTCCAGCCGCTGACCATGGCGCAAATCGCCGATACGGTCGGCGTGCACGAAACCACCGTCAGTCGAGCGATCGCCAATAAATTTGTGCGCACGCCCCACGGAGTATTCGACTTCAAGTTCTTCTTCACCCCGGGTTACCAATCCGACGGCGGTAAATCAGTCTCCAATACGAGCGTGAAGGAGATGATCAACAATATCGTAGCTCTCGAAGACAAAAGCCGTCCCTACAGCGATCAGGACCTGGTCAAAAAGCTGCAGGAAAAGGGCATCAAAATCGCCCGTAGAACCGTGGCGAAGTATCGCGAAGAGCTCGGACTATTGCCCAGTAATCTGCGACGCGAATACACCTGAATTGAATTCGAAATCTATTGAAAGTGAGAGTCTCTTCTCCTTTTTCCCCCTCCTCCAACCCCACCTCACTATGCGAATATTACCCTGCCTCGCCGCCCTTCTACTCCCGGCCCTCTCCTCTTCAGCCGCAGTTGTGCCCGTGCCGAATTCAGTTAATCCGGAGACCATCCCCGATGCCAAACCTCGGAATGTCGTCTTCATTCTATCCGACGATCATCGATTTGATGCGATGGGTTTCATGGGACATCCCCTCGCCGTAACGCCTCACATGGATGCCTTGGCCAAAGAAGGCGTGCATCTTAAAAACGCTTTCGTCAGCACATCGCTTTGTTCACCGAGTCGCGCCTCGATTCTAACCGGCCTCTATACGTTCCGCCACCGCGTGATCGACAATCAGAGAGCCGTTCCTGAAGGCACCTTGTATTTTCCCCAATACCTCCAGAAAGCGGGATACTCCACGGCCTACATCGGCAAGTGGCACATGGGTTCCCACAACGACGATCCGCGCCCTGGTTTTGATCATTGGGTGAGCTTCCAGGGCCAAGGCCAATACCTACCCACCGGCAATACGCTCAACGTAGACGGCAAAGACGTCCCTCAAAAAGGCTACATCACGACCGAGCTGACTGACTACGCAACCGACTGGCTCGAGACTCAGCGAGATTCCGACCAACCCTTCTTCCTCTACCTTTCGCATAAGGCGGTGCACGCAAACTTCACCCCCGAAGATAAATACGAAGACTCCCTCGCTGATCGGCCTTACATCCGTCCCTCCACCGAGGCGAATACCGACGAAAATTACGCCAATCGTCCCCGCTGGTTACGCGACCAGCGCAACAGCTGGCACGGCGTGGATTTCCCTTACCACAGTGACCTCGACATCGAGCAATACTACAAACGCTACTGCGAATCGCTACGTAGCGTGGACGACAGTGTCGCCCTGGTGATGAAGCAACTCGAGTCCATGGGCATCGCTGACGAAACACTCGTCATCTACATGGGCGACAATGGATTCATGTTCGGCGAACACGGTCTCATCGACAAACGAGTCGCCTATGACACCTCCATTCGCGTGCCACTGCTGATGCGTTGCCCGGAACTTTTCGCTGGTGGCACCGTGGTGGATGAGGTGGTCGCAAATATCGATATCGGACCCACGGTGATGAACGCCATGGGCCTACAGACTCCTGCCCACATGGATGGCGAAAACTTCCTGCCTCTCGCTCAAGGCAAAGACATCCCATGGCGCGACGAATTTCTCTACGTTTATTATTGGGAGAAGAACTTCCCTCAATCCCCCACCGTATTCGCGCTACGCACCGATCGCTACAAGCTGATCAACTACTACGGCCTGTGGGATGCCGATGAACTTTACGATTTGCAGAATGATCCCGAGGAGACCACCAACCTGCTCTACACCGATGGCTTCGCGGATATCGTCAAAGATCTCCAGACCCGTCTCTACGCCAAAATGGACGATCTAGGTGGAATGGAAATCCCCCTCAATGCACCGGCCGGTAATTCGCAAAATAAACGCCTCGAAACTCGATTTGGCCGCAACGCATCCGATTTCCCCGCCCCTCTTGTGGTGCCGGAGGCGATTAATAAAAACGCCAACTAAGCCAGAGCGAGCCCCGGCTTGATTTCTAATTCAGCCGGGGACTGCACGACCACCGCTGGGTCCACCCAAGCCGCAAAAGCGATCATACCAGCGTTATCGCCGGTGTGCCGCGGTTCGGCAGCCAGAAACTTAAGCGAACGCCGCGTGGCCATGCTGTGCATGGTCTCGCGCAGCGTGCGATTATTGGCGACTCCGCCCGATAAACCTACGCTGCGGTAATCGTCCGTTTTGAGGGCCAGCCGGGATTTGCGCACGAGCGCATCAATCACTGCCTGCTGATAACTCGCACACAAGTCAGCGCGCGCAGCGGCGATCTCATCGACTGTCATTTTCTCCAAGCGGTAACGCAGGGAGGTTTTCAGTCCCGAGAAACTGAAATCGAGCTCAGCCCGGTTCCCAATCCCCCGGGGAAAATCGTAGGCAGCAGGATCACCGGATGCAGCCAGTTTCTCGACCAATGGTCCGCCCGGATAACCAAGCCCCAACAGCTTGGCGCCTTTGTCCAACGCTTCACCTGCAGCATCGTCTCGGGTGGAAGCTAAGACTTCAATGTGCCGTGATTTGTCGAGTCGAAATAGTAGGGTATTCCCGCCCGAAACAACCAAACCAAGATGGGGCAGCAGGGCAGCCAAGTTTTGATCGAAGCGCTCCGGCGAGTTAGACTGTAGAGAAATGAAGGGCGAAAAGGCGTGGCCTTTCAGGTGATTAATTCCGACGAGTTCCACGCCCCAATCGGCCACGAGCGCCTTGGCGGCGGCGGTTCCAATCGCCAAGCACCCGGCTAGACCCGGACCTTGCGTGACGGCAACCCGGTTAACTTTGGAAAGATCATGCTCCCGACCGGCTCGAGCCAGCATCGGTCCGAGCGTTTTCAAGTGCTCGCGGGTCGCCAAATCGGGCACCACTCCCCCGTAGTCTCCGTGCAACTCCATTTGGCTATGAACCCACTCCCCGACCAGTCCATCAATGGGATCAAACAGGGCCAGCGCGCTTTCATCGCATGAACTCTCGATCGCCAGAATCATTCCTCCGTCTCCTCCCTTGATCCGCCCTGGAGATACGCGATCGCGGCCTCCAGTTGACGATCAGTAATCGGCGCGAAACCAAAGCGTTCTTCGAAAACCGTCGGATCAGAAATATCCGGACGTCTGCGTTGCAGCGTCACATTTAAATCATCTTCCGGACTCATCACAATCTCTTCATCCGGCGATACCCCCACTTCGTTCACCGTGACTCCGCTGGGCGTATAGTAGCGACCTGTCGTGAGTCGTAATCCTTCACCATTTGGTAAACCAATCACACTCTGCACCGATCCTTTGCCAAACGAAGTTTCGCCAATGATCCGGGCCTTGGAGGTATCCTTGAGTGCCCCGGCCAAAATTTCGGAGGCGCTCGCCGAGCCGTTATTAATTAATACCACGAGCGGGAAGTCCCACAACTCACCTTCATGACTGGAGAGAAACTCTCGGCGATCATCTGCATTACGCCCCTCCGTATAGACCATCAATTCGCCTGCCGCAAAAAAGGGTTTCAACACTTCCTTCGCCGATGAGAGTAAACCACCGGGATTGTTTCGCACATCAATGATCAAAGACGTCATCCCTCGCGCTCGTAGATCCGTCACCGCCGCTCGCATCTCGCTCGCGGTCGGCGCCGAAAATTGAGCGATGCGTAAGTAGCCAATGGTCGGCTGCACCAGCGCCACATTCGTGACACTCTCGACTTTAATAATCTCCCGCACAATGGACACCTCGACGGGGTCGTCCTCGCTCTCGCGGGCCAAAACGATATCAACCGATTCCCCCGGATCACCGCGCATCCGAGACACGACCTGGTTGATCGAAAGACCTCTCATTGATTCGTCATCAACTTCCAAAATCCGATCACCGCGTAAAATCCCCGCACGTTCGCCCGGAGTTCCCGACATAGGCGCGATCACCACGACCCAACTCTCCCTAAATTCGATTTGAACCCCGATTCCGCCGAACTTGCTATCGATGTCTTCTTGCAAGCTATCGTAATCCGGCGCGCGCATGAAATCTGAATACGGATCCAGCGAACGTAACATCCCTTTCAACGCCTCGCGGGTGAGTTCTTCCGACTCGACCTTGTCTGGATCGACATAACGCTCCCGCACTTCGGCCAAAACCTTCCGGTAATAATCGGCAGACTTGGTTGCATCCCGATCCCCCCAAAGTCCAATCAACTGAACTAGGTGCACCAAGCCCATTGCGAGCAAGCTGCCTAAGATCATACCGGTCGAAAGAGTGAGAATCCGTTTGAGCACTGTGGGACTGTGCCCATTGCATCGCAGTTGTAAATGGGTTCATCACATTCCACGCCAATCTCTGCACCACTGCTCGCCGCCCTCCAGGAGGCAGCAGACGTCAACGGCTTCATCCCCTTCGACGTATTTATGGAGATCGCCCTCTACCATCCGGCAGCGGGTTACTATTGCCGCGAAAAGCCCCGCGTCGGACTCGACCAACGGGCTGACTTCTTCACCGCAAGTTCACTGGGGCCCGTTTTCGGGGAGTTAATCATAGCCGCGTGTCTGCATCGCTTGGGTGACCGGAACCCGGCCGACACCAAATTCGTCGAATTTGGGGCGGAGAACGGCCAGAGCGTGCTCGACGGGATAGATCATCCTTTTGCGGAGCTAGTCACCGTCCAAGTGGGCCAAAAATATGAGCTGAACGGTTCGTGTATTGTTTTCTCGAACGAACTTTTTGACGCGCAACCTTGCCGCCGTTTTGTGCGCCGAGGGGATAGCTGGCGGGAAATCGGCGTAGAAATTATCGAAAACAACCCCCAGGAGGCAGAACGTGATGCCATCAATCCGCCTGACGTTCTGCCGCCAGAGTCGCCAGAAGGTTATCATTTGGACTTGCCGGAGAAGGCCGCAGCTCTCGCCGCAGAAATCGGTTCACACTCCTGGGACGGATTATTTCTAGCCTTCGACTACGGCAAATCCTGGCGCGAGATGAGTGAAGCCACCCCCCAAGGCACCGTGCGGGCTTACCATAACCACCAACAGAGCAACGATCTACTCGCTCGCGTCGGAGAACAGGACCTCACCTGCCACGTTTGCTGGGACTGGATCGGTGAAAGTCTCCAAAAACACCACTTTTCGATCGATCCCGTAGCATCCCAAGAAGCGTTCTTGGTAAAAAATGCGGCCAAAACCCTCGCTCGGATCATGCAAGAAGAAGCAAAGCACATGAGCACTCGAAAATCAGGACTCCTCCAACTGCTTCATCCATCGGCACTTGGGCAAAAGTTTCAAGTTTTTAGCGCTTGGCGAGACGATTCCTGAAATTCCCCCTTGCCCCAACTACGTCCAAACTCTTATTTCTGGTCCTTTTAACGAAAGAAACACCATGTCTCGAATCTGTGCCATCACTGGAAAACGCCCGACCACCGGGAGCATCATTCACCGTAAAGGTGTCGCCAAAAAAAGCGGCGGTATTGGCACTCACGTGACCAAGACGACGAAACGTCGTTTTAAGCCTAACGTGCAACGCATCCGCGTTAAACTGCCCAACGGCACCATCAAACGCATGTGGGTGTCCGTTAAGGCCATCAAAGCCGGCTTGGTTCATAAGGTGATCAAAGTAGCCAGAACCTCCTGAGCATTCTCTCACTTTCAAAAACCGTCACTCTCGAGTGGCGGTTTTTTTGGGCCTAGGGTCAGGGATCAACCCAGAATTACGCACTTATGCGTAGAGGCCACGGTTAGCGATTTGGGTCATGTGCCGATACATCTGAGCACGGGAACGAAGCTGATTTTCGATCATTCCACAGGAGTAGCGCCCTAAAGTTGGGCCGCCTTCAACCGTTTCCTGGAAAAGTGCAGTCACCCGGGTGCATCTGGTGACTTGCGCATTTAGATGTCTTCTGGACAGCAATAGCGCAATTTTCCTGCGGTCACGTTATCGCAAACTGGCAGGGCGTTTAGATCGTCACTCGCCATGAGTGTTTGGCCTCCTTTCTTAATTCCCAACAAGTCCGAATCCGACCCTGACGGGTCGAAGCCTTCGCTGATTTCAGATGCCCTCGAAATTCGTTTTCGCTGGTTTGAATTGAAAATGCGTCAAAGTGGCTCGAATAGCGGTCAAACGGTCTTTAATGCATCAGATCTTCATTTGATATCATTTCGCCTAAATTTTTGCACAGATTCGCGCTAAATATTAGACGATAGGAAGATGAGTAACATATTTCTCAAAAATAGACTGATTCGGATTCCGCGATATCATTCACTTTTTGATGCTCAATAACACTGTTCGACACAGAAATGGAAATGCATCATCCGCCTAAAGTTCGAGCGAACGAAGACATTCGAGCAATATGCATTGAGATTGTGGCGGAGAGTAAAACTACGGCCGAGTGGGACAAGATTGAGTCGGACGACATGTATCAGCGCGGATCCTACAGTGGAGGATACGACGCTACCGAACAGGAATTCACGTTTTCCTACCACGCTCCAGATGGGAAAGAATGGTGGACACAGTTCTCGTTGGAGGTCGCTCAGAAGATCGCCATCGGGGAAAAACATTCGCTAGATCTCAATGAGCCATCATAAAACAAATAGTCGAACCAGTCGGCGCAGACAACGGCCACAAGTGGCCGTTTCTGACCTCAAGCGTTGGGAATTACATGATGTTTCCTAGTTTCAGAAAAGGTATTATCACCATGAGCCTCGCAGCTCTCTTCGCTTTTGCTGCCCTCTTTCCACAGATACCCATTATTGAGCTCATCCGACCAATCTGGCCGGAAGCTTATGCTGAAATTTCGAAGCGTCATCCAGGAAATGTGAAGTTTCTGATATCTCACGGTGAAAGAAAAGGGGATACGCCAGCGTTTTACGCACGTTATCTGGTATTCCCCGCAAACCTGAAGATTAGAGTTACTCAGGAGGTAGGTTCTACTCTCAGTATTCTCGAAGAAAAAGGAGCTGCCCTAGATTTAGCGAAGATGACAGCATTCTATGTAATCGCCATCTTCATTGGACTGAAGCTTATGAAAAAACCCAACCAGCCGGTCGAGACAACGCAGGCCGTTGCACGGCCTCCGCGTCTAACCTGAATCGCTGGACAGTAATAGCGCAATTTCCCTACGGTCACGTTATCGCAAACTGGCAGGGCATTTAGATGGTCACTCGCCAGCACCCGGCGAATCGTATCCGTATGGCGGCACGACTCTCAAGTTACCTGCCGTCGCTTCCGCGCCGTTTGGCAGTTGAACGGACGGATCGAATCAGACGCGGCGGAATACGATGGCCGCATTCTGCCCGCCAAAACCGAGATTATTACTGAGGACCACATCAACCTTGGCGTCGCGCGCTACATTGGGGACATAGTCCAGATCACATTCCGGATCTGGCTCGTGCAAATTGATGGTAGGCGGTATGACGCGATCTCGGATCGCCATAAGGCTGGCCACTGCTTCGATTCCTCCGGCGGCACCCAGTAGGTGGCCGGTCATGGATTTCGTGGATGAGATCGGAAGACGAGCAGCGCGGTCACCAAACCGGCGCTTAATCGCAAAGGTCTCAAACTTGTCGTTGTATGGCGTGGAAGTGCCATGAGCGTTGATGTAATCAACGTCATCCGTCGTTTGCTCAGCATTGCGGATCGCGCGAGTCATCGCCATACCCAATCCTTTACCCTCTGGGTCAGGCATCGTGATGTGGTGGGCATCAGCCGTAGCCGCATAGCCGGCTACTTCACCGTAAATCTTTGCCCCACGCGCCTTGGCATGATCCAGTGCCTCGAGCACGAGAACTCCTGCGCCCTCGCCCATCACAAATCCATTACGGCCCATCGAAAACGGACGGCTAGCCGTCTGAGGATCATCGTTACGCGTGCTCATTGCCTTCATTGAGCAAAAACTTGCATAGGCGAACGGAGTCACCGCTGCCTCTGCGCCACCGGCAATCATTACGCGAGCATCGCCTCGACGAATCATGTGCATCGCTTCGCCGATCGCATGCGTAGCAGTCGCACAGGCCGAGACTATGCCAAAGTTTGGTCCCCGCACCCCGTAGTGGATAGCAACCATGCCGGAACAGATGTTGCCGATGAGTGCCGGAATGGTGAAAGGCGACACCTTCCGTGGGCCACCGTCGACGAGACGTCGCAATTGAAGCTCGTAGGTGAGCATGCCGCCAATGCCCGAGCCGACCAATACGCCGATCTCGTCTGGATTCTCTTTATCCATATCCAGGCCGGAGTCGGTCACCGCTTGTTTCGCGGCCACGAAGCCAAAGTGGGTGAAACGATCGTTACGACGCGCGTCTTTCGCGTCCATGTGCTCGTTGACATCCCAATCACGAACCTCGGATCCAATATGGCAGGCATAAGGTTCGGGATCGAATAGACTGACTCGATCCACCCCAGGTTTACCCGCCTTGAGACTGGACCAAAAGGTTTCCGGATCGTGGCCGAGGCCATGCACGGCGCCCAAGCCAGTTACGACAACGCGTTGCGAATCAGGTAGTGACGAAGACATCGAGCAATACGTAGAGGAGGGTTAAATAAAAAGGGCGCCCTACCAACAGACTCTTACGAGACCGGGTAGAACGCCCAAAAAATAAAGTCGTAAGGATCAGCTGTCGCCAGATTTACCCTTAATATATTCGATCACTTGACCGACGGTCTGGAGCTTCTCGGCGTCTGACTCAGGGATTTCTCCCTTTAAATCGTCCTTGAATTCTTCCTCGAAGGCCATGATCAGCTCGACCGTGTCGAGTGAGTCGGCTCCGAGATCATCGAGGAACGACGCCTCAGGCGTAATTTGTTCCTCGTTGACGTTGAGTTGGTTAACGATGATTTCTTTAACCCGTTGATCTATGGTTTTTTGGTCAGACATGTGGAAGTGCTACTAAGGTGAGGAGGCTTCACATCGCCATACCGCCGTCAACGGTAAAAACCTGTCCCGTCATATAGGACGCTTCCTCGCTGCAGAGGAAGGATGTGGCGTGAGCGATATCGGCAGCTTGCCCAAATCGGCGCATAGGGATGAAATCCGTAACTCCCTTTTGAACTTCTTCGCTCAGTTTGGCAGTCATATCGGTCTCAATAAATCCTGGGGCGACAACGTTTACGGTGACGTTGCGGCGGGCGAATTCCTTTGCCGTGGTCTTGGAAAACCCTATCAAACCGGCCTTGGCGGCGGAGTAATTAGCCTGACCAGCATTCCCGATGATACCGGATACCGATGAAATATTTACGATGCGCCCCCACCGATTGCGACACATCGGCCAACCGATGGCCTTCGTCCAATGGAATGCGCTCGAAAGATTCGTTTGAATCACGGCGTTCCAATCATCCTCAGACATGCGGGCGAGCAGTCCATCGCGAGTGATACCGGCATTATTTACGAGGATATCGATCTTTTTGAATTCCTCGAGCAGCTCAGCCGCGGCCGCGGCCACCGCTGGCCCGTCGGAAACATCCACGGCACGGGCGACGGCGGTTCCACCGGCGGCGTTGATGGCATCAGCCACTCCACCACAACTGGCGGGATTCCTGGAGACACAGATGAGCTTCACGCCTTTAGCGGCGAGATTTTCGGCAATGGCCTTGCCAATTCCCCGGCCTGCGCCGGTGACCAAGGCGGTGCGATCAGTAAATGTCATACGAACCCGAATATAGCGGAACTATTTGGAGACGTAGCGAGGAGAAAATTCGCATCCACCGGCGAGTCCCTCGGCGGCTGCGAATTATCTTCAACCCCAGCACCGGGCACGCAAACCTCCCTGGTCATGCTTCCCCTGCCCCTTCGCCCCCCTAGCTCATTTTTCTATATTGTGGCGATTGGCCTAATCGGGTTGAGCCCGGGCTGCCGCGACCGCACGACGCTGGTCCAACAAGCCAACGCATCCAATACCTTGTTACTCGCCAACGGCACCGAACCGGCGGATCTCGATCCGCAAATTGTTACCGGTAGTCCGGAGTCGGCATTGGTCCTGGCATTATTCGAAGGGCTGGTGCGATACGACCCTGTCACCCTCGATCCGCTCCCCGGTGTAGCCGAAAGCTGGGAACTAGCGGAAGACGACGTCACCTACACCTTTCATCTTCGCGCTGATGCGAAATGGTAGGACGGCGTGTCCGTCACTGCTCATGATTTTGTAAGTTCTTCCGAGCGCATCCTCGCCCCTGAGATTGCTTCCGAAAACTCCGAAGCGCTCTATTTCATGGCTGGTGCCACTGACTTCAATCAAGGTCGATCCGCTGATTTCAGCACGGTCGGTTGCCGCGCAATTGATGATCGCACCCTCGAAATCCGCGCGGCCCGCCCCACCCCTTTTCTCCTGCGGATGATGTCTGCTCGGACATGGTTCCCGATACCTGTCCATGTGCTCAAGCAACACGGGGGAATGCATCGCAAAGGCACTCAGTGGACTCGACTGGAGAACATCGTGAGTAACGGTCCCTACGTATTGACCGAATGGAAACAAAATCAATTCATCCAAGTATCCCGTAGTTCGACCTATTGGGATCGCGATAATGTTAATCTCGATCACATCAAATTTTTTCCGATCGAGAGCGAGACCTTCGAGGATGCAGCCTATCGCGCGGTTCAGCTCCATCGCACTTACGGCGTGCCGGTCACTAAGATCGAAACCTACCGCAAGGAAAGGCCCGACGAGCTTCGGATATCACCGTTCTCGGGGACCTACTACTATTCGTTCAATACCACCCGTCCTCCACTCGATGACGCCCGCGTGCGACAGGCCTTGGCCATGGCCATTGACCGGAAAGGAATCACGGACGAGATCACCCGCGCTGGAGAACTCCCCGCCCACCGTTTCACCCCTGATGGCATCAGCGGATACGTCTCAACCGTTCCAGGGGTATCGCTCAACCGCGAGAGAGCTCGGGAGCTATTGGCCGAAGCTGGCTTCCCCGGCGGCGAAGGCTTCCCCACCATCACCCTGCTCTACAATACATCCGAAAACCACCGCGTGATTGCCGAAGCGGTGCAACAAATGTGGCAGAAGGAACTGGGCGTGGACATCCAGCTGGAGAATCAGGAGTGGAAGGTTTACTTGGACAGTATCCACCTCGGGAATTTCGATATATCGCGCAACGCCTACATCGTCGCGCCCGACGATCCGACCCGGTTCCTCGAGAGCACACGCACCGGCCACGGCTTCAACGTCGCCGGGTGGTCAAATGCCGGATATGACCGACTGCTGACCGCATCGCTTGAGGAAGTGGAGCCCACAAAGAGGTGGGAGATTTTCACAACCATGGAAGAGCTCCTATTTGAGGAGATGCCCATCGCTCCGATATATCACTACACCAACAAGTATCTGATCCGGCCCGAGGTGAAGAATTGGACCGATAACATGCTCAACACCTACCCACTCCGCGAAGCTTTGCTCGAACCGTGAGGAGCGGGACGAGAAAAGACGCAACATGTCGGTCATAAAGCCGGACCCACAAATCGGATACGTAATCCTCGTGCGGGTCGGGCTTTATGGGCCAGATGACACATGATGCGGAACAGTAGACCTGCAAAAGGAGCAAAAGGGCTGGAGAGGTATCTAAAGGGGATTCGGCCAACAGATTTTGATTGGTGGAATCGGCCTCCTGCTCTCCTCCGAGTGTGCGGGATGAAACGGCGGTTTCGGTGAAACCACCCTACCCATTTACATGCATGAATAGGTAAATATGAGGTAGGGCGTGCTCGCCGAGCGCGCCATCCAGTAAGCCCAAAAGTGTTCTGCATCTGCTGTCATCTGGCCCATAAAGCCCGACATCGAATTCAGCAGTTAGTCCTCGTCCCGGCACGGTTTGAAAGCGGGCTGCTCCCGCGCGACCGAATAGTCGCGCCCTTCAATCGGCGGGTTCCCACCCGGGCCATAACCAACTTGATCGGAAACTCGATCCAACGGCACGAACTCGGGTGTGATTGCACCCTCCGAGACGGTGAACTCCATAAAGCCGAGAGTCGCATCACCGTCCGGCCAACGTTCGCCCCATTGCGGAAACGCGGTGGCCGGGCCTAAATAGAAATCCACCCCGGCATGGCGGACGTGGCGCCGGCAATGAATGTGCCCGCTGAGAACCTGAGTAACGCCCGTTCGACGCATCACGTCCCAGAGGTATTCTCGGTCCACTTGATTCAGCCCAAAATACCACGGCACCCGATCCGTGACGGAATCAAAATCAGCCTCATCAAACCGATCCACAAACATCGATGGATGAATCATCCAAACATGATGCGCCGCCCTCGAGTCGCGCTCCAGACCATCCAGCCACGCCCGAAGCAGAGCCTCTTCCGGTAGACCGCTACCGAGTAGAAACGCGTTCAATCCGGTGAAGCGGACCGTGTTCGGCCCCGTCCCCTGGACAAATGACCACTCGCTCGCCCCATAGACCTCTTGGTAGCGGTGCAGGTATTCTGACCTAATCGCCACCGACGAATCCGGGGACCACTTATTGCCCACTTCATGATTTCCCGGAATCACATGAACCGGCATACCCATCGTTTCCAAATCGTGCTTTGATTCGACCAACTCCTCCACGTGGGTGCTGCCATCACGAGTCATATCTCCACCCACCAACACCAAATCGGGTCTCCGCTGCTGAATCTGAGACCGAGCAGTCTTCCAATTTTCGTTCCAAGCCGGTTGAAATCGGTAAGACCGAAGTGAGCCGATATGTATATCCGTCGCGAAAACGAATGACCAACTTTCGTAATTTTCAGAATTATTCATGCAGATTTTTTAGGATCATTCGTATAAGCATCGAACTCGAGCACATCTCCACCCCTACTTTTTGGGGTTGAGTTCATCTCCATCACTCTTGCCCTATTTCTCGAATGAACCAATCGACTCCAGAATTTTCCGGACTCTCCCAGGCCGACTATTTCGTGGTGGTGTTGTATTTGATCGCCGTTTTTGCGGCCGGTTTCCTCTTCACCAAGAATAACAAAACCGGCAAGGACTTCTTCGTCGGGGGTAATCGCATCCCCTGGTGGGCGGCGGGGGTATCACTCTACATGTCGACCTTCTCGGCCTGGATGTTTACGGGAGCGGCCAGTTTTGTCTATAACACCGGTTGGTTTGGCCTCTTATTCTTCGTGGCCAACCCCATCGGGTTTGTGATCGGCTTCCTGTTCTCCGCCGTGAAGTGGCGGCGAGCGCGCATCTCGTCGCCGGTGGAATATGTGGAGGAGCGATACAACCACACCACGCGTCTGGTGATCGGCGTGGTGCTATGTATCAGCATGCTTTATTGGCCGGGGCAGCATCTCGCAGCCGTTGCCCGCATCTCAGCTCCAGCCCTGTTCCCCGATGTGCCGTGGGCGGTGGATGGTTTGATTATCTTTTTTGGTTTCTTCGTGCTGCTCTACTCGGTGGCCGGAGGCATCTGGGCCGTGAGTATGACCGATGTGCTCCAGTTCATCGTGCTGCTCTCGGTGTGCGTGGTCCTACTCATCATCGTCTTTTTCGGCGAGAACGCCATCTCGCTAACGCAATTACGGGCAGGGCTGCCTCCCCTGACGTTCGAACACCACCTACCTAACGGCGCCTTCTATTCACCTTGGTTCATGATCGGTCTGGTCGCCCAGGCCATCTTCGGCACCGTGGTGGGTGACAAGGCGCAGCGTTTCTTCCTGGTGAAGGACGAAAAAGCCGCCAAACGCACGGGCTATGTGACCATCGCCCTCTACTGCCTCTCCCCTTTCTTGTTCGGTCTGCCACCGCTGGTGGGCAAGATGCTCTGGCCCGAGGTCAGTCAACTGGCCGCATTCGCGGGCAGCGCCAAAGCCGATGAATCCATCTTCATCGCGGTGGTGGTGCATTACCTCCCCGCCGGCGTCATTGGCTTGTTCATCGCCGCCATGATCGCGGCCTCCATGTCGGCCCTTGATAGTGTGTGGAACACCCTCTCTTCCATTGTCTCGATTGACCTCTACAAGGGGCACTTCCGCAAGCAGGCCTCTCAAAAAGAACTGCTCTGGGTGGGTCGGTCGGTGGTGGTCTGCCTGGCGTTCGCCGCCATCATTATGGCGGAGATCATTGTGAACAGTTCATGGGGACTCTTCACCTTCGCCAACATTGTGCTGGGGTTGGTGGGTATTCCCGTGACCGTGCCTCTGATGGTTGGGGTGGTCACAAAGATCCCCTCCACGTGGGCGGCCATCCCTTCGATTATCAGCGGCATCGCCGTGGCCTCTCTCACCCGATTCGACTTCAATTGGGCCCTGGGCCCACAATACATCTGTGTGGTGATTACATCCTTCTCCGTTCTGATGCTCTCCCGGTGGCTGGGAGGGCTCCATAATCGCAGTCGCGGACATGCCGCTCTGGCATGTGCGGGGCTGGGCGCGATCGTCTTTGTGTCGCTGGGGCTGGTCTCCACCTACTCCATTACCGGCGAAGTGGCCGCGCGCGCCCTGGGTGGTGAGGGCAGCGTTCTCTGGCTTGGCCTCACCGCAGTCGGTCTGGCCGGGCTCAGTTTCGTTTTTACCCCACTTTACGGTAAAGATATCACCGCTTTACCTGCCCGAACCGCTGAGTTTTACGAGCGTATTAAGCGGCCCGTCGACGTGCTAGCTGAAGTGGGCGAAGACACCGAAGGCGGCCGTCCCAATCGTATTATCGGTTGGAGCGCCATCGGACTCGCCGTGGTGCCGTTGGTCTTCCTGGTGCTCTACGCAGGGGCGCACGCCTTTGCTTACCTCACCCTTGCGGCCATCCTCTTCGCCATGGGCGGGCTCTTCCTGAAAGCCTCGAATTAGTTCAGCCGATTAATATCGGCCTCAATAGACATCGCGCTGGTAGCGCTTGTCTTTCTTGAGCTGTTTCACGAACGCCACGGCGCCTTCTTCGGACAGGCCGCCCTGTGTGGCCGCGATGTCGTGAAGCGCTTTGTCCACGTCCTTGGCCATGCGCTTGGCGTCTCCGCAGACATAGAAAATCGCGCCGCCTTCGAGCCACTGCCAGAGTTCGGCTCCGCTTTCACGCATCTTGTCCTGCACATAGATTTTTTCAGCTTGGTCGCGGGACCAGGCGAGATCGAGTTTAGTCACGTCACCCTCGGCCACGTAATTTTTCCACTCGTCGGCATAAAGAAAATCGGTGGCCTCGTGTTGATCGCCGAAGAACACCCAGTTGCGACCATGGCCCGACTGACCCGCTCGCTCCTGCACAAACGCGCGGAACGGCGCGATACCGGTGCCAGGTCCCACCATGATGATGTCGCGGTCGGCATGATCTTCGGGCAGACCGAAGTGAGAATTGGAAACAAAGACCGGCACCGGTGTTTCGTTCACCTCGACGCGATCAGCCATGAAGGTTGAGCAAACCCCCACCCGCTCACGGTTGTTGGTTTCATAACGCACGACAGCCACCGTGAGGTGAACGCATTGCGGCGAAACCCGCGGAGAGGAAGCGATCGAATAAAGTCTGGGCATCAACCTGCGCTGCAAGTCCACCAGCTCTTGGGCGGAAAGCTTCGCGCTGGAAAACGCCTGCAGGATGTCGATGTAGTGCCGTTCTTCGAGCCAGGGCCTGAGCGCGTCCTTGTTTTCGGGATCGAGTAAATCGGCCAATTGAGCTTTCTCGGCCTCATCCGTAACCTTTTCCGCCAAAGTCTTCAGCAGCTTGGGCGTCGGACCCGCCAGCGCTAGACGGTTGGTCCAAGCCTCACGCAAGATGATCGGGGTCTCCAACTTGAGCATCGCCGGTGAAACCAATTCGTCGCCGGTAGCGCCAATCTCAGCGATCAACTCGTTGACTTCTTCGGTGCGGTTCACCGAAAAGACGCCCAACGAATCACCCACCGTGTAACTCAGCCCACTGCCATTGATGTCGACGATGAAGTGGCGGGTTTCCTTGGCAGACCCGGGCGCATTGAGCAATCGATTCTCGGAAATCCGAGCAGGAAAAGGATTGGTCTTGGAATACAGAGATACGGCGTTTTCTGAGGACATGTAGCTGTCTCTTATACACATCTCCGAGCCCACGAGACCTCTCTACATCTCG
>OJFP01000066.1_pt1 | contig 79677 bp, 68 predicted proteins | sample 1594141 | NCBI WGS metagenome assembly OJFP01 (sample SAMN05416843, study PRJEB24817) | seawater metagenome | isolation source: Sea water | place: Canada:Atlantic | collected 2013-07 | reverse complement strand
GACCGGTCAGGGCCACACGCAGACGGTTTCCGGGAGGCTCGTTCATCTGGCCGTATACCATCGATACCTTTGATTCGCCTTCGAGGTCGATTACGCCTGATTCCTGCATTTCGTGATAGAAGTCGTTACCTTCACGAGTACGCTCACCCACACCAGCGAACACAGACAGGCCGCCACGGGCGGTTGCAATGTTGTTGATGAGTTCCATCATGTTAACTGTTTTACCTACGCCGGCGCCGCCGAGTAGACCAACCTTACCGCCCTTAGCGAAAGGACAAATGAGGTCGATAACTTTAATGCCTGTTTCGAGGATTTCGTTGTTCGCCGAAAGCTCTTCGTAAGTAGGTGCCTTACGGTGAATAGGCATATGAACCTTTGCGCCGATGTCGCCACGCTCGTCGATAGGACGACCGAGTACGTCTACAATGCGGCCAAGTGTTTCTTGACCAACAGGTACAGTAACCGGAGCGCCTGTATCTTCAACATTGAGTCCGCGACGCAGACCTTCCGTGCTGCCGAGAGCAATGGTGCGGACGATGCCGTCGCCAAGTTGCTGCTGCACTTCGAGTGTAATTTCGGTATCAATAACCTTGAGGGCATCATAGACCGCAGGCACGCTGTCGCGCGCAAACTCGACGTCAATAACAGCTCCAATAATCTGTACGATTCGACCGCTACTCATGTTCGGTTCCTCTATATCCTAAGCACTAAATTCTATTTAAATTAATATCAGTTCGCACAGCCGTTAGACGGCCGATGCACCACCGACGATCTCTGATAGTTCTTGTGTAATCGCCGCTTGGCGCGCTTTGTTGTAAACGAGCTGCAAGTTGTCGATGAGATCGCCCGCATTGTCGGTAGCGTTCTTCATTGCGATCATTCGAGCGGCTTGTTCACAGGCGTTGTTTTCAACAACGGCCTGATAAACCTGCGACTCGATATAACGATCCAATAGTCCGTCGAGAAGCTCCTGAGCGTCTGGCTCGTAGAGGTAGTCCCAATGGCCTTTTAGTTCGTCTTCGTCTGACGGCTCGAGTGGCAGAAGCTGCTGTACGTTTGCTTGCTGAGTCATTGTATTAACGAACTCATTGCTCACAACGAACACCTGATCTAGCTCACCGTTTTCAAATTTATCTAGCATGACCTTCACGACGCCAACGATGTCGGCCGCTTCGGGCTTTTCACCCATGTCACGAACTGAGGCGAGCACACTGCCGCCATAGTTCTTAAAGAAGTTCATTGATTTGGCGCCGATAGCACAAACGTCTACTTCGACATTCGCGTCGTGGTTCGCCTTCATCGCTGCGACAGTCGCTTTAAACAAGTTGGTGTTTAAGCCGCCACACAGGCCACGGTCCGTAGACACAACGATGTATCCGACTCGCTTAACTTCGCGCGTATCGAAAAACACGTGATGATATTCGGGCGTCGCGTGCGCAATGTGGCCAATAACCGCACGAATGCGCTGAGCGTAAGGCTTGCCCAGTTGCATGCGATCTTGTGCCTTGCGCATTTTACTAGCTGCGACCATTTCCATGGCGCTAGTGATTTTCTGAGTGTTTTTAATACTCGAAATCTGCGTTCGTATTTCTTTTCCGACAGCCATTGCTCAGTTGCTTCTCTTAGTTGTAAGTGAGTGCATCGCTCGAGCTAGTCTTACGCTCGAGCACCGCAGGGCTTACCAAGTTTGAGTCGACTTAAACTTATCCAAGGCGGCTTTAAACTTAGACTCTAAGTCGTCGTTCCAATCGCCTTTCTCATTGATAGTCGCCATCAAAGCCGCTTCTTCGCTGTTCATGTATGACAGCAATGACGCTTCGAAATCGAGTACCTTGTTAAGTGCGACGTCTTTTAGGTAGCCATTGTTAGCTGCATAAATCACGACGCCCATTTCGGCAACTGACAGAGGCGAGTACTGCTTCTGCTTCATAAGCTCGGTTACGCGCTGTCCGTGCTCGAGCTGTGCGCGAGTTGCTTCGTCGAGGTCTGATGCAAACTGGGCAAAAGCCGCTAGTTCGCGGTATTGCGCAAGCGCGATACGAATACCGCCGCCGAGCTTCTTAATAATCTTCGTCTGCGCCGCACCACCTACGCGCGATACCGAAATACCCGGGTTCATCGCAGGGCGGATGCCTGAGTTGAAAAGGTCGGTTTCGAGGAAGATCTGTCCGTCTGTAATCGAGATCACGTTAGTTGGAACGAATGCCGACACGTCGCCAGCCTGCGTTTCAATAATAGGCAGAGCGGTGAGTGAACCCGTCTTACCTTTCACTTCGCCATTAGTAAACGCTTCGACATACGCAGCGCTTACTCGTGACGCACGCTCGAGGAGACGTGAGTGTAAGTAGAATACGTCGCCAGGGTAGGCTTCACGACCTGGTGGACGACGCAGGAGCAGTGAAATTTGGCGATAAGCTACCGCTTGCTTTGACAGGTCATCGTAAACGATCAGTGAGTCTTCACCACGGTCGCGGTAGTATTCGCCCATTGTGCAACCCGCGTATGGTGCGATGAACTGCATTGACGCAGGATCGGACGCAGTAGCTGCAACAATGATGGTGTATTCGAGTGCGCCATGCTCCTCTAATTTCTTCACCACGTTGGCGACAGAAGAGGCTTTTTGGCCGATGGCGACATAGACACACTTAATGCCTTTGCCTTTCTGATTGATAATCGTATCGATCGCAACCGCTGTTTTGCCAACCTGACGGTCGCCAATGATTAGCTCTCGCTGACCGCGGCCAACAGGCGTCATCGCATCGATTGACTTAAGGCCAGTTTGGATTGGCTGATCTACCGACTTACGTGCGATAACACCCGGCGCAATCTTTTCAACCGCTGCAGTAAGCTTCGCGTCGATTGGTCCTTTGCCGTCGATTGGCTTGCCCAGCGCATCGACCACACGACCTTCGAGTTCAGGGCCAATTGGCACTTCGAGAATGCGCTGAGTACAGCGACAGGTTTGGCCTTCGGCGAGTGATAAATAGTCGCCTAATACGACGGCGCCAACTGAGTCGCGCTCGAGGTTAAGTGCCATCCCGTAGATGCCACCTTCGAACTCGATCATCTCTCCGTACATCACGTCGGCGAGGCCGTGGATGCGGATAATACCGTCGGATACGCTAACGATCGTGCCCTCGTTCTTGGATTGAACCGAGACGTCGAGGTTATCGATGCGTTGCTTAATAATTTCGCTGATTTCTGAGGGATTCAGTTCTTGCATGCTTATATCCTAGATCCTGACGTGTTCAGGAATTTATTGATTCGGCTAATTTCTTGAGTTTGCCTCGAACCGAGCTGTCGATCACGGTATCACCGGCGCGGATAATCGCGCCACCGATCAAGCTTGGGTCAACGGTGGCAACCAGCTTCACTTCACGATTGAGGCTCTTCGTCAGCGCGGCTGCGAGCGCGTCCACTGTCGCGTCGTTAACCTCGAAGGCGGTAGTGACCATCGCGTCTACCGACTTCTCTTGCTGTGCGCGAAGCGCTTCAAATAACTCAACTATCTCGGCAATTAGCGTCAAGCGTCCGTGATAGGCGAGCACTTTAACTACGTTTTGGGCCGCTGGCGTTAAAGCATCACCGAAAATATCGATTAGCTTTGCAGCCTGTTCTTCGGCGGTGATGACCGGCGAAGAAAGGAGGGTGGCGACTCGCTCGTCTTTGCAGACTAGGGCAATTTGGCGCAGCATCTGCGACCAGCCCGCGAGGTCGTTGCTCTCTGCAGCGACTTGAAACACAGCCTTCGCGTAAGGCCGTGCGAGAGTTATTGGTTCTGCCATGTGTGAAACCTGGTTTTTAACCTAGTTGCCCCTGGGGGTTTCCCCTCAAGGCGTTGGCCGCTTGCGTTCGATACGCGAGCCTTTGTCTGTCTTGGAGCGGATCGGCGACATTTGCCATTGACCCGCCCTACAGCACTAATTTAGAGCTCGGCTGCGAGGCCTTTTAAGAGCTCTTCATTAGCAGCTTGATCTATTGATCGTTGCAAAATCTTCTCAGCGCCGGCGATAGCGATAGTGGCAACCTGCTCACGCAGCGCCTCTTTCGCTCGGTTTGCTTGCTGTTCGATGTCTGCATTCGCTGCAGTGATTAACCGCTCACCTTCGGCTCGCGCTTGATCTTTCGCTTCTTCTACAATTTGATTGGCGCGTCGCTTTGCCTGATCAACTATTTCAGCTGCTTCACGCTTTGCGATTTCTTTGTCTTCACCAGCCTTTTCTTGCGCGGCTGCGAGGTCGATTTGTGCGCGTTCTGCCGCTTCAAGACCGTCAATAATTTTCTTACGACGCTCTTCGAGCACAGCAACCAAAGGTGGCCAAACCACCTTCATGCAGAAGTAGGCAAACAAAGCGAAGGCGATGCTTTGGCCAAGTACTGTTGCGTTTAAATTCATGCTTTCTCTCCTGTCTGGTTGGGCTTGGCCCTTCCTAGATGCAGTTAATTAACCGAGGAAAGGATTAGCGAAGATGAACAGGAACGCGATACCAACACCGATGATGGAGATAACGTCCACGAACGCCGCAACGAGAAAGAATTGTGTTTGTAGCTTAGGTGCGAGCTCTGGTTGACGAGCTGAACCTTCGATCAACTTGCCGCCTAGGCTGCCGAACGCTACCGCGGTGCCAGCACCACAGATACCGAAGATAATTGCTGCCGCGAGTAGAGTCATTGCTTCAATGGTCATGTTTGTCTCCAAGTTTTACTTTCTTGTGGAGCCATTCGGCTCCGGGTTTCAGTGGTTTGGGTCTTACTTTTTTAGTGATCGACTTGATGCGCTTGGTTCAGATACACAATCGTGAGCATCATAAACAGGTAAGCCTGCAATGTGATGACCAAGATGTGGAACACAGCCCAAGCGAAGTGCAAGGGAAGTTGATACCAACCGAGTAGTGCGATTACTAAGAAAATTACCTCGCCGGCAAACATGTTGCCGTAGAGTCGCAGCGCGAGGGATACCGGCTTTGCGAAAAAGCCTGGCAATTCGAGCAGCAAATTAAGCGGCGCTAAATACCACTTAGGGAATGGGTGCATAAGGAAATCGTTAGCGAAGCCGAGAGGGCCTTTAACCTTGATGCTGTAATAGATAACCATCAAGAACACGGCTGTAGAAAAACCTAGCGTGATATTGATATCGGTAGTCGGCACTGCTTTAAAGTAGAGGTGCGAGTCGCCGGCGACTGTCTGTGCGAACAAAGGAATCCAGTCGACGGGGACTAAATCCATCGCGTTCATCAGAAATATCCAGCTAAACGTAGTGAGCGCGAGTGGTGCTACAAACTTGTTTTTCGCATGGAACGCGCCATCGACGCTTTCGATAACAAATTCGACAATCATCTCGACAAAATTCTGCACGCCGCCAGGGACGCCAGAGGTAACCTTGCGAGAGACGAGGTAATAGAAGCCCATAAACAGCACACCTAGGATCATAGAGATCAGCATGGTGTCGACGTTTATCGCCCAGAAACCCATCTGCGTTGCTTCTTCAGGTGTATGCGCAAAGCCCCAATGGCCGTCGATCTTGCCATAGGTAAGAAAGCCAAGGTGGTGAGATACATACTCGGTGCCGCTCGCGTAGAGGACGTCGCCGTTTGCTTCAGCCATAAGTCAGTCTTCTGTCAGTGTTCGTCGGTTATTTGTTGTCAATCTGATGCTTGGTCAGTCTTTTGTTCGGTCAGTCTGTTTGGTCGGTCTATCGTTTAGTGAGTCTATAGGCGCCATAGATGCCCGCTATGTGAACGACCAAAAATCCCACAAAAACCCAAACGGGGGCTAGTGGTTTAACGCTAGCGAAGGTCAGCGCGAACCCAGCTGCTATCAGTCCTAGCTTAATTGCCTCCCCTTTAAACACCGAGGCAATCATTTTCTCTGTTTCACTCGCACCGCGATGCTGAAACGTCTTAAACGCGAAATAGGCGCCTGGGATTGCGCTTATTAACCCACCTAAAAAGGTGGAGTAGGCAATTACCCCTTTGTCTTCGCCCGCTATTACCCCTACCAGTGCAGCAATAACGACGGCGGCGGTAAACTGAAGCACAATCACTCGGGTAAAAGGTGGCGGCTTAATAGTCGACACGGCCATTCTCTCTTTGTTTTGCCTCTCGTAATCTTCCGTAACTCTTACTTAACTCTTAACTTAAGATTTACGTAATAGCGATGCTTGAGGCGAGATTCGGCCGAGTTAAAGCTAAACCAAGGCGCGCATTATAGGGATATTGGGTGCTTCTAGCAACTAGCCTCATCGCCCTGTGAGTAAGAATCAACAGCAATAGGTTGTCCCGTAATATGGGCGATGATCCCATCAAGCTCATCTAAGCTGTTGTATTTTAATACTAATTTACCTGATCCTTTAGCGTTATGCTGTAATACAACTTTCGCGCCGATTTTCTCCGCTAAGGTTTGTTCGAGTAGTCGTATGTCTGGGCTAACCGGCGCAGAGAGCTTTTTAGCGGGCCCTGCAAGCAGCCGCCTGACAAGCGCCTCGGTCTGCCTCACCGACAGCCCGCCGCCAACAACGCTCCGCGCAGCAGACGTTTGCTGATCTTGGGGGAGTGCAAGAATCGCGCGCGCGTGCCCCATCTCTATATCGCCGCGCTCGAGCATTACTCGTGCATCAAGGCTTAAGTTAATCAGACGCATGAGATTGGTGACCGTCGCGCGGGATTTTCCAACCGCGTCAGCAACCTGTTGCTGAGTGAGTTCAAACTCATCTTGCAGGCGCTTGAGCGCCACGGCCTCCTCTATCGGGTTTAAATTCTCTCGCTGAATATTCTCGATAAGAGACATGGCGATCGCCGCGTCGTCTGCAACAGGCTTAATAATCGCAGGGATCGAATCCAAACCAGCAAGTTGAGTCGCCCGCCAGCGGCGCTCGCCGGCGATAATTTCATAGCGATCAGCAGAGATTGGCCTAATGACAATGGGTTGCATAACGCCTTGTTGCTTTATGGACGCCGCAAGTTCGCCTAGAGCCTCTTCGTGCATGTCTGTGCGCGGCTGGTATTTTCCGCGCTGAATAAGATCTACAGGGATGTGTCGAAGCTCACCGTCTCGAACGGCGCTCTCTGGTGACGGTGGCACGCCGCCCTCGGCTGCAGGTTTGTTTTTTTTGCCTGCGGAAAGGAGGAAATCTAGCCCTTTTCCCATTCTTTTTCCTTCTGCCATCGTCTTCTCTTTTTTCACTATAACCACTGGGGCTGATTAATTTTATCTCGCTGCGGACGTCTCAGCTGCCGCCTTCTCGGCCATTGCTTGATCGCTACGCCTCAGTATTTCACCAGCGAGCGCAAGGTAGGACACAGAGCCCTTCGATGTCCTATCGTATTTTAAAACAGGGAGTCCAAAACTAGGTGCTTCAGCAAGACGCACATTTCTCGGTACAACGGTGCGATAAACAGCATCGCCAAAATGTTTAAAGAGCTGTCGATTAACCTCGATCGTAAGCCTGTTTCGAGGATCATACATCGTACGAATAATGCCCTCTATATGCAGTGTCGGATTAAGGTGATCGCGGATGGTCTCAATAGTATCAATCAGCGCTGCTAACCCTTCGAGCGCATAGTATTCACATTGCATCGGTATGATCACGCCTTCGGCAGCAACCAAAGCATTGATCGTTAGCATATTGAGCGAAGGAGGGCAGTCAATAATAATGTAGTCGTAATTATGACGAAGAGAGTCGAGGATTTCTTTTAGTTTAAATTCTCTTTCTTCCATGCCAAAAAGTTGCGCTTCGGCGGCAACCAAATCACCATTAGAGGGCAGTAGATCATACCCAGCCTCATCGGCCCGAGTTAATACCGCACTCACCTCGGCTTCGCCAATAATGGCGTCGTAAAGCGAAATAGCTAAGGCCGATTTATCGACGCCGCTGCCCATGGTCGCGTTGCCCTGTGGGTCAAGATCGACCAGCAAGACATTATTTCGAGTCGCAGAGAGCGAGGCTGCTAGATTTACAGAGGTAGTTGTTTTTCCTACTCCCCCTTTTTGATTCGCTATAGCGAAGATCTTGCTCACTCTCATCGCTCCTTAGCTCGGTTAAGTTCTTTTTACGGCAGCCTCTTGGCCGATCAGGACAAGGTGGCGCTGTGATTCAACGCCCGGCACAGTAAGTTCTATGACGCTTTCGACTTTATAGCAATTATTAAGGTCGTTTGAACTCTCCTTGTTTGATGTGCTGTTTATCGTTTTGTCTTGCTGTAATTCTGCAATCTCATCGTGCGGGTAGACGCCTTTCATCGCGAGTAGTTTCGTCCCGCTGGCAAGTGGTTTCTCGATCATCTTAACTATAGAGGATAAGCTCGAGAATGCGCGACAAGTAATTAGTGAAAATTCGCCTGTGTCGGCTGTGCTGAGATATTCATCAACTCTCGCATCAACTATCTCAACATTACTTAACTCTAATGCTACTTTTATCTGAAATAGGAAACGGGTTTTTTTGCCGTTGCTATCCAACAAGACAAAGTTTTTATCGGGATTAGCGATAGCTAAGGGTATTCCTGGCAGGCCTGCACCCGAGCCAATATCAAGTATCCTCTCGCCTTCGAGATAAGGTGAGATAGCTAAACTGTCTAGGAGATGCAAAGGCACCATCTCTTGTATGGCTGTAATACCCGAGAGATTAAAGTGCTTATTCCACTTAACAATTAAGTGCAGATAATGCAGAAGCTTTTGTTGCGCGTTGGCCGGAACTCCTAACGCTAGATCGCGTAATCCTTGTTCTAGCGTTGCTTCTAATCGATCTGTCATTATATTGGCCCCGAGCGCCTAGCTGGCGCGGCGGACTGCCTCGCTTTTTTTGCTTTCTGTCCTTTCCGTGCTTTCTATGCTTTCTTCGTTTAGCGTCGGATCTGTCTTTCTAATGCCACTCTTAGATTTTTTCAGATAGACAAGAATCAGTGAGATAGCGGCTGGCGTCATGCCTGGAAGCCGCGACGCCCGCGAAAGATTCTCGGGCCGCGCATTCAGTAATTTTTGTTTGAGCTCGTTTGATAATCCTTGCATCGAAGCGTAATCAAGGTTCTCGGGTAACGCGGTGTCTTCGTGACGCTTTAGCTTCTCAATCTCGTCTTGTTGCCTGTCAATATACCCTTGGTATTTGATGTGAATGCTAACCTGTTCATCCACCTGCCTAAGAAGCTCGGTTTGTAGTGCTTCTGAAAGCAGGCCAGTTAGGCCGTCGATAGGAGTGTCGACGCTGTACGCCGAAAGCGCTTTATCGCTGCCTTCAAGCGCACCTGATAACCCCTCATAGGTTACACGAGGACGTGCAAGCAGATCGGCGAGGCTATATTCACGCGACAGGGGTTTTTCGAGGAACGTGTCTACTTGTGCTGATTCTTTGGTATTGGGTTGTAACCACGTTTTTTTAAGCCACGTAAGCCTGTGCTGGATATGCGCTTGTTTATCGCAGTAAAAGTTCCATCTCACGTCGTTCACCAAGCCGAGTTCACGGCCTATTGGGGTCAGCCGTTGGTCTGCATTGTCTTCGCGAAGGGTCAGTCTGTATTCGGCGCGACTCGTGAACATACGGTACGGCTCGTTTGTCCCGAGTGAAATAAGATCGTCGACTAACACGCCTAGATAAGCCTGATCTCGTCGCGGGCACCAAGAATCTTTGCCGCGCGCAGCGAGGCCAGCATTCAGGCCGGCAAGTAAGCCTTGCGCTGCAGCTTCTTCGTAACCTGTCGTTCCATTTATTTGACCAGCAAAATAGAGGCCTTTAACAAATTTGGTTTCGAGCGAGTAGTTGAGGTCTCTAGGATCAAAGAAATCATACTCGATCGCATACCCTGGACGCGTAATAAGGGCGTTTTCGAAACCCTTGATTTTTCGCACCATCTCAACTTGGACGTCGAAGGGCAAGCTCGTTGAGATGCCATTGGGGTAAAGCTCATTCGTCGTTAGCCCTTCGGGTTCAACGAAAATCTGATGTGAGTTTTTATCGGCAAAGCGCATGACCTTGTCTTCGATAGAAGGGCAATAACGCGGGCCTGTTCCCTCTATAACGCCCGTATACATTGGCGATCGATCGAGACCACCTCGAATAATGTCGTGGCATTCTTCGTTGGTAGCGGTGATATGGCAGTTCACTTGCTCGGGGTGATCGTCGGCAGTGCCAAGATACGACATAACGGGTAGTGGCTTATCGCCTGCCTGCTGCTGCATAACGGAAAAGTCTACCGAACGTGAATCGATTCGAGGTGGCGTACCTGTTTTTAGTCTGTTGACCCTGAAAGGGAGACTGCGTAGACGGTCGGCTAGCGCTATCGACGGCTGATCGCCAGCGCGCCCGCCTGAACTACTTTCGAGGCCTATGTGTATTTTGCCACCTAAGAATGTTCCAGCCGTTAATACCACCTGATTGGCGCGAATCAACACACCCATCTGTGTAATGACGCCGCGTACCTTACCGTCTTCGATGAGCAGATCGTCTACACCTTGTTGGAACAGGCTAAGGTTGGGCTGTGACTCTAATATTTCGCGAATGGCTGCCTTGTAGAGCGTCCTATCCGCCTGCGCGCGCGTTGCTCTCACTGCGGGGCCTTTGCTCGCATTCAACACACGAAACTGAATGCCCGCCTTGTCGGTCGCAATAGCCATTGCACCGCCGAGCGCGTCGATTTCTTTGACCAGGTGACTTTTTCCGATACCGCCAATAGCTGGATTACAGGACATTTGCCCAAGTGTGTCGATGCTGTGAGTGATTAGCATGGTTGGCACACCTTGACGAGCCGACGCTAAAGCGGCTTCCGTTCCGGCATGCCCACCACCGATAACAATTACATCGAAGGTAGAAGGGTATTCCATCGTTGTCAGGGGCACAGTCGTCATGGTTGCCTCTAGATTCCTTTGGTCGCTGTCAGTGTAAGACGGTAATAGGGCGGTAAATCGAGCGCTTGGCGTCGACGGGAGGAGAAGTATATAGAATTCAGCGTATTAGTGAATTGCTTTATTGCAGTTTAGGTTAAAAAACAACCAACGCTGTTCTTTTTTAAAACAAGCCTACCCCTTGCTAGCTTGTCGTTCGTTAGGTGAACGTTAGAGAGTTAGTATAGATAAATATAGCTAGGTGTTTTTCTGTGGTTAAGTCATTTTAAGTGTTAAAAATCAATAATTTAAGTAAAACTAAACTGGGTGATTAGGCTGTGGTTAAGTGGTCTCGAAGCTATGGATTAATGTGGATAAAAAAGGCAAGGGATAAAGAGCTGATAAGTTATCCTTTTTTATACACAGGTTTATTGCTGATAAAGTCGAGTTATTGGCATTTGATACCACGCTAGGGTCAAGTTATGCACAGTGACTGTATTTCTCGAAAAGTGTTGATAGGCTGTTTATAGCCTGTGCGCGAGCGACTTATTTGCCCACACAGAAATTTGAGAAGATCTCTCCGAGCAAATCATCGCTACTTATCTGACCGGTTATTTTCCCCAGTTCATGTTGAGCAAGCCTTAAGTCTTCTGCTGCGAGTTCGAACGGCATTGCGTCGACAAAGCATTGCTCTGCAGAGGCAATAAGCTTACGCGCTGCTTTGAGCGAGAGCAGATGTCTCTCGCGTGCGACAAATGCGCCCTCGACCATCGAATTAAATCCAATGGCCTCCTTTAGTGCCTCGCGAAGCCCATCAATTCCTTCGTTTAACTTTGCACTCAAAGTAATCGTATCGAGCTTTGCCGGGACTCCCTCTTGTTCTTTTAACAGAGTTGGCATGCGGACAGTGCCAGCGCCTATTGTCGCCCCCGGTGTTAAATCGGCCTTGTTAAACACAACGAGGGTCTTCGCGAAGAGTCCGGGTTCATCTAATAACAATTGCGGAAAGAGTGACAATGAGAGCTCGTGGTGATTGTTTACCTCGTCTGTTTTTACAAGTTGCTGTAAGGTAATTTCTACCGCAGTGCTGTCTATAACCAAGAGAATTTTGTCGCTTTGTCTTACCGCCTCACCGGCTCGCCTTATGCCTTCTTGTTCGACGACGTCGTCGCTGCGTCTAAGCCCTGCGGTGTCGGTAATATGTACAGGCATACCTTCGATCTGAAGGCGCTCTGACAACAGATCACGCGTAGTACCTGCTATCGAGGTTACGATAGCCGACTCGCTCCCAAGAAGCGCATTGAGTAGGCTAGATTTTCCAGCATTGGGCTCACCTGCAATAACGACGTGCATGCCTTCCTTTAGCAACATACCTTGGTTGGCTTGAGAGAGCGCGAGGGTAAGTGTTTGGGTGATTTCTCGAAGGCCTTCTCTTACACGAGATTCGGTAATTATATCGATGTCCTCATCACTAAAATCGATAGCGGCTTCGATGTTGACGCGTATCTTAGTCAACTCGGCGACTAAATGATTTACTTTGTTCGAGAATTCACCGCTTAGTGTTCGTATTGCTGATCGCGCGGCCTGCGCTGAGTTAGCGTCAATAAGATCGGCTATAGCTTCTGCCTGGACTAGATCAATCTTGTTGTTTAGATAAGCCCGCTCTGAAAATTCTCCAGGATTCGCAAGCCTAACATCTAGATTGAGCACACGCCCTAGTAATAGTTTCTGAACACTAGGTCCACCATGGCCCTGAAGCTCGAGTACATCCTCGCCAGTAAAAGATGCTGGGCCTTTAAAAAAAAGGGCAATGCCTTCGTCAATAATGTCGCCGTTTTCGTCTTTGAATCTTGATAAGTGTGCCGTTCGCGGGGTTGGATCGAAATCGAGAATTTGTTTAGCAACAGTGCCCGAATTCGGTCCCGATACCCGCACGACACAGATTCCGCTTTTGCCCGGTGCTGTGGCGAGCGCTGCGATAGTATCGGTAGTGAGATGATTCACGTGGCTTTCCGACAATAAATTGGCTAACTCTTTTTGGCTTCGTACTGCGCTTCGATTTTGCGCGTGATAAACCATTGTTGCAGTATTCCTAGTGCCGCATTAGTGAACCAATACAAAACGAGTCCCGCTGGAAACCAAAGGAAAATACCAGTCATCATAATGGGCATAAGCTTCATTACTTTCGCCTGCATAGGGTCAGCAGGGGCTGGGCTTAGTGATGTCTGTAGGAACATCGTTCCGCCCATGAGTAAAGGAAGAATGAAATAGGGGTCTTTGACGCTGAGGTCAGTTAGCCAAAGCATAAACGGCGCATGTCGGAGCTCGACGCTTTCGAGAAGAACCCAGTAGAGTGCGATGAATACCGGCATTTGTACAAGCATCGGCAAGCAACCGCCAAACGGATTGATCTTCTCTTTTTTGTACAGCTCCATGGTGGCCTGCTGCATTTTTACTCGGTCGTCGCCGTAGTTCTCTTTAAGCTTCTGCATCTTCGGCATCACTCGGCGCATACCTGCCATTGACCGGTACTGGGTTTCCGAGAGTTTGTAGAATAGAGCCTTCACGCTCACTGTTAAGAGAATAATTGAGAATCCGTAGTTACCTATGAACTGGTTGATCTGTGTTAGTAACCAGTAAATTGGCGCAGCTAAGAACCAGAGAAAGCTGTAGTCGATTGTTAGATCTAAATTTTCTGAGATTTCGGCTAACTTATACTGGTCTTTTGGCCCTGCGTAGAAGCGCGTGCTGTAGGTCGCAGTTTGGCCAGCAGGGACCGTAATTGCTTCGCCGGTAAATTCGCCAAAATACTGTCCGGCGTTGTTCTTGCGCGTTGTAAAGTTATTTTGAGATTGCTCGTTAGCTATCCATGCACTAATAAAATAATGTTGGCTGAATGCCATCCACCCGCCTGTTGTGGTGTTGGTATTGGCGCCGTCGTCATCGATGTCATCGAACTCGATTTCGTAATAGGGATCATCGAGAGTGGTGGAAACGAATCCAAGATAGGTGCGTCCAAAACCACCCGCGTTGCTGGGGTCATCAAAATTGCTGCGTTTGATTTGTCCGAAAGCGTTTGCGCGCCATTCAGAATCTGAGCGGTTATTAATGAGATAGCTGACATCGATAACATAACTGTTTTCGACAAAGCTAAATCGTTTGATTACCTCGACACCGTTGTCTGTGGTGAGCGTGAAATCGACATCGAGTGTTTGCTGACCAGCACTTAGTCGGTAGTCGGTGTTAGCGACGCTATAACGCGCGCGATTGTCGTTGTCGATACCGTCTCGCCCTATTAACCCGCTTGGAGCGGTGTAGGTTTGACTATCGCCGTTGCTAAGAATGATAAACGGATCAGCGCCAGGTTCGAGGGCTTTTAAATATTTAGGTAGCGCGAGGTACTCGATGTCTCCACCTACCGTGTTGATGCTAAGGACGAAGTTGCTGGTGGTGATATTGACGAGTGTTTCAGGCGCTGGATTTGTAATGGTGATGGTGGGTTGTCCTGGCAGAGTTGGGACATCAGCGCTCACGCTTGCTTGCGCTGGTTCGAGCGAGGTGACCGCGGGTACGTCGCTTTGCGCTATTTGCGGGAATTGTGTTGGTGTTGTTGGTTCGGCGCCGCTTGCCTGTTCGATTGTCTGTGGGTAGTCTTCCTGCCACTGAAGTAACATAAGGTAGGTAACTAATGCGAGTGCGGTATAAAGGCCTAAACGTATAAAGTTCATTCGTGTCTACTTGTCTTTTAGTGAATATTTTCGCTTTGTACGGTTAGTGCACTAGCGTTCTTGATCTACAGGTGGAACGAGATCCACCCCTCCCTCATGCCATGGGTGGCATTTGCTTATCCGCTTGACGCCTAGATAAGCACCCTTAATTGCGCCATGAATCCTAATTGCCTCTGCTGTGTAATGTGAGCAGGTCGGGGCGAAGCGACATTGTTGGCCGATGAACAGGCTTAGGGTTAGCTGATAAAAGCGTATGAGCAGCAAAAACAAAGGGCTAAGTATTTTATTTACTGCGCGATTCAGCGGCTCAGTCAGCCGCTTTATAAGGAGGCTCATTTATACAGGGTCTCTTCTTGCCTTCGTGTCTCGTGCTTCGCGCGTGATTATGTCGTCTATAAGCTTGGTTATCATACTGCGTAACTCAATGGGCGATAGTTTATCAGCATCCTTACGTGCTAGCACGACTATATCTATCAGCGGGATGTTAGCTTGACGTAGCCGGAAGGCTTCGCGTAGTGCGCGCTTGAGACGATTGCGTTGGACTGCTTTGGAGATATGTTTTTTGGCGATGACGAGCCCAATTCGCGGTCGTCGTGCCTGAGAGGCTGTGGCTAGGAATAAAAAGTGCTTGTTGGAGACTTTATAGCGAGAATGATCGAAAACCGGTTTGTAGTCTCTCGCACTTAAGAGGCGTGCGGTCTTTGGGAATGCTTCTGTAGACATTGTGCCCCCATGGTCTGGGTGGTCTCTGTGGGATCTTCCCTGCGAAGCATGCGCTTAGGTGACTATACTATTTCGTTGCTTGTTATTCGCTAGTTGCCAGTTGTTCACTAAAAAGTGGCACTAAGCACTCGTCTTATGTACGGAATGTATCGGCTTTATCGAATCTATCGAATGTACCGAGTGCACAGAGTTTTGCGATGAGAGAGTCGGGGCGCTTTTTTTTGTGAAGGCGTTTCCCGCTTCTCTCTACAGATAGCTTTATGCAGATAGCTTTGCGCGGCCTTTAGCACGGCGACGGTTGATAACAGCGCGTCCACCTTTAGTCGCCATACGAGCCCTGAATCCGTGTGTACGTGCGCGCTTGATAACGCTTGGTTGGAATGTTCTTTTCATGACTTACACCTAAATAATTAGTGGCGTTTGAGCTACGTGGTTACGTGGCTTGAGCCGAGTAAACAAACAAGGCAACAAGATTGTCATTGTTCGAATTCTTTTTCTGTTTTGCGCGGCACTTAGCTTGCGCTCAGTTTAAACGCGCAGATCTTGTCCTAATACAGCCTTGCCCTAAAACAGAGGGACGCGAATAGTAGAGCCTTTGAGGCTAAGATGCAATGGCTTGTTTCGCAAAAAAGCCCCTGATTCAGGGCACCTACGATAGAAGCCTCTTTCACTTCCTCCTTTGAAGCGACTTGCCGACGCTAGTTTTTGTGTGTGATGGTGACCCGGGGGTGTACGACCGCACTAAACCAGAGCTTAATAACAGGTTATCCACAGGTAACTTACCCACAAGGGAGCGGCGAGATGTGAGTAGTTTTTGCGCTCCTCTGCATCTTGGTTTCGTTAATTTACGCAAACTATTGTTAAATATAATTATTTTATAAAAATTGACCTGTGGGCAATATTTTCTAAGCGGTGGATAACTCTTTTGTGAGCCGCTACACTTGCTGATCATAAAAACAACGAAGTCGCGCTACGTGCGTTGACTAAAAAGCTAGTGCTATTAACTGGGGCTTTTAATAGTGTCATCAGATATTTTCGACAGGGTGTCTCGCGCGCAGCAAATGCCACCGATAGATCGAACGAATCGTTCGCCAAACGCTGCTATTAATGATCGTGCGATTAGCAGCCATAGTGTTGTTACCGAACACTTACCACCCTCTTTACCAGACGCCGGAGCTATCTGGCAGAATTGTCTTGAGACCTTGCGTCACGATCTACCAGCCCAGGCTTACAATACTTGGCTGCGGCCTTTACGGCCTTCTGTGTCTGAACAACGAGACAGCGAGGGAACGAGATTTCTCTCTTTCCTTCTGATAGCGCCCAACCGCTTTATTCAAGATTGGGTCAAGGCCAAGCTACTTAGTCAGATTGACGACGTGTTTGCATCAGTGACAACCAGTCAAGGTTACGACCTCGCGGGTCCCAGCGTTGTCGTTGCAACAGCGGGGGCGGTTAACGCCCTGGGGGCGCCCGAAAGTCTGCAAAATCGAAAATCTCCGCGCGGCCAACAACCTCAGTCTTTTCCCACAACTGGGTCTTACTCCGAGTCTCGAGAACACAAACTAGAATCTGTACTTGATAATAGAATCAGCTTAAGCGCCGACAGTGAAGATTCACTTTCACCTCGTCAGGCCAGCCCAATTTCGACGTCTACAACCCCTTCACGAGGGTTTGATAGGAGACCTGGGACGGCGATGTCGGGCGTTGATACGATTATCGAAGGCAAGCTTAGCCATCAAGGCGCGCTCAATCGAGAGAACACGTTTGATAATTTTGTTGAGGGTAAGTCTAATCAGCTAGCGCGTGCAGCTGCGATGCAGGTCGCCGAGAACCCTGGCTTCGCTTACAACCCCCTCTTTATCTATGGTGGTGTGGGATTAGGTAAGACTCACTTAATGCATGCTATAGGCAACTACCTAAAAGCTAAAAAGCCCAACGCGAAGGTCGTTTATCTACATTCGGAAACTTTTGTGGCTACGATGGTGACCGCGCTGCAACTTAACTCTATTAATGAGTTTAAGCGTTTCTACCGGTCGGTCGATGCGTTGCTCATCGATGATATTCAGTTTTTTGCGGGAAAAGAGCGTTCACAGGAAGAGTTCTTTCATACGTTTAATGCACTTCTCGAAGGTGGCCAACAGATTATTCTGACCAGCGATCGCTACCACAAAGAAATAAATGGGCTTGAGGAGCGCCTCAAGTCGCGCTTTGGATGGGGCCTTACCGTGGCGGTGGAGCCGCCTGAACTTGAGACGCGTGCGGCGATATTGATGAATAAGGCGGCGCTTGTTAACGTCGCGCTGCCTAACGACGCGGCGATGTTTATTGCACAACGGCTTCGCTCTAATGTGCGGGAACTCGAAGGCGCACTCAAGCGCGTAATCGCGCATGCCAGTTTTAAGGGCGAGGCGATTAATGTTGAGCTAATAAAAGAGGCGCTTCGCGACTTGTTTGCGCTTCAGGATAAGCTCGTAACGATCGATAATATTCAGCGAACGGTGGCCGAGTACTCAAAAATTAAAATGTCGGACATGCTCTCGAAACGCCGTAATCGTTCGGTTGCGCGGCCAAGGCAGGTCGCTATGTGCCTTGCAAAAGAGTTAACGAACCATAGCCTCCCTGAAATAGGCGACGCGTTCGGTGGGCGTGATCATACGACTGTCATGCATGCGTGCAAGCAGATCACAAAGCTAAGGCAAAGCTCGATCGATATAGAAGAAGATTACAATAACTTGCTCAGGCTCCTGTCGAGCTAGTCCCGGTTAGGCCGGTAACCCCGGCATTAGATCTCCACAAACAGTAACGGGCGTGCCCAGCGGGAGCGCGCCGAACAAGGAAAAGTAGACATGCATTTTGTTATTTCTCGGGAAGCTCTGTTAAAGCCGTTGCAATTGGTCAGCGGTGTCGTCGAGCGTCGACAAACGTTGCCAGTGCTTTCGAATGTGCTTTTGGTATTGAAAAACGACGAGCTGTCATTAACTGGGACTGATCTGGAGGTTGAGCTAGTTGGTCGCACGCGCGTCGCGACTGCAAATACTCATGGTGCGGTAACGGTTCCCGCACGCAAACTTCTCGACATTTGTAAGTCGCTTTCTGACGATGCAATGGTAGAAGTGTCGCTAGACGAGAAAAAGCTTTTAGTCAAATCCGGGCGCAGTCGCTTCACTCTGGTGACGCTTCCTTCGTCGGAATTCCCTAATGTCGAAGAAGAACCCGACACATTTTCCCTTACTTTGCCACAGAAAAAGCTCGGCGAGCTCATCGATAGCACCAGCTTTGCTATGGCGCAGCAGGACGTACGCTACTATTTAAATGGAATGCTATTTGAGGTGTCGCCTGATTATTTGCGCGTAGTCTCAACTGACGGGCATCGCCTAGCAATGGAGACGCTTGAATCTAAGAACGACATAGCCTCGGTTCAGCAGCTCATCCTTCCTCGAAAAGGGGTTATGGAGTTAGCACGGCTTCTCGAAGACGAGGGTGACATCACCTTGGTGTTCGGTCAGAACCATATACGCGCTGCGGTTGCTGACTTTACGTTCACCTCAAAGCTTGTCGATGGTAAGTTCCCTGATTATAACCGTGTGCTACCGCAGGGTGGCAACAAGGTGATTTTGGGTGATTGTCAGGCGCTCAAACAAGGGTTTAGTCGAGCGTCCATTCTCTCTAATGAAAAGTATCGCGGCGTAAGAGTGGTTCTTACAAACGGCGAATTGCGGATTTTTGCTAACAATCCTGAGCAAGAAGAGGCCGAAGAAGTTGTTGCGGTGGACTATCAGGGCGACGAGCTCGAAATGGGCTTTAACGTAAGCTATCTGATTGACGTACTCTCTACCCTGCGCAGTCGCCAGGCGAAGATAACCCTGCTCGACGCGAACAACAGCGCGCTCATCGAGTCGGGTGATGAGAGCGATGCGATATATGTTGTTATGCCTATGAGGCTGTAACGATAGGCGGCAGAGTTAACGTCATGTCAGCTGTCCCCTCTCCCTTCTCGTTTATGCGTTGTCGAGTAAGGCTATGAGTCGAGTAGAAAAACTCACGGTGACAGGACTTAGGAATTTAGTCGATGTAGCTATTGATGTGTCTCCGCGACTGAATATATTTCACGGAGAGAATGGCTCGGGCAAAACCAGCCTGCTTGAGGGTATTCACCTGCTGTCTTCGGGTCGGTCTTTTCGCAGCGCTAAGCTGGATCCCTTGATTACTCATGGCAAGGATGAAGCGGTTATTTTTTCTCAGCTTACCGATGGCCTTCGTATAGGGTTGAGTAAATCTCGGCGTCGCAGGCATTTGCTTCGCCTTCAGGATGAGACGCAGAAAAACTGGGAGTCTGTAGCTCGCTCCCTCCCCCTACAGATAATCGATTCCACGGCGTTTCAACTTCTTGAAGGCGGGCCTAAGGCGCGTCGGCGCTTTCTCGATTGGGGAGTGTTCCACGTGGAACATAGTTTTCTCACCGCATGGCGCGACTCGAGCAAGTGCCTCGCTAATCGCAACGCGCTATTGAAAGCACCTCGCCTAGATAGACCCCAACTCGAGGCTTGGGATCGGGAGTTTGTCGCGGCATCAGTTAAGGTCGATGCCCAGCGTGTCGCCTATTTGGATAGATTTCTCCCTGTGTTTACGGAGGTTTACGCTCAGCTCGAAGGGTCTCACGTTGCCTCGTTGGAAATCAGGTATGAGCGTGGGTGGGCCGAGGGCGCCAACCTTGACGCAGAGCTTGTTCGGACTCTGGAGGTCGATCGACGCTATGGCTCGACGCAGCTGGGTCCTCAGCGCGCAGACATACTCCTGCTGCTTGACCGCACCCCTGCGGCTGAGGTGCTGTCGAGGGGCCAACAGAAGATTTTAGTAAGTGCCTTGAAAATCGCGCAGGGACGACTCTTGTCTGAAAGCCTGGGCGTTGAGTGTCTCTATTTAATTGATGACCTACCCTCTGAATTAGATCCCGAAAACCGGGCTCGAGTGTTTTCAACCCTGTTGTCCTTAGGCTCACAGCTTTTCGTCACCTGTGTCGAACTCGAAAGCCTCGCCCTTGCGTCCGAAGGGTCTCTTTTTGCTGCACTCGACCCGAGCGAAATCGCGCAGTTCCACGTGGAACATGGTAGAATAACGGCTTGATTTTCAACCCAATTGTCCGATAACACTAGTATCAAGTAACACCCTGGGGCTACCCCTGGAGACCAAGAATGACCGACGAAACCAACAGTGTTGCTAGTACAGCAAACAACAGTGACTATAACTCCGATAGTATCAAGGTTCTCAAGGGCTTAGATGCGGTGCGCAAGCGCCCTGGTATGTATATCGGCGACACCGATGACGGCACAGGCCTGCACCATATGGTGTTCGAGCTTGTGGACAACTCTATCGATGAGGCGCTGGCGGGGCACTGTGATGAAATTCGCGTGGTTATCCATGTGGGCGAGACCATCAGCGTATCGGATAACGGCCGTGGCATACCTACCGAAATGCACAACGAAGGGGTTTCCGCGGCGGAAGTGATTATGACGGTGCTGCACGCCGGCGGCAAATTTGACGACAACAGCTACAAGGTTTCCGGCGGATTGCACGGTGTTGGCGTATCGGTTGTTAATGCCCTCTCCGAAGAACTGAAGCTGACTATTCGCCGCGACGGCAAACTCTGGGAGCAACTCTATAAGCACGGCGTGCCTCAAGCACCCCTAGCTATTGTCGGCGAGACCAGCACAACGGGCACGGAATGCCATTTCAAGCCCTCAGACCTGACCTTTAGCAGCGTCGAGTTTCACTACGATATTCTCGCCAAAAAACTCCGTGAACTCGCCTTTCTCAACGCGGGCGTATCGATCCGCTTGATTGACGAGCGAAGCGCTAAAGAAGAACATTTTAAATACGAAGGCGGTGTTCAGGCGTTTGTCGAATACTTAAATAAGAACAAAGCTGCTGTAAACAAGATTTTCCATTTCGCCCATGAGCGTCCCGAAGACGGTATTACTGTTGAGGTTGCCCTGCAGTGGAATGATTCTTATGTAGAAAACATCTTTCCCTACACCAACAATATTCCCCAGAAAGACGGTGGCACGCATCTCGCGGGTTTCCGTGCCGCGCTAACGCGAGTCCTCAAAGGCTATATTGATAAAGAGCTTGCTGCTAAAAAAGGCAAAGAGGTAGCGACATCCGGTGATGATGCGCGTGAAGGACTCACCGCAATTATCTCGGTTAAAGTGCCAGACCCTAAATTCTCTTCGCAAACCAAAGATAAGCTTGTCTCTTCAGAGGTTAAAACCGTCGTTGAGCAAGAGATGGCTGCCAAATTTAGCGACTATCTCCTAGAAAATCCCCACGATGCGAAGCTAATTGTCGGTAAAATGCTCGATGCTGCACGTGCGCGCGAAGCCGCCCGTAAAGCCCGCGAGATGACCAGACGAAAAGGCGCTCTCGATATCGCTGGCCTGCCAGGTAAGCTTGCAGATTGCCAAGAAAAAGACCCGTCACTCTCTGAAATCTACATAGTGGAGGGAGATTCTGCGGGAGGGTCGGCGAAGCAAGGCCGCAACCGAAAGAATCAGGCTATCCTGCCGCTTAAAGGCAAGATTCTTAATGTTGAGAAGGCGCGCTTCGACAAAATGCTCGGGTCCGCTGAGATTGGCACCTTAATCAAGGCGCTCGGTTGCGGAATCGGTAAAGACGAATTTCAGCCCGAAAAACTCCGCTACCACAGCATTATTATCATGACCGACGCCGACGTTGACGGCTCGCATATCCGTACGCTACTGCTCACTTTCTTCTTCCGCCAAATGCGTGAATTAGTCGACGGCGGTCATATTTTTATCGCTCAGCCTCCGCTGTATAAAATCCGCAAGGGTAAGCAGGAGCAATATCTCAAAGACGAAGCAGAGTTGGCTGGGTACCAGACCCAAGTGGCACTCGAGGGTGCAAGCCTACATGTTAACGCCGAGGCGCCGGGTATTGCTGAAGACGCGCTCGAGTCACTCGTTAAGAGCTATAACGATGCCTATGCGATCATTAGTCGACTCGCACGGCTTTATCCGACCGAAGTGCTAGAAGCGATGATTTTTTCGCCTACTCTGACGGTAGAAGATTTGCAGAGCGAAGCCTCGGCTAACACGTGGTTAGACTTGGTGCGTCCAAAGCTGGCAGAGCTCCACGCCGGAGCAAGTGCTAACTTAACCCTCGTCATCAAACACGATACCGAGCGTAATGTTTATCTGCCAGAGGTTCGGTTAAGCCTACATGGGCTCGAACGAAGCTACAGCTTCAGCCTCGACTTCTTTAAGTCGGGTGAGTATCGCGCACTCGCAGACCTTGGCGCGACCCTGGACGGGTTGATCGAAGAAGGGGCGTACGCCAAGCGTGGAGAGAAGACGCACCCGATTAAGAACTTCGCTGAAGCAATCGAATGGCTCACGCAAGATGCAATGAAGGGTCACTATCTGCAGCGGTATAAGGGATTGGGTGAAATGAACCCAGACCAGCTTTGGGATACGACGATGAATCCAGAGACCCGCCGTATGCTTCAGGTCACCATTGACGACGCGATTAACGCAGACCAATTGTTTAATACCCTGATGGGTGATCAGGTCGACCCAAGACGAGAGTTCATCGAGCAGAACGCAATGGCTGCCGAAAATCTCGATATCTAGGGGTGAGGGCGAGTCTGGCTTGCTTGCTGTAATAGCCGAGCCCCGGTCAGACTTGCCCGCAAAGTGACTCTACGGCCGCGGCTAAGTCATCGAAAATCGATAGGTCTGTGGTGCCGAGTAGGTTTGGCTCGCTGACCAGCTTGGCCTCGGTTTCCCTGCCTTTGCCTGTGCGCACCAGCACCGGCTGACAACCGAATGCGATCGCGGCCTCCAAATCCCGCAAGCTATCGCCGACAAAAGGCTCACCCGCAAGTGAAAGGCCGAAAGTCGACTCTATTTCAGTCAACAGACCGACTCGCGGCTTTCGACAGTCACAACCCGCCTCTGGAAGATGCGGGCAGAAAACGATTACCTCAATCGCCCCGCCCGCGTCTTCTACCAGTGTAATCAACTTCTCGTGCATCTGCGCTAGCGCGTACTCGTCGAATAATCCACGGCCCAGACCTGATTGATTAGTCGCGACGACGACTTTCCAACCCGCATGATGGGCGCGCGCAATCGCTAAAACGCTGCCAGGCAGCGGAACGAATTCGTCAGCAGATTTAATGAAATCGACCGAGTCGTGATTGATGACGCCGTCGCGGTCGAGGACTAAAACGGGCACGGTATGATTCTCCGCTACACTTAAGACGACAGATACGAAATATCGGCTGCCTGCAGAAACCCACGACGAAGACGCGACAGTAACGCTAAACGATTAGTGCGTAGAGCCTCATCATCGCTGACGACTAATACGTCGTCGAAGAAGGTATCCACTGTCTGTCTAAGCTGCGCAAGTGAGGCAAGCCCCTTCTTATAGTCACCGCAGGCGAATAACGGTTCCACCTCAGCCTCCACAGTAACAAGCTTTTCGAAAAGCGCTTTTTCGGCGGGTTCAACAAACAAGGCACTGTCTACGACAGCGTCTGCAAGGATTTCCTGTTTGGCTAAAAGGTTAGACACGCGCTTATTCGCAGCGGCGAGCGCCGAAGATTCTTCGAGTGATTGGAAATGAGAAACAGCCTGCACGCGTCGATCGAAGTCGACGGGTCGGGTCGGTTTGAGCGCCATAACCGATTGGAACACCGCAGCACTAATACCCTTGTCTGACGACCACGCCTGAAGTCGGTCTAATAAAAACTCTAGCGCTTGCTGCTGAACCTTATCGCTGCAGTCAACGTTCGCCGCATCAAGGTTTTTTAAGCCGGCAAAGGCGAGCTCAATGCAAGTCGCAAGATCGAGGTCTAGTTCTTTCTCGATGAGAATTCGTAGCAGGCCGATGGCCGCGCGACGAAGTGCGAACGGGTCTTTAGAACCGGTAGGAGGTTGCCCAATAGCAAACAAACCAGAGAGCGTGTCGAGCTTTTCGGCGATTGCGAGTACCGCGCCGGTTAGCCCGGTTGGCAGGTCGTCGCCAGCAAACCGAGGGCGGTATTGCTCGTCTATTGCTTCGGCAACCTCAGCAGGTTCGCCGTCGTTAAGTGCATAATAGCGGCCCATCAAGCCCTGCAAGTCGGCAAACTCTCCAACCATATTAGTCATAAGATCACATTTAGAGAGCATTGCCGCACGCTCACACAGTGCGGGATCAGCGCCACAAAGCGGAGCGAGCGCACGACTTAAGTTAGCGATTCTGACCGATCGATCATAAACGGTGCCAAGCTTGTCTTGAAAAATAATCTTCTTAAGCGCGGCGAGATGACTCTCAAGCGACACTTGCTTGTCGGTTTCGAAAAAGAAACTCGCGTCTGCTAAGCGCGGGCGAATAACGCGTTCGTTGCCCTCGATTACCTGTGCAGGGTCTTTGCTTATGATATTGCTCACTGCGATAAACAGTGGCAAAAGTTTGCCCTCGGCATCGACGCAGTAAAAGGTTTTCTGGTGAGACTTCATCGCGAGAATAAGCGCCTCTGGCGGCACTTCAAGATAGTGCTCTTCGAACTTTCCGGTGAGCGCGACGGGATATTCGACAAGGCTTGCGACCTCGCTTAATAGCGCCTCGTCAATAATGCTTGTGGCGTTAGCCTTAACGCCTTCGTCGATCACCAGTTCGCGAATCATTTCACGGCGGCGGTCGAACTGAGGGATGATATGTCCTTGGTTCTCGAGCAGGGCCGCATAATTAGCTGGGCTATCTATTTCGATAGCTCGATCGGCATGAAAGCGATGGCCGCGCGACTCTCTTCCGGCAGTAACGCCAAAAAACTCACCTGCCACGACCTCGTCGCCAAACAGTTGTATAACCCAATGCACCGGACGTACAAACTCTGCGCGCGAATTACCCCAGCGCATACGCTTAGGAATAGGCAGCTTGTCGAGCGCCTCACTGACGATTGCACTAAGTAGCGCGCTCGTCCGTTGACCTGGCTGCGACGCACTGTAGAAAAGTTTCTCGACGCCGTCTTTTTCTGCTCGTTGGAGCTGATCGATTGCTACGTTGCACGATTTTGCAAAGCCTAGTGCTGCGGGCGTCGCGTTACCGTCTGCATCAAAAGCAGCCTGCACTGCGGGGCCGAAGCGTTCGACTGCTTTGTCTGCCTGCGACTCGTCTAAGCCGCTAACAAGCAGCGCGAGTCTGCGCGGTGTGGCGAAACTCTCTGAATCGGCGAAGCCAAGCTGCAGTTTCTTGAGCCCTGCGAGAATCTCGCTCGTAAACGCTTTCGATAAACTCGCTAGCGCCTTAGGCGGCAACTCTTCGGTGCCGATCTCTACTAAAAAGTCGCGGGTACTCATGACGACTTCTCCTTGTTTTTTGCTTTCTTCTTAGACTCGCTTGATTTCGTCTCGCCTTCACCTGAGCTTGCGCTAGCCTTTTGATGCTGCATAAACTCCTCTCTAAAGTCGTCGGCGATAAGCGGGAAGCTAAGCGCTTCGCGCGTTGCGTAATACGTTTCGGCAACAAGCCTAGACAATGTTCTAACGCGCAAAATAAAGCGCTGGCGCTCGGTGACGGAAATGGCATGGCGCGCGTCGAGAAGGTTGAAATAATGTGAGGCCTTAAGCACCTGTTCGTAGGCGGGCAGTGCAAGCTTGCTCTCAATCAGTTTTTTGCATTGCTGCTCACAGTCATCGAAATAACCAAACAGCAGGTCGGTCGCTGCGTGTTCAAAGTTATACGCCGACATTTCGACTTCGTTTTGCTTGAATACATCGCCGTAGGTTACCTTGCCATTTGGCCCGTCGGTCCAGACGATGTCGTAGATGCTATCGACGCCCTGCAGATACATCGCAATGCGCTCGATGCCATAGGTAATCTCGCCGGTAACCGGATAACACTCGAGTCCGCCTACCTGTTGGAAATAGGTGAACTGAGTCACCTCCATGCCGTTTAGCCATACCTCCCAGCCGAGTCCCCAAGCGCCGAGCGTTGGCGATTCCCAATTGTCTTCGACGAAGCGGATATCATGCACAGACATGTCTATGCCGAGGCTTTCGAGGGATTTGAGGTAAAGCTCTTGGATATTTTTTGGCGAGGGCTTTAGCACGACCTGAAACTGGTAATAATGTTGAAGCCTGTTGGGGTTTTCGCCGTAGCGGCCATCGGTCGGACGACGGCAGGGCTGAACATAGGCCGCACTCCACGACTCCGGTCCTATCGAGCGTAGAAAAGTGGCCGGATGGAACGTCCCCGCGCCGACCTCCATGTCTAACGGCTGCAGGACGACACAGCCCTGCTCCGCCCAAAACTGCTGTAATGCGAAGATGAGGCCTTGGAAGGTGTTGAGATCGGATGCTTTATTCACGTTAACGCCATGTTGTCAGTCATTTAGAGGGCGCTAATTATCCTTGATTCGCAGGGAGTTATCTACCAACGAGGCCCGAGTACCATGGCAAGATTTATGCGGTGCCAACGGTAAAAACCAAGACAAGCACTTGGTGAGCCTATACGGTAGATGCGACAATCCGCCTGCATCAACACCCTAATTCGTCGACGTGATAACGCAAGCGAGCCCAAAATTACTGATTCGATTTCCCCAAAACAGGCCTCTCCGACGCTTCTGAGCCGGCTAGGCTTCCTCGTTGCTCTCGGCTTTCTAAGGCTTACGTCAGTGCTTCCGCTGCGATTGTTGCACTGGATCGGAGGCGGTCTTGGCTGGCTTTTCGCGGTGATCCCAAACCGCTCTGCGGCGACGACTCGGCGCAATATTGCGGCGTGTTTTCCCGCATTATCCAGCGCAGAGCAAGAGTCGCTCGCGCGGGAGAGTCTTAAGGGTATGGTTTGCACAGGACTCGAAATGGGCAAGGCATGGATACTGCCTATCGAAGGAACGCTTGCTCAGGTTACCGAGGTGGAAGGCTTAGCGGCGCTGCAGGCGGCGGCTAAAGCAGGCGAAGGCGTTATTCTTCTTGCGCCGCATCTTGGTAATTGGGAAATCTTTGGCTATTTCGCCTGTGAGGGAATCGCGTCAAATTTCATGTATCAGCCGCCTAAAAACCCGCAGATGGATGCCCTCCTGCGCGGTGTCAGGGCAAAAAGTGGGATCCAACTCGCGCCGACTAATCGCAAAGGTGTGGCAATTTTGTTGGGTGCGCTCCAGAAAGGAGAGTTGGTTGGTGTCTTGCCTGATCAAGTGCCTAATGACGAAGGCGGAGTCTATGCTGACTTTTTTGGTGAGTCAGCGTTCACTATGACGCTAACAAGCCGGCTCGCGCAACGTGGCACGCCGCGCGTATTCTGCGGCTTTGCGCAGCGCCTTCCCAAAGGCAAAGGATTTAAGGTTATCGTACACGAGGCAGATGCCGGTATTTACGACAAAGACCTAGGCGCATCGGCAGCCGCGATTAATCGCAGCGTTGAGCGCTGTGTGAGACTTGCGCCGGAACAGTACCAGTGGGAATACAAACGATTCCGCCGCCAGCCGGACGACAGTGAATTCTATTAAGTGTCGCTTTTAGCGCCGCCAGAACATGGGGGTAAACAGCACCAGTAGCGTAAAGACCTCGAGACGCCCGAGGAGCATCGCAAAACACAGAATCCACTTCGCCGCATCGGAGAGACTGCCATAGGTTTGTGTCACTGCGCCAAGACCAGGCCCGAGATTATTGATACAGGCACCAACCGCGCTAAACGCTGTCACGATATCCAGACCCGTGGCGAGGAGCGCGAGCAGCATCAACATAAACGCCATTACATAAACCGCGAAAAACCCCCACACCGCCTCCACAACTCTGTCTTGTACTGGGCTGCGGCCGAGCTTAATCGGAATCACCGCACGCGGGTGAATAAGGCGCTGCACCTCACGAAAACCCTGTTTAAAAATAAGCAGGATTCGAATGACTTTCATGCCCCCACCTGTCGAGCCGGCACACGCACCAATTATCGCTGCGTACATTAATAGGTAAGGCAGAAAAATAGGCCACTCATGAAATTGGCTTGTAGCAAAGCCGGTGGTAGTTGCAAAGGACACGACTTGGAAAATTCCGTTCACGATCGTTTCGGGTACCGTGGGATAAACCTCGAAACGCAGCAACACCGCGATGGTGACAAGCGAGACAGCGAGCAAGATAAACCCGTAGAAGAGGAATTCTGGGTCGCGAAAATAATGGTCGATTCTACTGCGCTGCCACGCAGTAAAATGCAGCGCAAAATTAATTCCGGCGATAAACATAAAGAGTATGGCAATAATTTCAATCGCCGAACTATCGAAGTAGGCCATGCTTGCGTCATGGGTCGAAAAGCCGCCAATCGCTATTGTCGAAAAGCTGTGGGTAATTGCATCAAACCCCGACATGCCCGCGGCCCAATAGGCAGCGGCACAGGCGAGGGTGAGGCTTACATAGATTGTCCACAGTGCCTTCGCCGTTTCGGCGAGCCTCGGCACTAGCTTATTATCTTTTACGGGCCCCGGGCTTTCGGCGCGATAGAGCTGCATGCCGCCTATTCCAAGCATGGGCAGCAACGCCATCGCTAACACGATGATGCCCATTCCCCCAAGCCACTGAAGTTGCTGACGATAGAAAAGAATCGATTTGGGCAGCGAATCTAATCCTGAGATAACGGTGGCGCCGGTTGTGGTAAGACCCGACAGCGATTCGAAAATGGCGTCGGTAACTGACAGCTCAACCGAACTCGATAAAATAAACGGTAGGCTACCTGCCGTACCTAATACCGCCCAAAACAGGGTGACAATAAGAAAGCCGTCGCGTGTGCCGAGCTCGGTTCTCGCCCGAAACGTCAGCAGCCACATGACGAACCCGGTGATAAATACGGTGAAAAATGACTCGATGAAAGGTGCCATCATTCCGTCGTCATAAAAAAGCGACACCAACACGGGCGGCAGGTTGCCGATCGCGCTGAACAGCATGAGCAGCAGGCCGAGTATTTTGACTATCAACGAAAAATGCATTTACCCGCCTAGAAAAAGCTGAGGCCAACTTGGAATAAACGTTCTACTTCGGGTATCCGCTTGCGGTCTACCAAGAAGAGAATAACGTGGTCTTCGGATTGTATGACCGTCGCATCGTGTGCGATTAAGACTTCATCGCCGCGTACTATCGCGCCGATTGTCGTTCCCTGCGGCAATTCGATGTCTTCGATCGCTTTGCCAACCACGCGTGACGAACCCGCATCACCGTGAGCAATCGCCTCCATCGCTTCGGCCGCGCCACGGCGCAGAGAGTGAACCTGCACTACGTCGCCGCGTCTCACATGAGTTAATAGGCTTCCAATAGTCGCCTGCTGTGGTGAGATCGCAATATCGATTTCGCCGCCCTGCACGAGGTCGACATAGGCGGGATTGTTAATTAGCGTCATCACCTTCTTCGCCCCGAGACGTTTGGCGAGAAGTGACGACATGATATTGGCCTCATCGTCATTCGTAAGCGCTAGGAAGACGTCGGTGTCGGCGATGTTCTCTTCGATAAGTAGTTCGCGCTGAGACGCTTCGCCGTTTAATACGATCGCCCTGTCTAAGCTTTCGCTTAATACTTTGCAGCGGTCTGCGTCGCGCTCAATCACTTTAACCTGATAATGCTGTTCGATTGACTCCGCGAGTCGGAGTCCGATATTACCGCCACCCGCAATCATGATTCGCTTGTAGGGCTTGTCCATGCGGCGTAGTTCGCTCATACAGGCGCGAATATCTTTTTTAGCGGCGACGAAAAACACCTCGTCGTCTGCTTCGATAACGGTCGAGCCTTCGGGGATTATCGGACGGTCTTTGCGAAAAATCGCGGCGACACGGGTATCGACCGAAGGCATGTGCTGACGCAGAAGTCGAATCTCTTGGCCTACCAAAGGTCCTCCATAAAAAGCCTTTACCGCCACCAGCTGTACTTTACCTTCGGCAAAATCGAGCACCTGTAGCGATCCCGGTAAGCGCAGAAGGCGCGAAATCGCTTTGGACACAATCAGTTCCGGCGAAATCACAACGTCAACCGCAATGCCGTTTTTGCCGAGCAGCTTCTCGCTGGCGAGATAAGACGACGCGCGGATTCGGCATATTTTCTTAGGGGTATGAAATAACGAGTGGGCGACGCGGCAGGCAACCATATTAACTTCGTCGCTTTCGGTTACCGCAATAATCATATCGGCGTCTTGGCCACCTGCGCGCTCGAGCACGTCGGGGTGCGAGGCGTGTCCGGGCACTACACCAATGTCGATATGGTCTTTGAGTTCGCGAAGACGATCGGGGCAGGAATCGACGATCGTGATGTCGTTGGCTTCGTTTGCCAGCGTTTCAGCTAGGGTGCTGCCAACTTGGTTGGCACCTAGGATTATTATTTTCATCCAGACTTGCTCTCAGGCGTGCTCGTTTTGCGCAGTATCGCAAAGAAGAATCCATCGGGTCCCCGAGGATCGATCGGTAACAACTGTCGGCCGAGGCTGCCACCATCGGCTGCTACGCATTCTACTCCCCAATCGGCCGCGATGCGCTCACATTTAGCGTTATCTGTCGCTTCTAAGAAGCGTGCAATCGCGTGTTGGTTTTCTTCGTCTAGCACGCTACAGGTTGTGTAGAGGAATATCCCGCCCTCGGCGAGACAAGGCCACAGCGCGGTAAGCAGTGTCTGCTGACTTTCGCAGCAGCTTGCGACCTCGGCGGGCGAGCGCAGAACCTTGATATCGGGGTGGCGGCGGATGACGCCGGTGGCGCTGCAGGGTGCATCGAGGAGAATGCGATCGACCGGCTTGCCGTCCCACCAAGCGTCTAGCTTTTCGGCGTTCGCGGTGCAGAGTGTCACAGGCTGTTGGGTGAACTTCAATCTGGCAAGATTATCGGTTACGCGCTCAAGTCGCTTCTTACTTGAGTCGATCGCGAAGACGCGGTCTAGCCCCTGTTCACGCTCGAGGATAGCGGCGGTTTTGCCGCCCGGCGCTGCGCACGCATCCACGAGTGACAAGCCGGGACCGAGGGCCAATAAGCTAGGAACGATTTGCGAGGCCTCGTCTTGAATACTAACCAGTCCGTCTCGAAAACCAGGAAGGTCATCAACATGGCACGCGTCTCTTAACACCAGCGCTGTCTCGGCATAGCCGCCGCGAGTCGCCTCGATACCACGCTCGCCAAGCTGTTCGAGGTAGTCGTCGCGGCTTACTTTGCTCAGATTAACTCTCAGCGTCATCGGCGGGCGCGCGTTATTGCCTTCGCAAATTCCTTCGACGCTTTCGGGCCTTCGCGCTTTTAATGCGTCGAAAAGCCATTGTGGATGGGCGAGGGCAGCGGCCGCGAGGGTCGCATCGCTCGACGCCGCTCCAGGATTTTGTGTGATGGCCAGAGCCGCTTCTAGCGCTTCTTTGCGCCTGAGATAATTACGCAGTACCGCATTAACCAGCGCCGCGGCCCACGGTTTTTTGAGGCTTCGGCTGGCCTCGACGCTTTCATTGATCACGGCATAATCGGCAATAGATAACTCGCGCAGTTGATAGAGACCAACAAGGAGTAGCCAGCGCACATCGTTCTCTTTGGCCTTTAAGGGTTTGCTTAATAGCTGATCGAGCAGCGAGTGCAGCGCAGGATACCAGCGGCAAGCGCCAAAGCAGAGTTCTTGAATAAGGGGAAAGTCGGGGCGCTCGCGGTAGTCGTCTAACAGGTTTCCAAGCGAGCCGTTGGTGCCTACTTGCAGTGCGGCGAGTACCTTAGCCGCGATCGCGCGGGCGCCCTTGGCCGCCATCTAAAGGCTCACGCGCGCGGGGTGGTAGTTGAATCCGAACATTTAAGACCCCTCGTCCGTCGTTGGTTTGTCAAAGCACGTGTTAACCGCGAACGCATCGGGTTTGCCGTTACGCAGTTGGCTTACGCTTACTTCGCCTTTACCGGGCATCTGCACGCGGCTTACCTGCAACACGCTTCCGTCACCACAGCACACACTGAAACCGCTTTTGTCGACTTCGGTGACAGTGCCTACTTCGGCGCTCGCACGCGTGTTCGGCACTCTAGATTCGAGGATGCGGACACGCTCGCCGTCTAGGAGCGCAAACGCAGGCGCGCGGCCAATACTCGCTCTCACAAGGAGATCGATTTTCGCGGCAGGCAGTGCCCAATCGATAAGCGATTCTGCTTTGTCCATTTTATCGGCATAGGTACTAAGCGCAACGTCCTGAACTTGCGCGCTGTCTTGAAATGCTTCGAGATTGTTCATTACCTCAACTAGCGACTTAGTCCCAACAGCGACGAGTTTTGCTTCGAGGCTGACGCGTGTTTCACGCCCGTCGATGACAACAGCTGCTTTCTCGAGCATGGCGCCCGTATCTAAGCCTGCGTCCATCTGCATTATTGTCACGCCGGTGGAATCATCGCCTGCGAGAAGTGCGCGCTCGATAGGCGCTGCGCCTCGCCACCGCGGCAGCAGTGAAGCGTGGACATTCACGCAGCCTAGCCGCGGCGTGTCGAGAATCGACTGCGGCAGAATTAACCCATAGGCGACGACGATTAATACGTCACAGGCGAGTGCGTTGAGTTCGGCGACCGCCTCGTCGCTGCGAAGCGTCGATGGCTGCAGTATCCGAAGACCCGCCTCCATGGCCGTCCGCTTAACCGGGCTAGGCGAGAGTTTCTTGCCGCGACCCGCCGGACGATCGGGCTGAGTGTAAACGGCCACTAACTCGAAACGTGACGCGTCTTCGGCTTGCGCCGCGATTAACGCGTTGAGATGAGCGGCGGCGAATTCGGGTGTGCCGGCGAAACAGACTCGCAGTTTATTCATGGAGGCTTCGATTTAGGTTAAGAGGATGGGATTGGACCTAGCCGACTGAATTAGGCCGTTCTCTTATGGGCCTTGGTAAGCTTGCTGCGAATTCGGTCGCGTTTCAATTTACTAATATAGTCGACGAATAGTTTGCCATCCAAATGGTCGATCTCGTGCTGTATACAGATGGCGAGCAAGCCGTCTGCCTCTAACTCGAACGGTGCGCCCTCTTCGTCTTGGGCCTTAATGATGACACGCCGCGGACGCGAGACCGTCTCGTAGAATCCGGGTACCGACAGACAGCCTTCGTCGTAATCTTGGAGCTCTTCGTCGATTACCTCGAAAGTTGGATTGATGTAGGCGCGTGGACTATCTTTAGTTTCAGAGACATCAATGACAAGGATACGCTGATGTACGTCAATCTGCGACGCCGCAAGCCCGATGCCTTCGGCGGCGTACATTGTTTCGCGCATATCGGCGACTAAGGCTTTTAACTCCGCGTCAAAAAGAGTGACCGGCTTTGCTACGGTGCGTAGCCGCGGATCCGGAAATTCTAATATTGGCAAAACGGCCATTGTTGCGTCCTCGAATAGGGTTATACCCATAAGATGCGGTCTTAGTGCCTATTATTCCACAGATTGCGCATTCATTGTTTGCTTTATAGGTTCCGTTTTGGGGGTTTTAGGCCAATTGCAGACTAGCGAGCAAACAAAACGCAAACAAACGGTTTAAGACTATGCAGAAAGAAAGCCATGCCCAAGCGTTAGCTAGCTATTCGCCCGTGATGAGAGCGCTGCTAACCCTCGTTCTGCTTACCTCAATCCCGTCGTATTCACCTGTCGCTCTTACGCAGGAGACAATAACGCTTCTTGCCCAGCTTACAGACGAACCTTTCGGTAGCATCACCGATGGCGTGTCACTGCCAAAACTCCACGCGGCGATTGGACGCAATACGATTGTTCGACAAAGCACGCTCGCTGAGATGCCACGTATCATTGCGCTCGAAAACAATTCTAGCATTGCCTCGCAAGAAGACTTGGTGCTCGTCGCTGGCAAGCTAGACACGGGAATTTCGGAGTATTCGATCTACCGACTCGGCGAAACACATACTCGTCTTGTCGAGAAACAGCGCAGCGGTCCAACCGAGAAATACGCCCACTTCGTTATCGAAAACTCTAGGGCTCAGATTCAAGAATTAGAATTTATTGGCAGTGCGACTTTGCTCGCTAAGCCGTCGGCTAGCACCACCGCCGAAAGTCCACGAATTGCTGCGAACGAGCGTCGCAATAATGCACCCCGGCAGTGGCTTAGAGTAACCACAAGTGTTGGCGCGGTTCGCAAAAACGATGTCATTGTGCCAGCGGGTACGCTCGGGGAATTGTCTCTCGCCTCGGTGATTAACGCCGAGGGTCTGAATAGCCATGGACAACGACTCGTCGCCTCTTCTTCGCCATGTAGAATAGACGGCCAGGTGTTATCGTTTTTTCGGGAAGAAAATGGGGCGCAAGGCAAACAATCATGATTATCGATCGGGGGCAAATCGACGGCCTAAATCTAGGTATGCGCGTTGCTATTGTGGCGCCTAATCAAGCTGACAAGGACCTAGGCGATGCGATTATCTATGCGCTTACGCCTTATTTTTCGTTAGCACTGATACTGTCCGCCTCACAGCCCATAGAGAGGGGGTCGCGCATAAAAGGCACCGCGGCTGCCGTGCAATGAATAGCGACGACGTGCAGCTCAGGCTTGCCCTTTCGCTGTTTCACTGCAAGGGCGGTCATGCGCCAGCGCTGTCACGTGCGCTTCGACACCAAGGGTCTTTAAAGGCATTAGTGGCGACGACGCGTGAAGCGCAAGAGCAATACGATCTAAGCCTGTCACAGCAGGCGCTGCTGAATGGTGAGCCTGCAAGCGAAGAAACACTCGCGTTGGGTGACAAAGACCTCGAGTGGGCACTAGATTCTGAACATCACTTAGTCACCTATGATTCCATTTTCTACCCTGAGCGATTGCGCGAAACAGACTGCCCGCCTCTTCTGCTTTATGTTCGCGGTTCGCTTGCAACACTGGGTTCTCTGCAGCTTGCAATAGTGGGTAGCCGTAACGCGAGCGATTATGGAAAGCACAATGCGTATTGGATGGCTCGCGAGTTGTGCAGAGCTGGCGTGACCATTTGCAGTGGGCTCGCGCTGGGCGTCGATGCCAATGCCCATCTCGGTGCCCTCGATGCTGCCGGTTCTGATGCATCCGTGTCGACGGTGGCTTTTCTGGGCACCGGAATCGATCGAGTCTACCCTGTTGCTCATCGAGCGCTTTTTCAGAGAATCGCGGACAACGGTGCAGTGGTGTCAGAGTTTCCACTGGGCATGCGCGCGTACGCCTATAATTTCCCCCGACGCAACCGACTTATCAGTGGGTTGAGCGTGGGCGTGTTGGTGATAGAGGCAGCGATAAAGAGTGGGTCATTGATCACCGCGCGTTACGCGGTCGAACAAAATCGAGAGGTTTACGCCTTGCCGAGCCTATTGAGTAACCCCCAAGGTCGTGGCTGTCATGAATTGATAAAACAGGGAGCAATGTTAGTCGATGACCCAAATGATATTTTATTCGAGCTTGGGCTCGAGGCTCGTGACACGCTCTCGCCTACCGGATTTGGCAATCTAATCGACACAGTTGAGCCGAATGACCTTCAGCCGCTACAGCGTAAACTCTTACAGCGGCTGCGAACCGAAGACTGTCTTTTTGACAGCTTCCTCGATGCCGATCTGGCGAGTTTTGGTGCACTAAATCACGCGCTGCTTGATCTCGAAGTGAGAGGCCTCGTGTCTTGTCGAGGCGGGCGCTACACGATTGCCTAAGGTGATAAAAAAATCGCATGAGCACGGGCATTACTTGGCGCTACTAGCTCCCCCAAAATTAAGTAGAATGTGCTCCCATGCCGAGCGGATACCATTTAAAGGCCGCGAGTCCTTCAGCAATATTATTATGGAGCCTTCTATGCAAAGCGCGGATGCGTCACACACACGGGCAGAATATTTATTCGACGAACCTTCGATCGTTGCTGGCCTCGAAGCGGTCGCAGCGGGCGGCGTAATTGCCTATCCTACCGAGGCTGTATGGGGGCTAGGCTGCGATCCATTTTCTGAGGCGGCTGTCGCGAAACTCCTGAAGATAAAAAACAGACCGGTTGAAAAAGGGCTTATTCTTGTCGCCTCGAGCCTCGAGCAGCTGCCCGCTCTCGCGGCCTCACTCACCGACGCGCAGCGCGACACGATGCAGGCGACCTGGCCCGGACCTGTTACCTGGCTAATACCCGACGTCGACGGCTGCATTCCTCAATGGATAAAAGGCGAGCACGCAAGCGTGGCGGTGAGAGTCAGCGCACACCCTCTCGTGCGTGAATTATGCAATCGCCACGGCGGTGCGCTGGTTTCCACGTCGGCTAATGATGCGGGCGAGCCGGAAATTCGATCTCAATCAAGACTCGTCGAGGAGTTTGGCGGTAGAATTGACGCTGTAATAGCCGGTGAGCTAGGCGACAGCGCCGAACCTTCACAGATACGCGACTTAATTAGTGGTAATCGACTGCGGTAAGTGACGCGGTGCCGGCGCGCCTAAACTCGAACGGGGAACGCATTTTGACCAACGTAGACACGCTTGCGGTAAAAGACTTCTTACTTAAACTTCAGGAGTCGATTGTAGACCGCCTAGCTGAGATAGACCCCGACGCTGAGATTGTCACAGACCAATGGGATCGAGACTCGGGCGGCTCAGGGGTGAGCCGGGTCATGAGCGGCGGTAAAGTAATCGAGAAAGGCGGCGTTAACTTCTCACATGTGTTTGGTAAGGCCATGCCCGCATCGGCTACCGCCGAGCGTCCAGAGCTTGCGGGCAGGGCTTTTCAAGCAATGGGCGTGTCGTTAGTCATCCACCCGCTTAATCCTATGGTGCCAACGTCGCATGCGAATTTCAGGCTTTTCGTTGCCGAGAAAGAGGGTGAAGAAAGTGTCTGGTGGTTTGGCGGAGGCTATGATCTAACGCCCTACTACGGCTTCGAAGAAGACTGCGTACACTGGCACCGCACAGCCGAACGAGCCTGCGCACCCTTTGGCGACGCTTACTATCCTGCCCTCAAAAAGCGCTGCGACGAGTATTTCTTTCTCAAGCATCGCGGTGAGGCACGAGGGATAGGCGGCTTGTTCTTCGATGACTTTAATGAGATGGGCTTTGATAAGTGTTTCGACTTTGTACAGTCACTTGCAAACAGCTATCTCGAGGCCTATGTCCCTATTGTCGAGAAACGAAAAGACACCGAATACACGCAAGAACAACGAGAGTTTCAGGAATACCGGCGTGGACGTTACGTCGAATTTAACCTCGTGTTCGACCGCGGCACGCTTTTCGGCCTGCAGTCGGGCGTTGGACGTATCGAGTCTATCCTCATGTCTCTGCCACCCACTGTGCGCTGGATATACGATTGGACACCTACCCCTGGCAGCGCAGAGGAAAGGCTGTACACCGATTTTCTCCCCCACCGCGATTGGCTCCAGCTCAGCGCCTAGCGTGGGCTAGAAAGCAACGCGCAAAATTCAGTGATGAAGAGATGAGGAGATGAGGAGATGAGTGACGTGGAAGCCGATAAACAATCCAGTGCCCCGACTCGCTATGCAGTGATCGGTTCGCCGATCTCACACAGCAAATCTCCTCTCATTCACGCGCTTTTCGCAGCGCAGACTGAGCAGGCAATCACCTACGAAGCCATCGAGGTTTTGGAAGACGATTTTGAGCGCTTCGTTGGGTCTTGGTTTGCCTCCGGCGGTGGAGGATTAAACGTCACTGTTCCGCATAAAGAGCGCGCTTTTGCTTTTGCCGAGATAACGACCCCGAGGGCGACATTAGCGCGCGCGGTGAACACCCTTAGTCTCGATTCCGCAGGGCGACTAGTAGGTGACAATACCGACGGCGCCGGGCTCCTAAATGATCTGATAGATAATTACGATACTTCCATCGGAGGTAAGCGCTTACTCTTGCTTGGCGCGGGCGGTGCTACTCGCGGAGTGCTGGCTGCAATAGCTGATTTACCTGATAAGCCCGCCTCAATCACTGTCGCGAACCGAACGCTGTCGAGGGCGCAAGTATTGGCGTCCGATTTCGAAGGGCGGTTAGAGATTATTGCGGTAAGCTACGACGATCTCCAACAGCATGAATACGATGTCGTTATTAATGGCACGTCGGCAAGCCTTGGGGGCGAGCTTCCGCCTTTGGTGCCGTCGCTGCTCGCGCCCGACTGCTGTTGCTACGACATGATGTATTCTGCTGAGCCGACCTTATTCCTTAGGTGGGCAAAAGAGCATGGCGCGGCGAAAGCAATAGACGGGCTGGGCATGCTAATAGGACAGGCAGCCGTCGCGTTTTCACTTTGGCGCGGTGTCGAGCCAAAAACCGCCGAAGTCATTCTGGCTTTGCGCCCCAAGGCATAAGTCTGCCGGTAAAAACCTTTATTAACGCCCATAAAAAAGGCCTGCGATTTCTCGTCAGGCCTATCTTATCTCACCGACAGTAATGCGTTAGCGATTAATGTGCGGCTTCCTCACCATGGCCACCGCCATGGAAGTCGCTAGGCGACAAAGGCGTCAGCGTGGGATCGTCTCCTCGATACTGATAACGCGTGCCTTCGGTGTAGTTGCCCTCGATGGTCATAAAACCAATGAGGAACAATAACGCCACTGGCGGTACTAAGATCGTCAGAACTAGCGCTAGGCGCTCCCAGACGACGTGCATAAAGATCGAGATAATGAAACCGGCCTTCAGGAACATAAACGTGATTACTAAGAACCAGCGTAGGCCGCCTTCGACATGGAAATAGTCTACTGCGTAAGAGAATCCGCTCAAGACGAAGAGTAGGATCCAGATTTTGTAATAAATCCCTAGAGGATGTTGTTGACCTGCTTCAGATGACATTGTTATCCCCTCTCTTTATAGCAAGTAGAAAAATGCGAAGATGAATACCCACACAAGGTCGACGAAGTGCCAGTATAAACCGGCGATCTCGACGATCTCATACCCTTTTTTTTCGTAATGACCTTTTCGCACTTTGTTTGCAACAACCAGAAGGTAGATAACACCCCCCGTCACGTGCAATCCGTGGAAGCCTGTCACCATAAAGAACACTGAACCAAACTGAGCTGCGCCGTAGGGGTTGCTCCAGGGTCGAATGCCCTCGTCAACGATTAGCTTAGTCCACTCGAATGCCTGCATACCAACGAAGGAGAGGCCCAACAAAGCGGTAATCAACATCAAGATGAATGTCTTCTGCTTATCGCGGCGATAGCCGAAATTCACGGCGAGTGCCATTGAGCCCGAGCTCGTGATCAAGATAAACGTCATGATCGCGATTAATACGAGCGGAATAGACTGATCGAATAGCGTTAGTGCGAAGATCTCTGTCTGCAGAGGCCAAGGCTCAGTCGTCGTGAGCCGCACGTTGAGGTAGCCGGTAAGAAAGCAGGTAAAGATGAAGGTATCCGATACTAAGAATATCCACATCATCGCCTTGCCCCAAGGCACATTATAGGTCTGCTTATCGCTGGCCCAGTCTTCGACTAGACCTTCCACCCCTTCTGGGCTTCCTTGAATTGCTGCACTTTCACTCATCCTTATTTCCCATTAACTCTATTTTTAAATTCTGTCCCTAGAAGGGCGGTCTCCCGCCCTGCCAAATTAGGTGTTGGCAACGACCGCGAAGATAACAAGCCAAACAACCAGTAAGAAGTGCCAATAGACCGTACAAAGCTCGATGCTCAGGCGTTGTTCCTTCGCTTCTGCTCCGCTAACCATTCGGAATACACACTTAATCCATACGTACAGGCCGCCTGCGATGTGAATCGCGTGAAGGCCAGTAAGTAAGAAGTAGAAGTCAGCCGCTGGATTGCTCGAGAGATAGACGCCAGCTAGCTGGAGCTCTTCCCAAGTTTGCAGCTGGGCCGCGATAAATAAGATGGCGAAAACGCCACCGCCGAAGAACGCAATCTTCACGTTCTTCGAACCGCCGTTACCTACGACGTTACGCGCCCACTGAAACAACACGCTGCTCATTACGAGTAAACCCGTGTTGAACCAGAGTGATGTTGGCTCAGCGATCGGCAACCAATCCGGCAATTCCATGCGGATATAGTAGCTAACCCCAAACAGAGAAAACACGATAGAGGCGGCGGCCAAGAAGAAGTTTAATGCCACCCGCTCCGCGGGTGACTTAAACGTGCCTTCTGGTTTTAGGCCGCCGATGATGCCTTTGCGTTCCCAAGGCTTCTCGGTAATCTGTTTGAATAAGCTCATTGATTACGCGCCTTTCGCTGCTGAAGCTTCCATTTCTACGTCTTCTTCAGCCATGTTCTGTGGAATGAAGTCAGACTTCGCACCCGGAACGCTGTAGTCGTAGGCCCAACGGTAGACAGTAGGAAGCTTGTCGCCCCAGTTGCCGTGAACCGGTGGTGTATCAGGTGTCTGCCACTCGAGTGAGGCCGAACCCCAAGGGTTTGGATCTGCTTTCTCACCGTTGCGTAGGCTCCACAGAATGTTGAACAGGAAGATCAACTGCGCCGCGCCTACGATCAGGGCCGCGATAGTGATGCTTTCGTTCAGTGTCTGTGCGCTTGCTGGGATGAAGTCAGTCTCACCGATCGCGTAGTAACGACGGGGAACACCGAGGAAGCCCAGGTAATGCATTGGGAGGTAAATCGCATAAGTACCTAGGAAGGTAATCCAGAAATGCGCTTTGGCCAGCGTTTCGTTGTACATACGGCCAGACACTTTCGGGAACCAGTGGTAGATAGAGGCGAAGATCACGAGAACCGGCGAGACGCCCATTACCATGTGGAAGTGAGCGACCACGAAGTAGGTGTCTGACAGGGGCAGATCGATAACCACGTTGCCCAAGAACAAACCAGTTAGGCCGCCGTGGATGAACGTGAAGATAAAGCCAATCGCAAAATACATTGGGGCGTTGAGGCGAATGTCGCCTTCCCACAGTGTGAGTACCCAGTTGTACACTTTGAGTGCTGTAGGGACTGCGATGATCAGCGTTGTCGTGGCGAAGAAGAAGCCGAAGTACGGGTTCATGCCGCTGACATACATGTGGTGAGCCCACACGATGAAGCTGAGTCCGCCGATCGCGATAATCGCCCAAACCATCATGCGGTAGCCGAAGATGTTCTTCCGCGCGTGTGTGCTTAGAACGTCTGAGACTAGACCGAACGCTGGGAGCGCAACGATATACACTTCTGGGTGACCGAAGAACCAGAACAAGTGCTGGAACAAAATCGGGCTGCCGCCTTGGTAGTCGAGAGCTGTACCTGACTCGATAACCGCTGGCATAAAGAAGCTTGTACCAAGCAGCGTATCGAACATCATCATGATGCAAGAGACGAGTAGCGCTGGGAACGCGAAGAGACCAAGAATCGTGGCAACGAAGATGCCCCAGACAGTCAGCGGAAGGCGCATTAGCGTCATGCCGCGTGTACGGAACTGGAGGATTGTCGTCACGTAGTTAAGGCCACCCATCGTAAACGCAACAACGAATACTGCCAGTGAGACGAGCATCAGCACGATACCCATGTCGTGGCCCGGCGTACCGGCCATTGTGGCTTGCGGTGGATACAACGTCCAGCCAGCGCCGGTTGGGCCGCCCGTAACGAAGAAACTCGCCAACAGAATGAGCACCGATAACAGGTAGAACCAAAAGCTCAACATATTTAGGAATGGGAACACCATGTCACGCGCACCGATCATGAGCGGGATCATGTAGTTACCGAAGCCGCCAAGTAATAGCGCCGTCAGCATATAAACCACCATGATCATGCCGTGCATTGTGACCGACTGGTAGTAAGCGTTGGGATCGATAAGATCAAAAGTCCCGGGGAAACCGAGCTGCATGCGCATTAGTAGCGACAAAACGAGAGCAACCAATCCAACGAGAACCGCAGTACCGCCGTATTGAATAGCGATAACTTTATGGTCTTGGCTCCAGACATACTTCTCAACCCAACTATGGGGATGGTGAAGTTCCTGTTCGTGATCTTGGTCAGCCAGTGGTACGTAGGCCATGTAAACCTCCTAACTTGTTAAACTTCTAATTCTTGCTTGGCGCCGCCCTGTCCTAGCGGCAGCGCGCATCTACTTGGGGCTAACTACTACCTAGACACTAGCGAATAGTGTTTAGGTAAGCAGCAACATCTTCCATTTCTTTCGTGTCGTCCGTGTTCTGAGCGGCCATCGCTGTGGCCATCGCCACCATCTGCTCGCCATACGGGTCTGCTGCGTGCAAACCGCGGATGCCGCTGCGGAAGTTCTTAATCTGGGTAACAAAATACCAGTCGTTCATGCCAGAAAGCTTCGGTGCATCCGTGTACCAAGTACCGTTGCCGTTATCGAGGTGACAGGCGGCGCAGTTACGGTCGTAGATGTCGGCGCCATTGGCGATGTCGCCTTGGATCGTCGGCTGAGCCGGTACATTTGGAAGAGAAGCGATGTAGGCTGACATATTGCGCACCGCAGCATCGTCGACGAGCATGTTTGCCATGCCTACCATTGATGCGCCGTACTGGTCGCCTTCTGTCTGGCCGCGAACGCCCGTCTTAAAGTGGTTGAGTTGACGCTCTATATACCAGTCTTGCAGACCAGAGAGCTTCGGCGCGTTAAGCGCTTGATTGCCTTCGCCGCCAGCACCGTGGCATGACGCACACACCGCATACTGAGCTTGGCCAGCAGCGAGATCAGGCGCCGCCATCGCTTGTGTTTCAGCGAAAGTAGGCTTGCTCGCAATCCATGCGTCGTAGTCTTCTTGCGTATCGATAACGACAGCGCCGCGCATAATGAAGTGGCCTATTCCGCAGAGTTCTTCACACAGGATGTCGTAGCGGCCAGTGACTTCTGGCTGGAACCAGAGATAGGAAACAAGACCTGGCACCATGTCCATCTTCACGCGGAACTGGGGAACCGTGTAGTTATGCAGCACGTCGTTCGAGCGCAGCAGCGCTTTTACTGGCTTGCCGATCGGCAAATGCATCTCAGGCGCGTTGACGACGATGTCGTCCATGCCGTTTGGATCTTCTGGGTTGATACCGAAAGGATTGAGTTCGCTTATGAACTCGGTGTCAGCTGTGCCGAGTTTGCCGTCGGCGCCTGGGTAGCGGAAATTCCACTGCCACTGCTGTCCCATCACTTCGTATTCGGTTGCTTCTTCAGGAACAGTCACGAAGTCTGCCCAAACGAAGAGGCCAGGTGCGAGCATCGCGATAACACCTACTGTGGTGATCGCAGACAGCCAGCTTTCGAGCTTGTGATTTTCTGGCTCGTAAACCGCTTTATGTCCTGGCTTCTGGCGGAACTTGTAAACGCAGTAGGCTAAGAAGAGGTTGCACAAAACAAATACCGCGCCTGTTATCCAGAACGTGATACTGATTACACCATCGATGCTGTCCCACTGAGAGACTATGTCGGTGAACCACCATGGACTCGCGAAGTGAAAGATTACCGATCCGATAACCAGCGCGAAAATAACGACCGCTAAGATCATACCCAGTTTTCCTTGTAGAGATTTCAAACGTTTTCGACACGAAACACGGCGAGCGAGTAGGGCAAACATTTGCCAAACGACTCACTAAGATCCCTGTCGAAAGATTAACTAAAGCTGCGCGTTCAAAACCGGCGCGAGGAGCATACGACCCTCTTTTCGATTTCGATTAAATAACTGCTAATGGTTGCTAGAAAGAGATCTGAGCCTATCAGAAAGTTATCTAAAGTTTTGTAATGCTGGCGAGGAAAACATTGACTCGATGGTGTCGCTTTCCTGACGTGACATTATCGAATTTTTGCTGACCCTCTAGCGCACCGGAATGCTATAGAAAAACCCGTTAAGCCGCAAGTAAATGAGCCTGTAAAAACCCTGAAACTTGCGCAATATCAACCGTTTTTGACAGCGTTCTGTCGGTTCTACTTTAACTGAGAATGATTCGCAAAAACTCGGCCGAAAGAGTTTCTTTTTTGAGTGCGATCCGAACTCGGCTAGCGACCGTTTAGGTTGAGATTCGCGCGTAAATATGATCAAATGCGCGCGTTTAAGCGCTGGCTCAAACGAGAATTCAAACAACAAGATGTTGTGCTTTGCGGACGAAATTTCACTACTCGTAGTGACTCACGAAACGAGCCCGAGTGGCGACGAAATTCATCACGTATTCGCTAAGAAGTTTAGAGCGCAAACGAGAACCCCACAGTGACTGAAATGACCAGCAGCACCCCAGCAAGTTGGCGCGACTATTACGAGCTTTGTAAGCCGCGCGTTGTGTATCTGATGATACTGACCTCACTTGTTGGAATGTTCCTTGCCGTGCCCGGCATGGTTCCCGTCGATATTCTTATTCTCGGCAACCTCGGCATTGCGCTCGTCGCGTCGTCAGGTGCCGTGGTTAACCATCTGATCGACCGCAAAATCGACATAAAAATGGCGCGCACTCACAATCGGCCCGTCGCACAGGGGCGCGTAGAGCCTATGCAGGCGGCGATGTTTGCGCTCACTATCGGCGTAGCTGGCATGGCGATTATGATGATTTGGGTGAACGCCTTGAGTGCATGGCTAACTCTGGCAGCATTTATCGGATACGCCTTTATCTATACAGGCTATCTGAAGCACGCAACGCCGCAAAACATCGTTATCGGCGGGCTTGCAGGCGCAATGCCGCCGCTCTTGGGCTGGTCTGCGGTGAGTAACACGATTGACCCCGACGCGCTCATTCTCGTTCTCATCATTTTTGCTTGGACGCCCCCCCATTTCTGGGCGCTCGCGATTCACAGAAAAGACGATTACGCCAAATCGGGCGTCCCTATGCTGCCAGTTACACATGGCGAGCACGTCACCAAAATTCATATATTGGTCTACACGGTGATTCTGGTCGGCACGACAGCACTGCCGTTTTTCTCTGGCCTCAGCGGCCCGTTTTATCTCACCATTGCGATGCTCAGCGGCGCTGGGTTTCTGTATTACGCCTGCAAACTCATGTTTCGGCCAAAGGCGTCTACGCCGATGGACACGTTCCGCTTCTCGATTATCTACCTAGCCATACTGTTCGTGGCGTTAGTGATCGATCACTACCTAGTTTAGGAATCGAATGAATAAGCGTCTGCTTATCGCCTTTGTTATTGTCGATATTTTGTTGGGCCTTGCGGTGTACAGGGGTTACAAGCTCTGGAACGCGGGTAAGGAAGCAGCAGAACAGACAAGCGAATTGCGCGAAAAAGGGACAACGCTTTTTCCTGAACCCAGACCTCTCTCAAGCTTCTCACTGATCGACGCACAGGGAAACGATTTCACTAGCGCGAACCTAGTGGGCAAGTGGAGCCTCGTGTTTTTTGGCTTTACTCACTGCCCCGATATCTGCCCGCTGACTATGAAAGAATTGGCAGAGATGGCGGCACAGCTCACCCAAGCCGAGCGTGCGCAGTTACAGGTTATTTTAGGTACAGTCGATCCAGAACGTGACGATTCGGCGACGATGGCGGAATATGTTGCTAAATATAGCGATGACTTCGTCGGCCTCACCGGCTCGCGCGTCGCGCTTAGCGTGTTAACTAAACAGCTCTATGTGACGTATTCGGACCCCGCTGAATTGGTAAACCACGACAATCACGATGACCAAGCCCCCGCGCAAACAGCAGACGGTTCATGGCAGCACGCGCCCTCGAGCGATGGTGCGCATTCGAGTCATACAGGGGCAGGCGAAAGCGCGGCTGATGACTATCTCCTCACCCATAGCGGGCATATTGCCTTAATCAATCCCCAAGGCGACTTTCACGGCGTCATTCGTCCGCCACATCGCGATAGAGACCTACTCGCCGTGGTCAAAGTGTTGCTCGGTACCGACTAACATGTCAGCCTAGACTTTGCCGCCTCGCGCGAGTGTGAGGACGAGAAATATTGCGGTTGCGCACACAACGATGCTTGGGCCTACTGGGACATCGACAACAAACGCGCCAAACAAACCAATCACCACAGCCACGCAGCCAATCAGGCTCGCGCGCACCGCCATTTGTTCGGGCGTCGCTGAAAGCAGTCGTGCCGCCGCAGCCGGAATGACTAAAAGCGAAGTAATCAATAAAACGCCCACGATTTTCATCGACACAGCAATCGTTAGGGCGATCAAAAGCACCAGAAGAATATTGAAACGATTGACTCGAGTGCCTTCGATTTCGGCAATATCCGGGTGCACAGTAATGGCGACGAACTCGTTCCAAAACCTCAGTAATACTCCTCCAACCCCTAGCGCGACGACAACTATCCAGACAAGATCGGACTCGCTAATTGTGAGCAAAGCACCGAATAAATAGGCTTCTAGATTAACTCGAACCGAATCGGCGAGTGCGAGAACGACAATACCCAGAGCTAGGCTGCTGTGAGCGAGAATACCTAAAAGCGTGTCGGTAGACACTTTTGGCGATCGATCTAGAACGCTCAATATAAAAGCAAAAAATAGACAGCTGACAATAATACTGAGCTGAGGATTGGCATTTGTGAGCAAGCCGATCGCGATTCCAAGCAGTGCAGAATGGGCGAGCGTGTCGCCAAAATAAGACATGCGTCGCCACACGATAAACGAACCGAGTGGACCTGCAACGAGCGCCAGTGAAAGCCCCGCCGCTAGGGCATAAACAATAAAGTCTGTGGTAAGAAGGCCGAGAAAATCGCTCATGGGTGATTACACTCGCCTTCGCCAACGATATTGCCCTGAATATCATGTTCGTGTGTGTGGTGGTGTGTGTACACCGCCAAGCTGTCGGTTACACCCGCGCCAAAAAGCGAGAGGTAGGCGGGATCAGTGCTCACCGCTTCGGGCTTGCCGTGACAACACACATGATGGTTTAAGCAAATCACCTCATCGGTGGATGACATGACCAGATGCAGGTCATGACTAATCATCAGGACACCACAGCCCTGGGTCTCGGCAATCGTATCGATCAATGAGTAGAGCTCGGCTTGACCCGCAATATCGACACCCTGTGCAGGTTCGTCCAGCACCAGCAAATGGGGTTTACGTAGCAGTGCTCGCGCGAGTAATACGCGCTGTAATTCACCACCCGACAGGCCAGTAAGTTGGGCCTGTTCAAGGTGCGGAATCTGCAGGAGGCTCAGCGTTGCTAACATCTCAGTGCTATCGAGTGGCTTGGGCGCCCCCCGCAGCGCTAACTGTAGGAAGCGGTATACCGTGAGCGGGAGGGTCGGCTCTACATGCAGCGATTGTGGCATATAGCCAAGCCGCAGGCCTTCGCGACGCGTGATCGTTCCTGTGTCCGCTTCGAGCAGTCCCAGAGCGATCCGAACGAGCGTCGTCTTCCCTGCCCCGTTAGGGCCGATTAACGTGACAATCTGGCCTGAGCGAATCGCAAAGCTCACACCTTCAAGCACAAGCCGATCGCCAAAGTGTTTACCTATCCCAACTGCGCTCAAAAGCGGTTGTTGCGCGTTGCCACCGTGGCTGTCTGTCGTCGTCCCTTCGTGCGAAGCCATGTTCGATCCCGTATGGATGCATTTCTCTACTAAGATAAGGCGGTGAGTATAATCGCATTCGCTTATGTTCGCTGCAAAAGCGCTGTTAAGTCGCGGTCCTGCTATGGCTAGCTTCGCGCATTCGGTATGATACACCACTCAGTTATCTCACTCGCTCGCGTAGAAATACCCGCGCCAAGGGTCTGCATGAAAAACCTAGCCTGGCCAATTAAGCCACTAGTACGACTAGCACAAAAAGCGCAGAAAGTACTGTGGTGTGCAACGTCGCTTGCCTGTGTGGTTTTGCAACCGCTTCAGGCGCAGCCCGGCAGCGAACAGCACTCGGTTACCGGTGCTGGTCTTTTGGTCGCCACCAGCATTTACCCTCTCGCGCTCATCGCCAATGATATTCTGGCGGGACACGGAAACGCCGTTGCTTTAATCGCAGCAGGTGACTCGCCGCATCACACAACGCTCAGCCCATCGGCGCGCCTCAAAGCGGCGAGGGCTGACTTACTCCTGTGGGTTGGTCAAGACTTCGAGGTTACCCTCGGGGCACTATTCGGCGAAGACCCGCGCACGCTGACTGTCTCATTGCTCAGCGACATCAGACTCTATGAGTTAGACCGCGGAGGACTCGTCGAGGCGCATGATGATCAAGCGCACGCTGAGCCGCATTCTATCGACCTTCACCTCTGGCTCAGCACCACCAATGCCGAAATAATTGCGCAGGCTATTTCCCGCGTTGCCAGCAATTTAGACCCGAGCAACGCTCCACACTATCGCGCTAGTCTCGCTCGCTTCACCGCACAGCAGGCGCAGAATAGAGAGGCGTTCGAAGCCGAATTCGCCGCGCTCAAGCGCACTAAGTCAGACTCGCAAGACTCAGGCTTACAAGACACCCCGCCCTACGCGGTCTATCATGATGCGTATCGCTATTTTGAAAGCGAGTTTGGCTTAAGCCATCGCGTTGCGCTTCTAGTCGATCCCGAGCGCGCTCCGAGTATTCGTGAACTGAGTGAGGTGAGAGCATCGCTTGCCTCAGCGCAGCCACAGTGTCTTCTTACTGAGCCCGATTCGGACGCAGGCCTTATCGCTACGGCGATGAAAGGACTGGCGCAAGAAACGACACTGCGCCGTGTCGAAGTCGACATCCTTGGTCGAAAAATAGACGAAGGGCAAGAAGGTTACACGCGGCTCATGCGCGCAGTCGTTGCTGATTTTGTCGAGTGCTTAGAATAGCGCTCAGCTCCGTCGATCAGTCACAGGATAAATAGCGACGCTAGAAAGCGTACAGATAGCCATATAAATAGCCGTATACATAGCCAACTAAATTGCCAACTACATAGCCAAATAAATAGCCATATAGAGAAAACCGACGTGACAACAAGCAAGCAACTCATTCTAGTAGACGGTTCTTCCTATTTGTTCCGCGCGTTCCATGCCCTGCCCCCGCTAGTGAATAGCAAGCAGCAGCCAACGGGCGCCGTCAAAGGCGTGATCAACATGATCCGCAGTCTGATAAAAGGTCATCCCGACAGTAACGTTGCAATCGTCTTCGATGCAAAAGGGAAGACTTTTCGTAGCGATCTGTATTCGGAATACAAAGCAACTCGTCCACCGATGCCCGACGAGCTTAGATCGCAGATCGAACCCATTCATCAAATTGTTCAGGCGATGGGTTTACCCATGCTGGTCATTCCAGGTGTCGAGGCCGATGACGTAATCGGCACGCTCGCCAAGCAGGCGACGGCGCTGGGTATAAAGACGCTTATCTCCACCGGCGATAAAGACCTTGCCCAGCTCGTTGACGAGCATGTGACACTCATGAACACGATGAATAATGAGAGGCTTGACGTCGCCGGCGTCGAGACAAAGTTTGGTATTGCGCCCAATCAAATTATCGATTTTCTCGCCCTTACCGGCGACAAAGCCGACAACATTCCTGGCGTTCCAGGGGTCGGACCAAAGACTGCGGTCAAATGGCTTTTGGAGCACCAATCGATGGACGGCGTTATCCAAAATGCCGACGCGATCGGCGGAAAAATAGGCGAACGGCTGCGCGAAAACATCGATCTTCTTAGGCTGTCTTACGAGCTTGCGACTATTAAGCTCGACTGCGAACTCGATTTAACAATCGACGAATTAGTGCCGAGCGCCGAAGACGGCGAGGCGCTACTCAATCTATTTTCCGAGCTCGAATTTAAGTCGTGGGTCAAAGAACTCGAATCGCAGGGGATAAAAGGCGCTTCGACTGCCAACGCGAAACAGCCAATCAATGCGTCGGCTGATTCAGAAACCATCGCGAGCACTACAACTACGCATACGGCGCTCAATGTAACGCCGAAAGAAATCCAATACAGCCTCGTCGACACAGAAGAAAAACTGCAAACTCTTTTAAGCAAAATAGAATCTTCGCCACGTTTCTCGATTAGCCTTGAGACTCAGGGCGAACATTTTTTTGACGCCGATATTCTAGGCGTCGCGATCAGTACCGCACTCGGTATTAGTTATTATATACCGTTAGGTCATGTTAATTCCGAAGAGGGAGAACTTGTTTCCGAGCCTTGGCAGCAGCTCGATAAAGACCACGCGCTTGAGCTCCTCAAGCCCTATTTGGAAGATCGCCTGCGCATTAAAGCCGGGCATGATCTTAAAGCGACTGCGCATGTCCTCGCTAATAGAGGTATTGATCTGCAGCCGATAAAAGCCGATGTCCATCTCGCGTCTTATGTTCTGAACTCGGTGACGAGTCGTCACGCGCTCGAAGACATTGCACGGCACTATTTAGACCAGTCGCCGATCGAACTCGAAAGCCTTACCGGCAAGGGTCGGGGTAAGCTCACCAAGAAAGCCGTTGCGCCTGCGGCAATGCTTGATTACGCAGCCCAGCGCGCCGATTTAATATTGCGCGCGTCGCTTTATTTGGAGCATGAGCTTGCCGCAGACTCGCGCCTCGAAGGCATTTACCGACTTTTCGAGTTGCCACTCGTGAATGTGTTAAGAACAATGGAGCAAAACGGCATTACGCTCGACAGAGTCGCGCTTGCACGCCAGAGCGACGAACTCGGCACACAGCTCAATAAACTCGAACTAGAAGCGCATGCGCTCGCCGGTGAGGCATTCAATTTAGGATCGCCGAAACAGCTGCAAGCGATTCTCTATGAAAAGCTTGGGCTGCCCATGCTCAAGAAGACAAAAACTGGCCAGCCCTCCACTGCCGAACCGGTGCTCGCCGAACTTGCGCAAGACTACGAGCTGCCGCGGGTGATTCTCGAACAGCGCTCGCTCGCGAAACTCAAGTCGACCTACACCGACAAACTGCCGCTGCAAGTCAACGCAAACACTGGCCGCATTCATTCCACTTTTCAGCAGGCAGTTGCCGCAACGGGCAGGTTGTCTTCGACCGATCCCAATCTGCAAAATATTCCGATTCGCACAGCCGAGGGACGTCGCGTACGCCAAGCGTTTGTGAGCGCGCCAGATATGCTTCTGCTCGCGGCCGACTATTCGCAGGTTGAGCTCAGAATTATGGCGCATCTGTCGCAAGACCCGGGTCTGCTTAAGGCCTTTTCGTCGGCGCAGGACGTTCACCGCGCTACCGCCGCCGATGTGTTCGGTGTGGCCCTAGACGAAGTCACGGGTGAGCAGCGGCGCAGCGCTAAGGCAATTAACTTCGGCCTTATTTACGGAATGTCGGCGTTTGGTTTGGCGAATCAGATCGGCGTGAGCCGCGGCGAAGCAGGCGAGACTATCGAGCGCTACTTCGAAAAATATCCGGGCGTTCGCACGTATATGGATGAAACCCAAGCGCTTGCCGACGAGAAAGGCTATGTCGAAACACTGTTTGGTCGCAGGCTCTACCTGCCCGACATTCATGCCGGTAATGGCATGCTGCGCAAGGCTGCGCAGCGCACGGCCATCAATGCACCGATGCAAGGCACCGCCGCCGATATCATCAAGCGGGCGATGATCGATATCCAGAATTGGTTAAACGAAGGGTCGATAGACGCGCGTATGCTGCTGCAAGTGCACGATGAATTAGTGTTCGAGGTCAGCGAGCGCGACCTGCCCTTACTCGTCGATGGCGTGCGTTTCCGTATGGTGTCTGCCGCTGCCTTAGATGTGCCGTTAGTCGTTGATATTGGCACGGGTAAGAATTGGGACGAGGCGCACTAGGCCGGCTCTTCGTCCCCGAGCCACTCGTCGAGCTTGGCGCGAACCTCGGTCACTCCGTCATTTTTGAGCGACGAGAATAGCTGGACGGTCACGTTGCTAAACGGCTTGAGCTCTTTCTGCACCGCGAGCAGCGTGTTCTGTGCGGCGCCGCGCTTGAGCTTGTCTGATTTTGTAAGAAGCAAATGCAGCGGCAGGCCGCTCTGCACAGCCCAATCGATCATCATGCGGTCGAATTCTTTGAGCGGATGTCGGATATCGCTAAGCAACACAAGGCCGCACAGCACTTGGCGTCTGCGGAGGTATTTTTCGAGCTCTTCCTGCCACTTATTTTTAACGCTCAGAGGCACTTTGGCGAAGCCGTAGCCCGGCAGGTCGACCAGAAAGCGGCCCTCGGCCAGACCGAAAAAATTGATCAGTTGCGTGCGTCCTGGCGTTTTAGAGATGCGTGCGAGGCGCGTTTGATTGGTGATCGCGTTAATAGCGCTCGATTTGCCTGCGTTGGAGCGGCCCGCGAAGGCAACTTCGGCTAGGCTCTCGGGTGGACAAGCCGCGAGATTAGCGGCGCTGGTAACGAATGTGGCTTGGTTATAGTGCATGGCGCGCATGATAACGGTTTAGCCCACCTTGGCGACAGCACTATTACGACTCTATCACACCGCTATTAGAGTCGATCGATGAAATGGGCTACAATCTGACGCCGCGAACGCTCGGCTCACTTTTTCGGTATTTAGGTTTTTCAGGTCACTTTAGGAATGATAATGAACAAATTTGCGATAGCTCTAGTGTCTTTACTTATCAGCGCCATGGCGCCAGCCCTCGTTTTCGCCCAAGGGGACGCTGCAGCAGGCAAAGCTAAATCAGCACTGTGTGGCTCTTGCCACGGTGTCGACGGCAATAGTGCCCTTGCGATGAACCCAAAGCTAGCAGGCCAAGGCGCCGGTTACCTTTACAAGCAATTGGTTGAATTCAAGTCTGGTGTGCGTCAAAACGCGACAATGGCGGCGATGGTAATGAGCCTGTCTGATCAAGATATGCTTGATCTGTCGGCCTACTACGCGTCTCAGCAGGTCACAATCGGTGGTGCCGATCCCGCGCTGATCGAACTCGGCGAGTCGATCTACCGAGGTGGCAGCAAAGAGCTAGGTGTTGCCGCCTGTACCTCATGCCACTCAACAGATGGCACAGGCAACGCACCGGCGAAATTCCCAGCGGTGGGCGGCCAGCACGCCGAATACACCGTCGCGCAGCTCAAGGCATTCCGCTCGGGCATGCGTAATAATGACTCGGGTTCGATGATGCGCAGCACCGTCGAACGCCTTACCGACAAAGAGATCGAAGCACTCGCAAGCTATCTCGAAGGCCTTAACTAGCCATCGATAGGCAGCGACCTAGGTTTAGCAAGCTAACTACTCGGAGTTGAATCATGAACACACGCTCTTTATTACCGAAGACACTTCTTAGTGCCGTTTTCGCACTGGTGGCGACGCTGCCCTTCGCGTCTACGAGCTATGGTCAGATCGAAAAGTTCGTTGCAGGCACGCATTACACCGAGCTTCGTGCGCCGGTAAATACGCCAGACGACAACAAAATCGAAGTACTAGAAGCGTTCTGGTACGGCTGTTCGCATTGTTTCCGCTTCGAGCCATTAGTCGCCGACTGGGAATCCAAGGCAGCCGACGATGTCGACTTCCGCCGCTTCCCAGCGATGTGGAATGCACTCATGAAAGTGCATGCCCAGATCTATTTCACCGCCGAGGCGATGGATGCGATCCACCTAGTGCATGAGCCTGTGTTTAACGCGATTAATGTCGAAGGCAATCGCCTCCAGAACGAGGAGTTGATTGGTGATCTGTTCGAAGAGAACGGCATCGCGCGAGCAGATTTCGAAGCGGCGTTTAATTCGTTTTCGGTCCGCACCAAGGTCAACCAAGCCGAGAAGCGCATGCAAGACTACGAAATTCGCAGCACGCCTAACATGATCGTCAACGGGAAATACCTCATCGCGACAGGCGAGGCCGTGCGCACACAGGCCGAGATGCTCGAAGTGGTTGAATTCCTTGTCGATAAAGAGCGTCGCGCTATGGGCCAAGCTGGCGAATAGTTAACTGGCGGATAGTTAACTGGAGAGGCGCAAGCGCCCCTGCCGGTCTATACTCATAATCAAGCCATGTCGTTTACGCGACATGGCTTTTTTTTGTGGCCACTGGAGCAAACTTTTTGCGCAGCCACGCAGTCTTACTCTGTCTTCTGCTGCCAATTTGCGACGTTAGAACCGGTTTCAGGACCCGACCGAATAAACAGAACGAATAAACAGACTCGACCGCTCGATTCAGCTACAGGACACGCCTTACATACGCCATGAACGTCCCAAACGCCTTAAAAGCCAAGCAATTCGGCCTCTCAGCCCAAGCGAGCGAGCGCGTGGCTAGCCTCCTGCCCAAATTAGCTGGGCGGCTTGGTATAGCGACCGCCAGCAAACCCGATTTTGGGGACTGCGACGGCTTAGCACTGTGGTCTGATCAACTGTTACACCTCGGCAGCACGGCAAGCGCAGTGACTGCAGGCGGTGCGGCGACACTCGCAGCGGCGGCGAAGGCGTTTAGCGTAACGCGAATCGCACTCTTGCTGCCCGCCGAAGAATTTGTGTCAACGCTCACCCCATTACCGGGCTTGGCGGGTGCGGCAGCGCTGCAGGCGCTCAGACTTCAGGCGACCACGCTCATCTCTAGCTATGATGAGCCCCTTGCGCTTGTCGACAAACCCAATCGAATCGCCGGTACCGACGACTATCTCTGCCTCTGGATGACGCAGGCGCGGCTAGCTTCGTTGTCTGACGCGTTCGAAAAAGAGGGCGTCGAACTGGCCGCCGTTTTGCCTCGCGCGCTGCTTGTCGAAACAAACGCGGCCGCCACGGCTGGTGATACTGGCGGGCAGGGCACTCGATCTAAAAAAGACGGGGCGGATGTCCTCCAAAAGAGCAGACAAATAGATCAAGATCCGCGTCAAATTACTCAGGTGGTTATGCGAGCCGGCGCACCGATTAAATGGGAAACTCTGCAGCTGAGCGATCTAGAGGAGCCCGAGCTGCTCGAACAGTGGCAAGCCGAACTCAAGTCGACTGAGCTTGCGCACGAAGGCCCACTAGTAACCCATTCTGATCCTGCTTGGCTTTCACAGCGCCGTGCAATACCGGCTTTGCCACTGGCGCTTGCTTCGGGCTTCACGTTTGTTCCGCCGGGTGAACTGAAGCGGCGGCAGGCGCTTAAAAACAAAACCACCGTAGTTGCTCTCGCTGCAGGTCTGTTACTCGCAGCATTGCTCACTCTCATTCCTTTCGCGATGCAATCGGTTCAGTTCCGTCTCGCGGCGAGCGAACTTGCCGATCTGCGAGCGCTTAACGATAGTGCGCGGCAAAATCAGGCGTTCGTCGCCGATTTCGACAGCCGCTGGGGCACGATAAACGAATACCCGCAGCAAGACATAATTGAGGCGCTCTTTACGCTTCAACGAGTGATTAGCCCCGACACTCTAACCGGATTAGAAATAGAAGAAGGCGTGGTTACCATCGAAGGGACTAGCAGCAATCCGCAAGCGATTTTGCAACGACTCGAACAAGACCCACTCTTTACCGAAGTCTCTTTCTCGCGCGCTACCAGCAATTCGCGTTATACGATTGGCCTCAGGCTGAGCAATGTCAGTTTCGAAGGCTATCGGGCCCGTTATGTGGAGGCAACTCGTCGATGAAAAACGCGACCGGCTTAACTCTGCAAACACTGTCGACGCGCGAGCGGATTATCCTGTTACTCGCCGCAGCGGTTGCCATCGCGTTTTTGGTCACACGCGGTGCGCCAATCGTTACCACCGTCTATTCCGAAAGAGCTGGGAGTATCGAGTCGGTTAAGCTCGATATAGAGCGCGAATTAAGATTGCAAGACAGCGCGGCTCTCTGGTCAAGCAGACGTGATGAGACCGAACTTGCGCTCGCTACTGCCGAGGCAGGGCTTTTCACCGGCTCGACAAACGCAATCGTCGAAGCGAGCATCCAGCAAATTTTATCGCAGCATGCCGCGAAAGCCGGCATCGAGGTTATTTCGACGCGTCTTGCCGACACAATAGAGCAAGGCGGATGGACACAGGTAAGTCAGGAGATGTCGTTTCGCACTAACGATGCAGCAGCGACAGTCGAGTTTCTTTCTCAAATAGATAACTCGATTCCGCGGCTCGAGGTCGCCGAATTCTCGCTCGATCGGTCAAGAAATCAGTTCACTGGTGCAATTACCGTGGTCGGATTCGCGCGTAACTCACGAGCCGAATCGACTAACATCAGAAGGTCGCGCTAATGGCAAATCAGACAGCAGCCGAGGCTGCAATAATAGCAGAAAGTCCAGTTGGGTATGTCCCCATTGCGCTCACAGCCTTTAGCCAGTTATTAGAGCCCGCAGGAATCGCGCCAGCGTTAGATTATGCTCAGACCAATCGCCTGGTGTATGCAAGCGCGCCGAGTCTTGAGACACGGGCGCAAATACGCTTTGTGATAGGCACGCCGGTGGTCTTTAGACGCGGAAGCGAAGACGAAGTGAGGCGTTTGCTGCGTCACTGGCGTGCCGAACTTTCTCCGACGCTCGAAAGCAGCGACGAAGAGCTTTTCGTGTCGGGCTTCGACGACGATGAGTCGCTAAAAGACCTTGCCTCTGAAGCGCCGATCATTCGTCTGGTCAACCATCTGTTCGCGCGTGCGCTTGATCTCGATGCAAGCGACATTCACTTCGAACCGAGCGAAAACACGCTCGATGTTCGCTGCCGAGTCGACGGGATTATGACGCGTATCGAGCGGCTGCCTATCAAAATACATACAGCGGTTGCCTCGCGGCTTAAGCTAATGGCGCGCCTTGATATTGGCGAAAAGCGCCTGCCGCAAGATGGCCGCATTGATTACAAAATAGGTGCCAAGCAGCTCGATATGCGCGTGTCTACGCTGCCTGGTGTACACGGCGAATCGATCGTGTTGCGCATACTCGACAGAAGCGATACCGCTGTCGAATTGGTCGAGCTTGGCATGCCGCAAGACCTGCTGGCGAGCTATGAGAATGTGGTGACGCAGCCGCACGGGATGGTGCTGATCACAGGGCCAACCGGCAGCGGTAAAACAACAACGCTGTATGCGACTCTCGAGAAAATCAGCAACGAGAAGCAAAAAATCATTACGGTCGAAGACCCCGTTGAATATCAGCTCGATGGCATTACACAGATACAGGCAAACGCGAGCATAGGCCTAGGCTTTGCCGAAGGGCTGAGGTCGATAGTGCGGCAAGATCCAGACATCTTAATGATCGGTGAAATACGCGATCACGAGACCGCCGAAATTGCGATCGAGTCGGCGCTTACCGGCCACCTTGTGTTTTCAACACTGCATACCAACGACGCGGCTGGGGCAGTGACGCGTTTGCAAGACATGGGTGTCGAAGGCTATTTAATTAGTTCGAGCCTGCTTGCTATTCAAGCACAGCGTTTGGTGCGCCGCGTGTGTACCGAATGCGCAGAGACTCATCCGCTAAGTCTCGACGAGGCGCGCGTACTTGATATAGACAGCGCCGAGTGCGCCGAGATAAGACGCGGTAAAGGCTGTGAGCGCTGTGGTCAAACCGGCTATCGTGGACGCGTCGGCTTATACGAACTGCTGTTAATGAGCGACGAGATTCGGCATCAGATCGCGAGCGGCGCCGATGCCAACAGTATCAGAGACACCGCGATAAAGGGTGGCATGCGCACTTTGCGCCAAGACGCATTAGAAAAACTGCGCGCCGGATTAACCACGCCCGAAGAAGTGGTGCGTGTGACGCGCGCTGTCTAATCGCCAAAAGGACAAGAATAAAGGGCACGACAAAATTAAGAGCACGACGACAATAAAGGGTACGACGAGAATTAAGGGTACGACGAGAATAAAGAGCACGACAAAAATAAAGAGGAAGCCAAGCGCAGTGAACGCCAAGTCGACAGACACAGTCAGCCACCACGGTAAATTCAAATACCGTGCGATCGATGCCGTGGGTAAGTCGCAAACCGGCGTCATTGATGCAGACTCCGAACGCGAGGCAATGCGCCTGCTGCGCGGACGACACTTAACGCCAACGCAGCTTACGCCTACACAGTCGGTGTCGGGCAGCGGCAGCCGAAAGATAAAAGCCAGCGACGTGCTCGCGTTTACCAACGGCCTCTGTACCTTAGTTGAGTCGCGGGTTCCGATCGACCGAGCGCTAAGACTTCTTGAAGGCATTACCGAGTCTGCCGCTATGCGCGAACTGACCTTGGAGTTACTGCGCGAAATCAAAGAGGGACGCTCGCTTGCGGCGGCAATGGAAAGCTACCCACGCGTCTTCTCTAAGATGTATGTCAATATTATGCGTGCAGGTGAAGAAGGCGGAATACTCCACGAATTGCTGCCCGAGCTCGCCGAGTTTCTCGAAACCAGCGCGGCCACACGGCAGACTATTGTGTCTGCGATGATCTACCCTGCGGTTTTGCTGGTGACTGGAATCGTCTCGGTTCTTTTGCTATTGGTCTTTGTTGTGCCGCAGTTCGCGACCATGTTCGAAGACGCCGGCACGCAGATTCCCCCCGCCGCACAGTTTTTGCTCAATCTAAGCGGCTGGTTACAACGGTTTGGTTTTCTTATTCCGGCGAGCGTTGTTGCTGCCTACCTTGGCTGGCGTCAGCTCGACGCCGCCCCTTCTACTCGCCTGCGCCGCGATCGCTTTCTTTTGTCTTTGCCGCTTTTTGGAAAGCTCATACTCACGCGCGAAAGCGCGGTGTTCGCTCGAACCCTGGGCTCTCTTCTGGGCGCCGGAATTCCACTTATCCGTGCGCTGCGGGTGTCGCGCGAAGTCGTTGCCAACACGCAGCTATCAGCGCAGCTTGTGCAAGTAGAAGAAGATGTTCGCGGCGGCACCGGCCTTGGTTCTGCGCTCGAAAAAACCCAGCAGTTTCCGACGCTATTGCATCAGCTCGTCGCCGTTGGGGAGGAGTCCGGGCGCACGGCGACTATTCTGGTTAAGTCGGCTGCGACATTCGATACCCTCGTTCGCAATCAGATGGCGAGCCTCGTAGCTGCCTTGCAACCAGCACTCATTTTAGTGCTTGCGCTCGCAGTCGGCGGAATAACGATTACCATGCTTTCGGCCGTGTTCAGTATGAACGCCGTAGAGTTTTAAGGAGAGTAAAGTGAAATCAGGAACACAGACCGCGGCATCAGAATCGTCGGCGTTCACGACCCTGGCCTGTCGCCTAGTAAAGCGGACACCGGCAGCCTTAGCGGCGCTGGTGTTGCTCAGCGCCTGTTCGGCCTTCGATCAGGGCGAGCGGCCGCTCGGGCCTTTTAGCGGTCGTGAGGCAAACACAGACAATGAATCACGCCGCAGTGCGGCAGAGGTTGCGGCGGATGAGATAGCCGAAATCGCAAGCCCTGGCAGCGAGCAGCAGCAACGCTTAATCGCCGAAATCAATCGCGTGGGCGATCAGCCAGCGCCTGCGGGCTACCGCGAACAGGTTCCCGCACCAAGCGGCACGCGGACTACCCCCGCCGAAGAGGAAAGCGTCGAGCTCAACTATGAGCAAGCCGAACTGCGCTTGGTACTCGAACAGCTCGCCGATTCGCTCAATATGTCGGTTGTGATGGACCCGAGTATCGACATGAAGGTCAGCCTGCGCACCTCCAGTAACGAGCCTTTAGCGCTCGACGATGTCTGGCCGGTAATGCGCCTGCTCGCTCGCGACGCGGGAATCGTCATAGATCGCGTAGGCAACGTGTTTAACATTCGCCGCGGTGTTTCTAATGTCCCTCTGGAAATCGCCACGCCCGATACGCTCGGCGAAGGGACAGCGCCGACGATTATGCAAATCACGCCGTTAGTTCATGTTGCAGCCGACGCCGCGATTGAGGTTATACGCCCGCTCATCGAAGGCGAGGGTAGCATCAGGCGCCTGCTTTCGGGCAACACTCTGGCGATTACCTCGGGAGAGGCGCAGCTAAGGCGTGTTAACGAATTGCTTTACGTGATCGACACAGACCCCTTCGCCAATCAGGGCATTAGTCTGTATCCGCTGAGCAATGCAAGCGCGACAGAGGTGGCAACCGAGCTCCAAGAAATTTTAGGCTTGATCGAAGGCGCGACGCCGTCGTATCAGGTTAAGGGAATCGAACGCATCAATGCGATTTTGGTGACCGCGCCTGCGCGTCGTGGGTTCGATGAAATCGAACGCTGGATAGAAATTCTCGACGCTGCGAGTCAAGAGCAAGTAGAACAGCTATTCCATTACCGGGTCAAAAACCTCAGTGCTAAAGAGCTAGGCGATACGCTGTCTAGCGTGTTCGAGAGCAATGACAATCGCGATGGTGAGGACGCAAATCCTCGTCTGCGTAGCACACGCGATGAGCAGCCCGTTGTTTTCGAGCCTCCAGGTGGCAATCCGGACAATCAGCAAGAACTGGCGCAGACTTCTGCACCCAGTTCGAGCGAGGGCGCACGATCGAATGGTGCAGGGAATGCCATCGCTGCTAATCTTGCGGTAAAAATCGTTGCAGACGAGGCAACTAATAGCCTGTTGATTCGCAGTACGGCTCGAGACTATAGGCAGCTACTTACGACGATTAATCAATTAGACGCAGTGCCACTGCAGGTCATGATTAACGCCGTGATTGCCCAGATTACACTCACCGAAGGAAATGAATTTGGTGTCGACTGGAGCCGTATCGCCGCCGATAGCACGCTTAACCCTATCTCAACGGAGACGACGACAAACTACACACCAAGCGGCCGCGGCGGCTTGATGTTTAGTAAATCGTTTATCGATGGCGCGGCGCAAGTAGACGCGACGCTCGAGGCGATTTCGGTTAACAACGATGTTCAGCTGCTCGCGCGCCCCTCGCTGACGGTGATTAATAATCAAGAGGGCGAGATTCAGATCGGCTCGCAGGTGCCGGTCGAACAGGGACAAGCAATCGGCGGTGCCGGAGTGTCGACCACCAATATACAATACCGTGACACCGGCATCGTGCTATCGATCACACCGCAAATTAATGACGACGGCATCGTGAATCTGATCATTCGCCAAGAGCTGTCGTCGGTTGATAATAGCTCCGAGGGCGTTAACAATAATCCGGTGTTTAATAATCAAGAAATTAACACGACAGTCGTCGTACGCGATGGCGAAAACGTTGTGCTCGGTGGATTAATTCAGGCGGACACGGAAAACCTGAACACAGGCGTGCCAGGGCTAAACCGAGTACCGCTTCTCGGTAAGCTCTTCTCCTATCAGCAGAGTTCGATTCAGCGCCGCGAGCTATTCATCGTGCTACGGCCTGAGATAGTTAACCTGAATTCGGAGACGAGTGTGCAGTACCGCGATATTCTCGAACGCTTCGAGCTGGCAACCCAGCTGATAGAAGAGGCTGGAATCTAGCGCGGTTGTCTCACAGTTCGCGAGCCGACGCAGCAAGAGCAGGGTGAAACTCCCACTCGGTGCAAGTGTAGTAAACTAACGCGTGACAAAAACGCAGAGGATATATCGATGACTAACTACCCCTGGTGCTTTGCTACAGGTACTCGCTTCACTCATGCAGCTCGACTCACTCAGCTCACTCGGCTGACGCGGCGGCGTCAGCAGGGTTTCACGCTGATCGAAATACTTGTCGTGATGGCGATCATCGCTATGCTCGCGATTATGGTCGCGCCGAATATTTTTAATCAGCAAGCGGGGGCTATGCGCGACGTCGCGCTGTCCGAGATTTCGACATTAGAAGGCGCGTTAGATACCTATCGCCTCGACGTCGGCGAATACCCAAATTCTCTCGACGGCCTCGAAGAAGACGACACGAATGGCGCGCGCTGGAATGGCCCTTACTTGCGCCGTGGCGTACCGAATGACCCCTGGGATAACTCGTATGGTTATGAGTCAAATGGCCGTGAGTTTACGCTTACCTCCTACGGTGCGGATGGCGATCGTGGCGGCGAAGGCGATGACGCCGACATCTCTCTCTAGCGCAAGTTCTCAACGCGGCTTTACGCTGCTCGAGCTCATTTTAGTGATGGGCATCGTTGCATTAGCGGCCGCATTGGTGGCGCCAAACCTTACCGGCCTCGACTCACGTAGCTTCGATGCGCAGCTGCGCGATCTTGGCGCTCAGCTTAACTACGCGCGGCGTAATGCGATTGTCTCGGGACAGGTGTCGATGATCGAGCTGCGCGCGCAGGATGTTCAGACTCCCGATGCAGACACAATTCAGCCCCACGCGGGGAACCTGTGGTCTAGCAATTCGATAAGCCTTGCGTTTAGCGCCGACGATCGACGCGAGGCCGACTATGAGCCAATCGATTCCTTGGTGGTGAGCTTCTATCCCGAGGGCGGAACAACCGGTGGCAGACTAAAGCTGAGCCAAGAAACTCAGCGCGCATGGGTTGCTATCGATTCGTTTACCGGACGCATTACTGTGAGCCGCGAAGATGATCGGTAACCGAGGCAAACAAAACAGACTCCGCAAGCGCCGTAAAAATCAGCAGGGCTTCACGCTTATCGAGGTGATTGTCGCGCTGACGATCACCGGATTTCTCCTTGGCGGCTTGTTCTCTTTAGTCGGCGGCAGCAAGCAGCTCTCTTGGCGCTCCGAAGAGGCGCTGGTGCGCGCGATGCAGCAGCGCGCCGCGTGGAATTTCGCCTTGCTCGATAATGAGTATGCCGACCTCGAGACTATACTCGACGACGACTATTACGAGGTAAGAGAGCTAGACGACATCGACGCACCCGACCGGCAGACGCAGTCATTGCAGTACACACTGCGCGCACTCGAACTTGTGTCGGAGGACGGCGACGTCGAAGCGGTTGCGACGCGTTGGATACGCTTGCAACCAGGCGCGGGTGGATTATGAGGCCGGACATGCGACTATTTAAAGAGCATCGAGCCAAAAAGCCACTATCTAAAAAGCCACAGCACGGCTTTACACTCATCGAGGTGCTGCTCGCTCTCGCGCTGACCGCCCTGCTTCTGACTCTACTGAGTACCGGTATGTATGTCGTCGCACGCGACTGGAATGACAATACCGAGAGACTCGATACAAAGCTCGATGAATCCCTCGCGATTCTGCAGATCGAACGGGCTCTTATCGCGGCGTTCCCTCATAGCTTTAATAGTACGGAGACGCTGCTGAGGGAGGTTTATTTCGACGGTGAAGACGATCGGCTGCGATGGGTAAGCACCGTGTCGCCGCAGCGTCTGCCCGGACTGACCGCGTGGTCGATCGACGCGGTCTCAGGCGGGGCCCCAGGCGAGGGAATAGGCGTGCAAACCGCGCCAGCGTTTAGCGATGACCCCACCGCGCGACTCGATAACGTCGAGCCGAGAATTATCTTACCAGGCTACGACCTCGAGATTAGCTATCTTCGCGAGCCCAATGCCCTGACGCGGGAATGGACCGACGAATGGCTTGGCAGTGAGCAGGGAGCGCTACCCTTAGCGGTTCACATTCTTTTTCGCGCAACCGGCGCTGAAGGTAGCGATTACGACCTCATCGCACCGATCAAAGCGTGGCGCCACCGTAGCATAATGCCCAACTCACTTGGCGCGGGGTTAGGGCAATGAGGAAAAGGCAGCAGCAAAGCGGCTCGGTATTACTGATCGTTCTCTGGACCGCAGTATTGCTCACGATTCTCGTTACCGCTATGGCGAGCAAAGTCCGCCTCTCGGCGCGTACGGCGTTTAATAATCAATTGGCCGCCGATGACTACACGCAGATGATGAGCGCACTCAACAGCGCCGAGATGGACATTTTACTCGAGCGAATGTCACCCCCTTTAGACGCCCCGATCGAGACCAATAGCGAAGGCGAGTTGCTGGACCGCTCGCTGCGCTTTGATGGACGACCACTTCGATTAAGCTACCCAACACCCGATGGCATGGTGGTGCGCATACTCAATCACAGTGGCATGATTAACCTGAATCGCATTCCGCGGGCGAGCATGCAGCTTCTTATCGAGAAACGCTTGCAAGATATCACCGGCGAAGAGGCCGATGCCGAAGAGGTGCAAGACCTGCTTGCGGCATGGACCGACTGGACTGATCTGAACGATCTCGAAGGGATTAATGGCGCCGAACGCGAATACTACGAAGTGCTTGATCCGCCCTATTTGCCTCGTAATAATCCCGAGCTAGACAGCGTTGATGAACTACTCAGCATCCGCGGCTTCGCCGACTTGTTTGAAGGCATCGATCTCGACAGTGCGTTTACGATTTATGGCAACAACCGTCAGGTAAATCTCAATCTCGCGACGCGTGAGGCGATGCTTCTGCTCCCAGGACTAACGCCCGATCTGATCGATGATCTGAGGGCGGTGCGCGCGCGAGATACGTTTAGCAATCGTGGCGAAATTGGCGAGGTAATCCCGTTCGAGAATCTAACCGAGCTTTCGCCTTGGCTAAGTAACGAGACAAGTGATTTCTATACCATTTATGTTTACCGCAGACCTGCGCCGGTAACGCTAACAGAGACCGCTACACGCGCGAGTAACAGGCAAAGGGACGCGTTTGAGTTTGCGCCGCAAGACCACCCGCTCGACGTTCCCTTCATGAATGAATCACGCGTGGGCGATGGCACGGTAGCAAGTAGCGAGGCGAATGCAGAGGCGTTAGCCAAAGACGCAGCGCTGCTGCGAGACGAAGATCCTTGGGAGGTCGCACCCGGTATCGGAAGGCAGGCCTTCAGTGCGGTTGTGGAATTTACGGGTGGCGACTCGCCGCCGCGCGTCTACCAGATAAACCCTTACACCGCGCTACCCGAATTCTAAGCACTTAACTTCTAGGCGTCTAGATTCCAGGTTGCCCGCATCGTCATCGGGCCGACGCCCTTGTTAGCATTCATGCTAAGCAGCGTGCTGAATTTGGTTTCATACCACAGCAGCCCACTTTTATCGGCAAGACCGCCCAATACGTAGAATTCGCCAACGCGCATCGCCACTTTTTCAACGACCAGGCGAACCTTAAAGACCTCGCCGTGCGCGTAGCGGCGCAGTTCGATCTCTTCGGCGTTGGTTGTGAGAAACGAGGCGATGGGTTCCTCGGCCGATCGCATAAACGCGAAGCCAAAGTGGCCTTCCATGTTGTCGTTGAGCACCTCGACTTCCATTTCAAGAACCAGATCACTTAGTGGGTCGATGGCCGTAATTTCGTCGCCTTCGGTATTGCACACCGAAAGCGAATTAATTTTACAGTCTTGGAGGGCCTGCTCAGTGCTAGTCGATTGTTCAGGCTGCTTTTCGGTGTGCACCGCGGGCAGGTCTTTTTGTACTGAGATATAGGACTTTTTGTTATTGCAGAAATTTTCGTAATCGCCAACCACCTTGTGGCTGTCGCCCATTTCCTTTATCTCACCTTTATCGATCCAGATTGCGATATCGCAGAGTTCTTGGACGTGAAACATCGAATGGCTACAAAACGCCATCGTCTTATTCTGCTGACGAAATTCGTTCATCCGCTGCACGCATTTTTTCTGAAAGGCGAGGTCGCCGACCGAAAGTGCTTCGTCGATAACTAGAATGTCGGGACGCACCATGGTCGCAATCGAGAACGCGAGCCGAACATACATTCCCGAGGAGTAGGTTTTAACCGGCCTGTCGATAAAGTCGCCGAGTTCGGAAAATTCGATAATGCCTCGTTCTAACTCGGCGATGTCATCATCGGGAACGCCCAGCAGGGAGGCGTTAAGGTAAATATTGCGGCGACCTGTAAATTCGGGATGAAAGCCTGCGCCGAGTTCGAGTAATGCCGCGACCTGTCCGTGGGTTTGAATGCTGCCGCTTGTGGGCTGCAGCGTGCCAACGAGCAGTTTGAGTAACGTCGATTTGCCTGCGCCGTTGTCGCCGATAATGCCGATGCTTTTACCGTCGGGCACCGCAAAAGAGATATCGCGCAAAACATGATAGAGCTTATGCCGAGGCCGGCGCAGAAGAATCTCGGCGAGCCGATCCTGCGGACGGGTGTAGATCTTGAAATCTTTGTTGATGTTCTCGACGATAATTCGAGGTGGCGTATGGATCAATTTATTGTCCTCGAAATCTACAGAACGTCGCCAAAGGCATGTTTGATGCGCATGAATAGCCAGCCGCCAAATAAGTAGCTGACCAGCGAGACGACAATAACGATCTGCAGATTAATGAGAGGCAGTTCGCCGCGTAGAACAATTTCGCGATACAGATTGACAAAACTATGCATCGGATTGAGAAGGAAATACGCCTTAACGGAGTCGCTCTGAATCATCGACAGCGGATAGATGACGGGAGTTAAGAAAAACCAGACATTAATTCCGAGTGCAACAAGCTGCTGAAGGTCGCGCAGAAAAACGCTTAGCGACGACAAGATCGCGACAAGTCCTGCGGTAAAGAGCATCTGCAAAAAGAAAATAAACGGAAGCAAAACCCACAGTGAATTGACATAGCCTTGGGTCGCCAAATACAGCAGAAGCAGCGAAAAACCGATCGCATGAGTAATATACGGGACGAGCGTACCAACAACAGGAATCACCTGCACGGGAAACTTGACCTTGGTAATGAGCGGCGCCTTCTCAAGCAGGAGCGACGTCGATCGCCCGATGGCATCAGCGAAAGCAAACCAGGGCAGGTAGCCAATCATCATAAAGAGAACGAATGCGGTCTCGCCAAACCCTTCGGCGGTACGCACCTTAAAAATATAGCTGAAGACGAACGCGTAAATCGAGATATTGGCAATGGGCGTCAGTATCAGCCAGAGGAAGCCGCCCATCGACGCAGTGAACTGTGCATAGAATTCCTGCCGCGCAAAGTTGCTCACCAAGCGGCGGTCTGACAGTGGCGTAACAATCCAATCACGAAGTAAGGCGAGCGACATCGGCGTTCCAGCGTATTCTAGTACAGTCAAAAAAGCCGCGAATTCTTAGCCACCGCGACACCATAATTGTACACTAAGACTCGCATAAAAAGACGTGATGAAAAAACGGCGCCGGCACTACCGAGATCCCAGACCATGCTAAACCCAGAAAACGTACTCTTACCCTATTCGATCAGCGACTTGCCAGAGGGCCCTTGGCTTGTCTTTGCGCCGCACGCCGACGACGAGACCTATGGCATGGGAGGCGCCCTCCTCCGCGCGCGCGAGGCAGGGATAGCCACACACGTTATTGTGTTAACCGACGGGGCACTCGGTGGCGAGCAAGACGGGCTGATTGCGATTCGTCGCATCGAGGTTGAGCACGCGGCACGCGAACTCGGTTTAGCGAGCCTGCAGTGCTGGGATGAGCCAGATCGTGGGCTTGAAGCCACGCCTACCCTCGTCGCTAAAACTGCTGCAGAAATTGCGAAAATTTCTCCAAAGTCGGTGTTTTTCCCAGGCCCTTTAGAAGCGCATCCCGATCATCGCGCCGCAGCACAACTCGTGTGGGAGGCATTGCAATCTTCGCCAGAGCTTACCGTTACTGCGCTGTCCTATGAGATTGGCAATCAGAATCCAATCAATAGGATGATCGACACGACCGCGGTAATCGCCGAGAAAGCGCGCGTGATGACCTGTTATAACAGTCAGAATACCGAGAATAATTACGAAGACTTGGTGTTAGCGCTCGATAAAGGCCGCACGTTCACTATGCCGCCAGAGGTCGGACACTGCGAAGGATTCTATGCGTACAGCGAGAAGCAGCGCGACAAGACGCTGCGCGAGGTCATGCTCGACATAACCGAGCTTTATTTCTAATCAACGACTTCTCTAAACATTGAGAGCGGGATTTAGTGCAGGCCTTTTAGGGGCTGCGCGCTTGCTCTAGGCGAGGTATCGACCCACTCAGGCCAAATTGTCGCAGGCCAGCCAGCCTGCAGCCATTGGCTGTGGAGAATAATTAGCCATTGCCGCAGTTCAATAGGTGCCATCGAGAGTTGCGCGCCGTTGGCGCATTCACGTTTAAAGGTCAGCGTTAGCACGCCATTGGTCGATTTGCTGATGTCGACCTCTTTCACAAGCCAAATATCATCAAGCCGCGCAGACGCGCCAGCGCCGGGCGTCGTCTCTATTGGTGCGTTGGGATCTGGCATGCTCGGCACTGGCACGGCTGCCTGAGGTTCGAGGCGTGCCTTCGCTGCCTGCTGGGCAAAGTCTTGCATTAACTCTGCCTGGCCCAGGTCGCCTTTGCCTTCGGCGCGTGCAATCTCGTTAAGCCACTCCAACATAGGTGGCACCAAGCGCATCAACAGTCTCTGCGTTAGCCACAAACAGCGCGTAGAGTCAGCGTTGACCTCGCCCGTAATGCGGAACCGGTCTTCGGTGTCCGAGTAGATACTCGTTACGCGCTGAAGTTTGTCGACAGGAGTGGGCATAGAGGTTGACTAACGACCGGTAGAAGGTTCGAGCCAAGTACTTACCTCGATAAGGTCGTCGGCAGTGAGTAGTCCTGCTTCGCGCTTGAGCAGAAGCAAAAATTTAACGTGTTCGTAGCGCACCTGTTGCAAGTCGCGCTGCGCGCCAAACTGATCGCGAATCGCATTGAGCACGTCGACACTGGTCACAGCGCCTAGCTCGAAGCCGCGCTGCATCGCCGTGGCAGAAAGCTCGGTCGATTCGACTAGCTTCTGCGCAGCACCGATAATTTTCTCGCTCGCCTGTACCTGCAAATAAGCACTGCGCACTGTTTCGCCAATCTCGAGCTGCACGCCACGAAGCTCGTTCTCCGCAATAAGCGACTGGCTGTTAGCCTCCCGCACCGCCGCGCGATTGCTTCCGCCTGCATAAATAGGCACCGATACATCGACGCCAATATAGGTGTTATCCGATCTCTGGAGCGGCATATTATCAAAACCTACGTCCGAGTCTTGGCGCTGCAATACAAGCGACACTTGCGGCATATACGCGCCGCGTCGCTGCGAAATCATTTTCTTGGAGGCTTCGAATGCGAGTCGCTGCGCTTTGATCGAATGGTTGTTCTTCTCCGCCTGATCAACCCAATAATGCAGGTTATTTTCAAGTGGCGGCACCTTCGCCCCTTCAGCTAAGCGAAACAGCTCGCCCGGTTCGATACCGCTTACCGAACGCAGCGCCTCGAGCTGAATGTCGAGCCGACTCTCAAGCTGAATTTGCTGCGCCTCGACCGAGGCGAGACTCGCCTGTGCTTGATAAAGATCGGTGATCTGCGCGAGTTGACGTGCGTAAAGTGATTCGATCTGTTGGAGCTGATTGCTGACTGCTTCGTATTCGGATGCAATCGAATCGAGGGCGTCGCGTGCCTGAAGACTGTCAAAAAATTTCTCCGCGACATCGGTCAGAAGAATCGCCAGTTCGCTGTAGTAAAGCTGTTCTGCTTGGTCTTCGCGCAACACCGCTTGCGCGCGTGCGGCAAACGCCTGCCAATTAAACAGCACCTGCGTGAGCTGTAAGGAGTAGCGGTTACCGTCGAACGTCGTCTCTTGTCCGGACTGAATGCGCGTGTTGTCCGACAGACTCGCGTTCGCACGTACCTGTGGAAGCAGCTGACCGGTAGCCGCGCTGCGCCGCGCTGCCCCGATGTTTAGATTCTGCTCGGCGATACGCAGGCGAGGACTAAAGTCGAGTGCGGCGCTAAAAAAATGTTGGAGCGTCTCGCCTACAACCGGTGCGTCACTCGAGCCTAGTGAAGGCAGCTCCGCCGCTGCCGACTGCACGGCTACGCCAAACAATCCAACGAGCAAGCTCGCGCCGAGAGCGGCTTTCTTAATCACCGCTTTATTAATCAGACGATAAGCTGTGCGGTTTGCGATGGTCTGTCGGTTAATTCTACTCACAATGGTTATCCGGTTGTTTCTTTAATCACTATGCTGCGATCGTGGCGTAAAGCCCCTATCGTTCGCCTCTTATTAGTCTTTTTAGTCTTCGATAAAGCTTCGCGCCATGGCGTTTGAGAAGGGCTTAAACAAATACTGCATCAGCGTACGTGAGCCTGTCGCAATAAACACTTCGGCAGGCATGCCGGGTAACAACTCAAGATCACCAAGATCGGCCATGCCTTCGGGCGATACTTCGATGCGCGCAAGGTAATACGTCATGCCAGTGTTTGGGTCTTGGATGGCGTCAGCAGAGAGGCTGAGGAGTGAGCCAAAAATGGTAGGCGTTCGATTGCCGAAGCTCGAAAAACGAATCATCGCCTCTTGCCCGTCGTAGACTCGGTCTATGTCGAGCGGTGACACTTGCACTTCGAGTATCAGTTCTTCGGTAAGGGGGACGATCTCAGCGATTATGGTGCCGGGTCCAATAACGCCGCCCTCTGTGTGTACTTGCATGCCGTTGATAACGCCTGCAACGGGCGCGCGAACGGTTGTGCGGCTGACGATATCTTGCAGGGCTGTGCTGCGTTCCTGCGAATCCTTGAGCCGCGTTTGCACTTCGCCTAGCTCGCTAACGACTTCGTTTTGGAATTCTCGATTTAACTGAAGTATCTGCAAACGGGTTTCGCCAATTTGCACTTCGGTAGAGGCGATAGTCGCTGAAAGATCAGCAGCTTCACCTTGATAGCTTGCAAGGTTACGCTCAACCGACCGCAGGCGGGCCTTGTCTGAGAAACCTTCATCGAGCAGTGAGCGGGTGTCTTCTAGCTCGTCTGCAAACGATGCAGCGAGTGCAATCTTACTGTCTTTGAGTGCGGCTAGGCCGACTAGCTTAGACTCGAGCTGACCGATGCGTTGCTGTAATACTTCGATGCTGCCTTCGCGTGAGGCTTTACGCGCGCCAAAAATAGATGTTTGCGAGGCAACCTCTTCAGTAGCGTTTGCGCCCGACAGACTGGCAGGAAAAGCAACCGACGTGAGCTCGTCGCGCTCGGCCAAGAGACGCGCTTCGCGCGCTTGCAGTGCGACTAACTGCGAATTGGCGATCTCGAGCTGCGCGAGTGGCTGTGTGTCATCCATCTCGAGCAGCGCTTCACCTGCTTTGACGACATCGCCATTTTGCGCGAGTATCGAACCTACTAAACCGCCTTCCAAATGCTGTACCGTTTTTTTGTATGTCTTAACGGTTACTTGACCCGGCGCGTATGCGGCGCCGTCCAGAGGGGCTATTGCCGCCCAGCCGCCGAACACAACGAAAACAAGTATAAAAACGGTGAGACCGACGCGGCGCGGCATTTCCATGCTGGTTTCAACAAGATCATCGGCGCCAGCCGCCTGTGGCTTGGCTTGTCGCGTAGGCAAAATGGGCTTGGCAGCCGACTCAGCTTTCGCGGTTGCCGCGTCGTCCACTGCCGAAGGCTTGTTCACTTGATCCGCTGGGAGCTTGGCCACCGGTACGCGGGCAAGCGCCTGCTTATTTGCGGGTAGATTTGATTCGTTGTTCTGGCCGTTCTTAGTTTCGTCGTCCACGGGAGTTCTCGTTCGTAATGCCTGCTACTTAGTAACATAAGCGGCTAGCTGTCTTAATGAATTCATTTGGCGGGCGCGCATCGCGTCAGCCTCGGGTCTGTTTATTCTTTTACTACTCTTTAACTTAACGCATCTACTTACCGAGTCTACTTACCGTAGTCTATGCGGGTCTTAACGCAGGCTTTTTATCTTGCGGCGCGGCGAGTGCAGCAAGCACTTGGTCACGTGGGCCAAAGTGAGAAGCGGCGCCATCGCGCATAACCAAAATTTTATCGACACACTGCAACACCATCGTGCGGTGTGTAATGATAATGACCGTTGCGCCTTCGGATTTGATGCGGCGAATGGCCTCGACCAATTCGCGCTCGCCTTGGTCGTCGAGGTTAGAGTTGGGCTCGTCTAAGACTAAGTATTTTGGTGACCCGTAAATAGCTCGCGCGAGACCAATACGTTGACGCTGACCGCCCGACAAAATGCCGCCCGATCCGCCGATCACCGTGTCGTAGCCTTGCGGCAAATGGAGAATTAAATCGTGAACGCCGGCTGTTCTCGCCGCTTCAACAACCTTGTCCGGATCTACGTCGCCGAAGCGGCAGATGTTCTCGGAAATGGATCCATCGAATAATTCGATGTCCTGTGGAAGGTAGCCAATATAGGGGCCTAGTTCGGTGCGATCCCACGCAAAAATGTCCGCGCCATCGAGACGTACTTTGCCGCTATAAGTTGGCCAGATACCCAGAAGCGCGCGAGCGAGACAGGATTTGCCCGAGGCACTTGGGCCGACTATGCCTAAGGCTTCGCCTGCGTTGAGTTCCATATTAACGCCGCGCACAACGATATTTTTTGATCCTGGCGGCACAACCATCACTTGCTCAGCGGACAGCTTTCCTGTGGGCGCTGGCAACGACATCGTGTCTGCGTCTTTCGGAATTTGATTAAGGAGCTGGCCTAGGCGGTCGTACTGACCACGCGCTAACGTGAAGCCCTTCCAGGTACCCACAAGCATATCGATCGGGGCGAGTGCCCTGCCGAGGAGTAAAGAGCCAGCGATCATCATGCCGGGAGAAATTTCTTGACGCAGCGCGAGTAGCGCGCCGAGCCCGAGTAGCAAAGATTGCATAACCATGCGGAACGATTTGGACAGACTTTGCAACAAACCAGCCGAACGACTTGCGTCGGTCTGCAGCGTAAGCACCTGATCGAAGCGTTTCTCTTGGCGATGCCTCAGGTCATCAGCCATGCCCATGGCAGCGATAACCTCGGAGTTTTTTAATGTGCCGTTGACTTGATTGTTAATCCAGTTTGACTGCGAATTCGCATCTTGCAGTTTTTTGCTCGTCACCTTCTCGGTGGTATACGCGAGCGCCACCATAACAATGCCTGCAAAAATTGCCGCATAGCCAAATAGCGGGTGAAACATGAACATGACAAAAACATAAATCGGGAACCAAGGCGCGTCAAAAAATGCGAAGAGGCCATTGCCGGTGAGAAACTGACGAAGGCTTGAGAGGTCGCTTAGTGGCTGCGAGTTGCTCACCGCGCCTCCGGTTAAAAGCGCACGCTTAAACGTTGCATCGGATACGCGGCGGCGGAGGTTTTTTTCGATGCGGTTACTCGCCGCAATGAGAATCATCGAGCGAACCCACTCGAATCCACCTAAGGCTGCAGTGAGTGCAACCATCAGTAATGTGAGCATCGCGAGTGTCGAGTAGCTTCCGCTGGAGACTACGCGGTCGTATACCTGCAGCATATAGATAACTGGCACGAGCATCAGAAGGTTGACCGCGGCGCTAAAGAGCCCGGCATAGATGAAATAACTCTTCACGTCGTTAAAGGAGGCGGCGAGTTCGGGGTATTTGGCTGTTTTCTGCGTGCTCATAATGTGTATTCTTTAGCTGCGTGTTCTTTTAAGAGTCTATTTTGAAAGCCTACTTTTAATGGCCTGCTTAATTTATTGGCCCGCCTAAATAGACTTACTTGCATTATTTGTGTGCTTTTCTCTCGCCTAACCTGCGCGGTGTTTTACCGAATCCACCACCTTAGGCGTTACTCAATGGGGGCGTAGAGCCCATTTTCAACGATCAACTGTTCCAGCTCCGCGTAAACCCGCTGCGATGACGGTACAAAAGAGCCTTTAGGGTTCCTTTTTAGAACTCCTATTTACAGCTCCTATTTATTACAGCTCCTGTTTGCCCTCGGCGTAATCGCGCAAAACGCTGACCTGTGTCACCACGAGCAAACTCGTTCCGTCTCGTTTAACTATCTGCCGATTTTGTAACGACTGAAACACCCGGGTCACGGTTTCTCGGCTTATATTCAACATGATCGCAATCTCCATATGAGTGGGCGGATTGCGGATGTGTGCTTCTTCTTTCTCTTTATCCTTCTCGGGCACTAACATCCATAGCTGGCAACACACGCGCTGTGCGATGTTGGGCAGTCCGAGCAGAGAGCGCTGAAAGGTCATTTTGCGCACGTGCCCGGCGACTTTTGCGCTAACGGTTGCAAACAATTCAGGGTGCTTCTTTAACAATTCATGCATCGTATTGAGCGGAATACTCACGATGACAGAAGGGGTAAGCGCCATAACAAATTCGGGCTGTGAGCCGCCGTCAAATAGGCACAGTTCGCCGCAAAATTCGCCCGGTTCGACGAAATAAAGGCCAACTTCGCGACCATCTATCGTAAAATCTACGCCCTGCAACCGACCCTCGAACAGGAAGCAGATCTGTTCTTCATTTTGTCCCGCGTTAAGGACAATTGCTCGTCGCGCGGCTTTGCGCACGCTACTCTGCGCCGCGACGTCATCAAGCGTCGCGTCCGGCAGCCCACTTAAAAGCGGGAAAGTCTTGAGCAGTTGCGGTGTCACCACCATAAAACGCTATCCCTCGGGGCGTTGCTTTGCTACTTATTGTTCGAAATGCGTAAGCCCACTAAGACAGCGGCAGCGAAGTACGTAACTTAAGGCATTGATTGCGCGTTTCTAATTGCGGTAATTCTCACTAACTGGTCAACATCTTTAAGACAGGCGAGTATTATAGGCATGCTAAGCCTAAGTAATAAGGGCGATTACCGTCCTGTGTGACTGCAATCACCCCGCGTCGTCCGCCCTTGAATTATCTTTAGCGTCGGAACAAAATTTGCGACCACAAGAAACGTGGAAATCAGGAAACGCCAACAGCGTAAATGCCTGAAAGACTAGCTTAAAGAAAAGACAGAAATAGAAATAGATACAGTTTTAGAGAACGAGACAAACAGTGACCAACAGCAGTCTACATCACATTGCCTTACCCCGAAGCGCGCAGCACCGGCAGGGCTCTGGGCGGCTGCGTCGTTTGGGCCTTGCGCTACTGACGCCACTCGCTTTGTCTCTTTCGCTGTCTTTCTCGTTAATCGCCCTACAGGCGACCGCTCAAACGACTAATTCTGTTCGCACGCCGACCGCTGTGGTCGGCGAGGTGAGCCTTGTTTTAGGCCGTGCCTATCTCGAGCGCGACAACGATCGCGAACGCATCGAAGCAGGCTCAAAGGTTCATGTTGGTGACAGGGTGTTTACCGAGGCAGGGGGTCATGTCCACGTGCGGTTCGTCGATGACGCACTGGTCAGCGTCCGGCCAAGCAGCACACTCGATGTTGTGCGCTACGATTATGACGCCGCGAAGCCCGAAAATTCGGCGGTCAAATTCGAGCTTAGCGAAGGCGTAGCGCGAGCAATTTCAGGCGATGCGGCTAAATCAGCCCGCCAACGCTTCCGCATGAACACGCCGATTGCCGCGATTGGCGTGCGCGGCACAGATTTCGTAGTAAGTGCTAACTCACGCTCAACCCGAGCATTGGTAAACGAAGGCGCGATCATTATGGCGCCCTATTCCAGCGAGTGCAGCAGCGACGCCTTAGGCCCCTGTTCGGTCGACGCAGTTGAGCTCAGCCAAAACACCCTCCAAGTACTCGAGCTCGGTAGCGGGAATCCTGCGCCCCGCCTAATCGCTGCGACTGCCGGGCGCGAGCTGGGCGAGGTAGAAGACGCGAGTAATAACGAATCAAATTCAGCGGAGGCGCAGGTTGCGTCAACCGAGTCGCCCGACGCGTTAGACACAAACGAAGTGTATTTAGAGAGCATCGCTACAACTAAAATCAACACCGAAGTGGCTGCAGCTGAGAGCGGCCAAGCGCCAGACGAGCAGCCAAACACGCCTGTAGTCCCAGAGATTCCAGTGGCGTTAGCGGATTTCACCCCAACTTCAGCCTTAACAGCCGAGTCTACTCGCGCAGACCAATTGGTCTGGGGCCGCTGGTCTTCGAACGGAAGCCCGAGTTTACTGTCGCTTAGCCTGAGCGATGCGCGCGAAGGCCGTGATGTCACCATCGCATCACCTTCTGGTTTCATTCTATATCGCAACGAGCCAAACGGTGCACGTGTAGAGTCAGGCTTGGGTGTAGTGAAGTTCGACTTAAGTGCCGCCGAGGCTTTTTACGATTCGGCCAATGGTATCGTCGCAATGCGAGTAGCGGGCGGAAACCTAGAGCTAGACTTTGTCGATAGAGCGTTTGCAACTGAGCTTAATCTCGACCATGCCGCAACTGGCGCAATTGATTTCACTGCCAACGGCGCGATCGCCGATGGCGGATACCTGCTGCTTCGCGAAGACGCTAAAATTGTCTCCGGCGCTGTGGCTACCGATGGCTCAGCTGCCGGTTACTTCTTCGAGGAGCAACTCGAGGCAGGGCGTATTCAAGGCATTACGCTATGGGGTGCGCAATAATGAGCACTCCTCGTCTTTCTATTATCCAGCGCCTCGCTGGCCTGCCACTTATAGGCAGTTTGTTGTCGATGGCACCGATTCGCAGCCGCATTGCTGTACTTGGAATCGCCGGCGCCGCTACTTTCGCCCTGTTGGCGACTTCCGGCGCTTTTAATAGCCTCAAGAATTTAGAAGAACGGCTCGGCACCTTAGGCTGGACACTTGCGCCAGAAACAAGCACCGAGGCGCGCATCGTTATCGTCGCTATCGACGAACCGAGCATCGACGAAGTGGGCGCTTGGCCGTGGCCTCGCGAAACGATGGCCGAACTCACTCGTGCGATCGATACAGCGGGTGCACAATTACAACTGCACGACATTGTCTATGCCGAAGCGAAAGAAGGCGACGCCCAGCTCGCAGCGGCTTTGGCTAGCGCGCGCGGCGCCGTTATCTCGCAGGTGCCTGTTCTAGACATTAATCAAGCCGCAGGTCTTGCACCGGAAACTATCCGTGCGGGTCAAATGATGGGCAGCCTTGCAGGCATTCAATGCTCGAATGCCTCTGGTCTCATGTCGACGTCGAGCTTCCTTGCGCCGCATGCAGGTTTTAACGGCATAGCGAAGGGACACATCGCGCCCGTAGTTAATGGCGACGGCTCAATCACCAAACAACCGGCAGTCGTGTGTGTCGACGGCCTAGCGTATCCCGCACTCGCCTTGTCTGCGCTGCTCGAAGCGACGGGCTCCGGCATCGAGCAGGTCGGCGTTCACAGCGCTAAAATTGCCGTGAATTCGGGGTCGATGGGCCCCGCGCAAACCTTAACTCTAGACTCCTACCCCGGACTTTCAGTGCCGCTGGATGCCGAGGGTAATTTACGGATCTCGTATAACCGCGCACCCGAAAGCTATCTTGTGGTCTCTGCTGCTGACGTGCTGATGGGCAGAGCGGGCACCGAATTGCTCGACAGCGCCTGGGTACTCGTAGGCGCAACTGCATTCGGACTGGGCGATGTTGTTCCTACTCCGTACAGCGGAGCAACGCCTGGCGTCGAACTTCAGGCCCGCATACTCGGCAGTTTGCTCGACGTTGCAGTGCCCTACACACCAAACAATGCGGCGTGGATTCAGGCATCGATTGCACTACTTTTTGCTGCAGCACTGCTCTTTGTTTCGTCGCGTATGAATGGTCGTCTAAGCGCGTTGATGCTGCCCGGTGCCGCAGTCGTGCTGCCTGCCGTCTCTCTTGCAGTTCATGCACAGATATTAGCTGGCGCCGATCTCTGGCTCGGGTGGATGCCCGCAGCAGTATTCGCCGGGTTGGCCAGTGGTCTGCTGTTTGTCCTAGAGCAAGCACGCACGCGTAGCCAAAGAGACCGAGTGTTTAATAATTTGGCGAGCTATCTTCCGAGCCAAGTCGCTGAGGAAATAGCTTACAGTTTACCGAGTTCGACTATCGTTGCAGAGCGTCGTGATTTTACGCTTCTGAGCGCAGACTTACGTAACTTCTCGGCGTTCAGCGAAGCAAGATCACCAGAAGAATCAGCGGCAGTACTGCACTTTTTCTTTCAGAAAGCGGCGGGAATTATCGAAGCCCACGGCGGCAGAGTGCATGAATACAAAGGCGATAGCCTGCTTGCACTCTGGGACTCTCAAGACGCGAGTGTAGCGCTGCAAGCGTTAAATGCAGCGCAAGAAATGGTCGGTGAAATCAATCACATTTCGTTGAGTGCTAAAACGCCTTACGGACTTGAACCTCTTGCACTTGGCATCGGAATCGAACAAGGCGCCGCATTAATCGGATCAATAGGCCCTGCACATCGACGCACGCATACATTGCTTGGCGACACGGTAACGATTGCGCTGCGCATCCAAGAAATGACAGCCGAACTCGCTCAACCTATTTTACTCGGCGAGCGCGCTGCGCGTCAGTTAGACGCTGGGTTGTTGCAGTCACAAGGAAGTTATTTGCTGCAAGGGCTGACCATTCCGCATGTTCTCTTTGCGCCGCGACCAGACGAGAGCAATCTAACCTCATTGACGGATTCTTTTGGGGATCAAGAACAAGGCGCAGACACACAACCCAGGCTCCGAGTCCTCGCGGGCGGCCGCAGCGCATAGTCTTACCTGCTTTTGCGTGGGTAACCACCAGGAAAACTTTCCAACCCTGTTACCTTACTAGCATCTTGGCTGTGTTAGACTTGCCTTAATGAGCCCCAAAAAATAAGATTGTATTTCCTCGAGTTAGTTAAACGCATGTTGCCAAACCTGGTTACAACAGTGAGCCAATTACGAAGTAGGTTCACCCAAACGCTTGCAGTGGGCGTTCTTGTCTCTGGGCTCGTCTTATCCAGCCAAGTCTCCGCACAAGAAGATAATAGCCAAGAGTGCCCTAACCTCACCGTCTACTATCCGACCGTTTACTTTGCTAACAATCCACTCACCGCCCAAACGCCACCCGACGAAGGCGCCCGTGAGCGAGCGCAGTGGGCGCAGCTGGCTGCGACGCTTGCCGACATTCAGGCGAGTTGCTTACGCTCATCGGAATACTATGCGCTTTTAGGCGCCGCCCAGCTCAACAGCGCGCAGCTCGAACCCGCGTCTGAGTCTCTCGAGCGTGCGCTCCTGCTTGATCCCAACAACGGCGCAGCGCAGATCGACTTCGCATCAGCGCTTTTCGCCTCAGGTCAGTTGTTCCCGGCCCTGCAACTAAACGACGCGTTACTCGCCCGCACTGATTTGCCCGAAGAATTGCGTGAGACACTTGTCACCCGCGACGCCGAATGGCGAAGAAACACGCGCCAGCATGCCCTTCAGCTTGATCTTTTTGGGGGTTACGACAACAACTTAAACGGCGCTCCGGGCTCCGATCAGATTACGCTTACTCTGTCTGGCGAACCGGTGCTACTGAGTCTGAATACAGATCTTCAGATGCAAAAGGGCACGTTTGCTAACGTTCGACTCAGTAGTCGACAACAAAAACTTAATGCTAACGATCAGCGCAGCTGGACTAACGAGGTAAGGGGCCGTCTGAGTCAAGACACGACCTCTGACCTACTCCAGTTCGATACGCGGTACTCACTTATCAAGCCGACGCGGCGAAGGACGGTGCAGTGGGAAGTGGGTGCAAGTTCATTGTTCTTCGGCGGAAGCGCCCTCTACACAGCGGCTCAGACTCGATTTCGCTACCAGACGAACTCGCAAAGACAATGCGCACCAGTCTACGAAATAGCAAGCCAATACCAGCGATTTCATAGTCAGATGGCGCTAGATGCATGGGAAAGCAAAGCAACTCTTGGGGCTAACTGCGTCGCTGCCACCAAATTAGGCACTGTTATTCGATACGGATTCGATGGTGGCTATATTTCGAATAAAGCCTTGGATTCAAGGCGTCCAGGGGACGATCGAGACGGCTGGCAAGTCAATGCACGAATACAGCGAGCAATCTTTGGAGGCGAGCTTACTGCGCAGGCGAGTTATACAAAGTTGAACGACGATGAGGGATACAGCTCGATTCTTGCTAATGGTGCGTCGCGGTGGCAAAAAAGAAACCAGATTCTGATACAGCATCGAACGCCACTTAGGGTAGGCAACAAGAATGCCCTATTCATGGTTAATCTTTACCATCAAGGTCAGGCGAGTAATATCGAGCTCTTCGAACTAACCGATACGGCCATCGAGTTTGGCATTAGAATCGTTCTATAATTATATGATTTAACTAAAATTTCTTGCCGATAGTTGATCTATTCAACAACGCATCGACCAACAACTAATCCAGACAGAACACGCTAAATCCGATCGTTTCACTTAATTGTCAACAAACTGTGT